>JACLAC010004835.1_pt1 | contig 38133 bp, 28 predicted proteins | sample 8027881 | NCBI WGS metagenome assembly JACLAC01 (sample SAMN15725517, study PRJNA655200) | protist metagenome | isolation source: fluorescence activated cell sorting (FACS) single amplified genomes of... | place: Spain: Blaines Bay Microbial Observatory, Mediterranean Sea | collected 2016-01-19 | reverse complement strand
AGGTTACGGCTAGTGGATTTGACAAGCCCTATTTCTGTAGATTTTGAAAAGGCGAAAATCAATATCAACCGCTACCTCAATTTGTTGCCCCAAACAATTTTTGCTGTCGAAAATGCTGTTCAGCCTGCTACTGATCTGATTAAGCTGATTGAAAGTACTTCAGCATATTTGACTTATGATGAAGCTAATTCTTATCAACCTGATGGATCTGTAAAAGACGATTTATCTGTATTCTGGGGAAGAATTCAGATGGATGATCTAACTTCTGTCCACTTTAAACAAAAAACCACCAACGGAGTGCTGACTGAGTTAGAAGATGGTTGGGTTGATTTAAGGTCTATTATGCGGAAACTTAATCAGAGTAATTATCAAGGGGATCTACTAATAGAAAATACGCCTTCTAACGATCCATTAACCGATGCTATAAACAGTCGTCGTTATTTATTGGATTGTCTTGATTAGTTGCCTAAGACAAGTGGCAACGGGAAAAATTTCAGCGAGTGCATCGATGAGTTTCTCATATTCAAATACAAGTGGTAAGATATCGTTCTGCCAATTAAGTAGATTTTCTACAACTAAGTAGCCATCGTGATCGAATGTTGATCTATGATCTAAAGACGAAGAATCTGACATCATATTTGATATTTGGATTTATCAATGATTTTCATGCTACAGGCGAGAACGCTGGGTCTCCATATTAGAATGAACATCAATTAAAACAGTTTTTCCGTTAAAATTTAGCTTCTGCGCTTCTTGCAAGGCATCCGCCATTTCATAGGGCTGTTTAACTACTAAACCTGTAGCACCCATCCCTTCAGCCATTTGGGCATAATCACCTTTCATTTTTGTCGCACCAAAACGTTGGTAGGCGACAGGCATGTGCAAGGACGTCCCAATGGGATACGTCGCCATTCCACTATTATTCAGAACAACGGTCGTAATCGGTATTTGGCAACGAACAGCAGTTTCTAAATCTAATCCAGACATACCAAAAGCTGCATCCCCCATTAGGTTTAGGCAAAACTTACTGGGTTGAGCCAACTTGGCTCCAATCATCAGTGGAATACTAAAGCCAAGATGAGTTGTCTTACCCCAACCGATGTAACTATGAGGAATGGTAGCAGGGTAGAAGGGAACGATACAATCTCTAGGTGCTCCAGCGTCATGAGTAATGATACTGTTTTCTAAATTCAGATTTTGTATGATTTCATAAATGACTCTATAGGTATTCAATGGCACCTCATTAGAGGTCAATAACGGTTTCCATTGGTTCATCCATTCGTATTTCAAGTGGCTTATTTCCTTGGTTACGTCTATGGGTTGGACCGATCTAGATTGAAATTCATCCAAAAGAGATTCTAAAGTCAATTTAGCATCACCAGGTAGGCCAATTTTGACTGAGTAATCCTTATTAATGTCTTCCAGACTTTCAGTGTTATGAATAATATCTTTATTATCAGGAATTGTTTGTCCGTAAGGTGTACGGGTCAGGCTGGAACCTAAAGCCAACAGAACATCTGATTCCTGAATCCAACGATATCCTGGTAAAGTAGTAGCCCCACTACCAGATCCAAGCGATTGAGGATGCCGTTCGTCAAAAGCCGATTTTCCACCCATAGTACAAAAAACAGGTATACCTGTTGCTTCAGCGAAACTCTTCAGTACCTGACTTGCACCAGCCAATAATACGCCCATTCCAGCCCAAATAACGGGTCTCTCTGCATTCGATAATAAATCGATCGCTTGTTTGATATCAGTTGAATCTGGACACTGCGCGTATCGCTCGGGTGGGATATAATTAATATTTTTATAGGATAATTGTTGACTACCAACATCAGCAGGAACTTCGACAATAACTGGACCAGGCCGACCATTCCTAAGATGATGAAATGCTCTTCTCATAACATTGACTGTTTGATCAGCATTCGTAATAACTTCAGAGTGGGTAGTAACAGTTTCAAAAGTTTTCACAGCAGAAAAATTAGGGCGGACAGCATATTCACTCAATCGAGGTCCTGCGGGCAAATAAAGAATAGGTACATTATCACTAAAGGCTTGGGCGATACCGCCCATCGAATTTTCTGCTCCTGGACCACTTTGAGTTAAAGCTATGCCAAAGCTCTTTCGGTTGCTAATTCTGCTAAATCCATCTGCAGCCATTAATGCACCGCGCTCTTGACGAAACATAACAGGACGAATATCCGCTTTAGCTAATTCTTCGATTAGAGGATTCGAGGGAAAACAAGCGACGAAATTCACGCCTTCAGCTTTTAGAATCTGAGTTATAGCTTGTATTGTATTCATTAATAAATTTGCTTTCTTTACCAAGAAAACCTGATAGCCTTAGCTTCAAAGACTAAGGTTTTAGAATGATCATTGATTAACCGTAAGGTTGCCCCAATTTGTTGCTATATTGATTCTGAAATCAACAATAAATAGATTTTCTGGCCCTGTAGAAAGGTATTTAGCTTCTTTATCAGTTAATAAGGCTCTGTGGTACAGAAGAAGCTCACCCATAAAACCTTCGAAAGCACCAGCTTCTGACCCTATTCATATGAACCCATATCGGGTGATAGATTTCCCCATAACTTTATGTGCTACAGCTGTTTCTGCATCAAGCTTTCCATCCACATAAATCCGCTTGTTTTTCCCATCATAGGTCGCTAGTACATGCCTAGGAGGCGATCATCCCACGACTCGGAGCCCTAACCCAAGCGATAATAGAAAACTCTTCAATATTATGAATAGAGATAGTTTCGAACCGAAATTGTTTTCTTATCAAAACTGTAGTGTGTCATCAACTGAAAGAGTTAGGAAAACTAATGAAATGACATCAAATTTACACCTACATTGATTTAACAAGCTTAGATCTCAATGCTTCAACAGGACCTATATACTCTGGCTCATTGATCAGGTTTACCATTTCATTTGGATCAGTCCGAAGATCGAAAAATTGTTCACGATTACTTCCCTGATTATACAAAATATACTTGTGACGGCTATCTTGAATCGCTCGGCTGTTAGTACTTTCAATCAATATATTCCGTCTCCATTTGGAATCATTTTGGGCCAATGTTAAAGGACGAAGGCTCTTACCATTCAGTTCATTTGGCACATCAATGTCAGCATAATCACATAATGTTGGCAACAAATCTAGCCCATTAGAGACCAGATTTGTTTTGTCGATACTTCCTTCTTTTGTCTCACCTGAAAAAGAAATAATTAACGGAATTCGTGTTGCCTCTTCGTAAGGGAAAGTTTTATGCTCCATCTTTCTTGCTCCATCATGATCACCGTGATCGCTAGTAAAAATGATGACTGTATCTTGCTCTAAACCAGACTGTCTTAAGGCGCGAAGAACACGACCAATCTGCTCATCCACCATCTCTGTTAGACGACCATAAGCCCATCTATGTAAACGCCAATCGCGCTCTGTCCAATTTTCTCTTACGATAGATCGGAACTGACGCTGGCTCAATATTTTTTTTACCATTGAAGGTTCATCGTTCAATGGCTGATGATTTATTGGTAGTTCTGGACATAACTTATGCCAAAATAAGTCTTCACTAACGTCAGGCGGTTTTTCTAATGCTCGATCCAACGTACTAATTTCAACTTTTCCGTTCTCTACTAATTTATATGCTTCGTCTTGCGAGGAATTGATTTTTGGTAAAGCTGAGCGGATAGCCATATAGCAAATATCATGTGGATTGATAAACGATGCCACCAAAAAAAAAGGCTTTTTTCCGCTCCTTTGAGTCAGAAATTTTGCACAGACTCTAGCACACTCGTTCCTTTGATCGGTTGTAAGAACAGAAAAACCACATTCCTCAGCACTAGCATCCGGAAAGTGATGCTTTCCCGCTAAGTAGGTATCATATCCAGCGTGATTAAATAAATTCCCAATTGTATTCCTGATGACTTTTGACGAAACTGGTGGACTTATACTGATGGGAGGGTGGAGACCAATTTCACTAGGCATCCGGCCTGTCATTAAGCTAAACCGAGAAGCCAAGCAAACAGGGAATGTACAATAAGCCTTTTCAAATCGCTGGCCCCTTTGAGCTATACTATCCATAGATGGTGTCTGAAAATGCCGATTACCAGCGCAACTCATCATTGTTGCACTCTGTTGGTCCGTCAAAATTAACAGAATATTAGGCATGAGTATAAATTAATTATTTGTTAAAGTTGGCCTTGGTCGATTAGTCCACAAATTGTTGATATCTTCATAAGTACTACACTAAACTGATTTAGTACGCTTTGATCCGTTGATTGTGATTGAGGATCAATTCTCTTCATTGATAGTACTCGTCTGGTTTTCTAGGTTGTGATTCAAATCCATAGATACGGAGCATCTCGGGTGTAGAGCGTTGATAGACCTCTTCTTTCAAATGGTTGACAAAGTCAAACTGAGGTTTCATAAAAGATCGACCACAAAAACATATTAAGGCAATACGCTCCCTTTCGGTTACATTAGCACCAGCCGCATGCCAAATTGCACCATTGAACAGAAAAACGGACCCCTTAGGTGCATGAAGTCGGATTTCATCTGGATCAGTGGACAAGTCAGGTGATGGTTTTTTAAGACGAAGGTGACTTTCGGGAACAAATCGGGTGCCACCGTTTTCTGCACTGAAATCGTCTAGTAACCACAAAGAATTTACAAAAACCGGGAAACTTGGTAACGGTTCTGGCATCTGGCTTAATGTATGGTCTATGTGGTAATTGCTATCTTTTGCTCCCGGCCTAATAATATTGGAGGTTAGTGTACTAAGAATGTAGTCTTCCCCCAACATATGTTCGAAATATGGTACAACTCTTGGGTGAGCAACCAACCGTTCAAAAGATTTTCCTTTGTTTACCAACCATCGGACCAGTTGGCCTTTACCATCTGAGTGGGACAAGGCAATACCTTTATCCTGCTCGATCTCTGCTAACTGCAACAATCGTGATCGGTAATTGTCAATTTCGGCCAAAGATAGTACGTCAGGTATAACTATATAACCTTTTTGGTCTAATTGTTTCTTTTCAGAATTGGTTATTTTGTATTTCTTTGACATAAACTAATTCTAAATATCTATACAGGTCTACATTTCTTCCGAATGACAATTGCGTACAATCCATCTGCTGAGCTAAGTGCTTGACAAAAGATGGATCGCATTGTCGCTTCATTATCGTACTCTTCAATTATCCAGAGTTTATCGACTTGGCAGGTTTGTATCAAGTCTACGATTGGGACACCATTTTTGTCTGGAGTAGGTTGGCTCCCTGTAGTTACAGACCCTCCATTATCTAAAATAATAGCTAGTAGGGTTTCATTACTAAATCTTGCTTGGATTAGAGCATTTATTCCACTATGATAAAATGCTGAGTCACCAAATATAGCTACTGACTTTTGCCCTACGTCTGCGGATTGATGACCAATTGCCACACCTATGGATGAGCCCATGCAAAGCTTAGCATCCAAAAGTTTACCTGCCGTGATAACACAGCCTGGATCGCCTATTAAAAATGGATTCTGACCTACCTTCTCTGCTTCTTCTCTAAAAGTCGTCAAAATCTCAATATATGGACAGCCTGCACAATAAGATTTGCGAAACGGTTTCTCTTGTTCCCAATTGGTTTCGAGGTACTTTTTCTTTGGGTTAAAACTAGGCAAAAAATTTCTCAAAGATTGTTGAATATGCCATCGAAATAACTCACCAACCCAGTTAACATGGCCTGTCCTTTTCCCGTAAAGTTTGGGGCAGTGTCCATTATCGTAGCCAATAGATTTTATAGAGTCTTCTAAATAAGGATCAACTTCCTCAAAAACCAAAATTTCTTCACATTGGCTGAGAAACTGTATCACTAATTTTTTAGGTAAAGGGTAAAGCGAATTCAGCTTCATCATTTTTACACTGGAACTATATCCGTCCAATGCTTCTTGTAGCTTCGTATACACAAAACCTGTTGCAATAATACCTTTCGATTTTTGAGAATTATCTTCTATACTTTCTATACTGTTGAAAAGTAGTTGACTAAAATCTAGAGTTGATTTTTCATTCTTTTGGTGCAGTCTTTTGTGATCGCTAGTTGTCTTATCCAAGGCTGCAATCCATCGCATCGGTGATCTGTCTGGATGCTGAACTGGGTGGTGACTAGGAGGTTGTAAGGGAGGCACCACCTCCCGACAGGTAGTGAAACTACGAGTTATCCGAATGATTACTATTGTTTTCAGCTCTTCTGAATATTCGAAGGCCCATTTGACCATTTCTCGTCCCTCCTGTAGTGTGGAGGGTTCTAACATAGGTAATTCAGCCATCTGAGCAATAAACCTAGTATCTTGCTCATTTTGGGACCCCCAAGCACCAGGATCGTCGCCAACAATAATAACCAATCCCGAATGAATGCCTGTCATATTCAAGACCATCAGAGTATCTAGTGCAACGTTCATACCAACACTTTTAAGGCAAACTAAGCAGCGCTTACCTCCCTGAGATACACCAGCGGCAATATCAAGAGCGATTCGTTCGTTAAGGCACCATTGAGTTTGATGTCCAAACTTCAGCTTAGTTTCCGATAACACGTTAAATATCCCAGTTCCAGGAGAACCAGGGTAACCAGTGACTACCGATACTCCAGCTTCTATAGCTCCCCAAGCTATGGCATAGTCTCCATTAATTGTTTCCATCATCCTACCTAAGATTTTGTTACACTTCTTTATTAACAAAAATGTTCAACACTCTAAATACTATTGTCACTATTCAAACCTGACTAAATCCAGAAACAAATGGTATCATCATGGACAATGAAAGAGCTTTTCAGACGAATACGGGGTTCCTCAACCCCCGGCCAATTCCTTCTTTTCATTTGCTTATTGGCACTCCTATCTTTTTTCATCCTGCTCCCAATTTTGCAAGTGATTTACGTTGCATTTACTCAAAATGGTCGCTTAACACTAACTCACTTTGTCAATTTTTTCAAGCAGCCTTCGCTCAACGAAGCCTTGTGGCGAAGTTTATGGGTAGGTATTATCGTAGTTTTCTTTAGCAGTATCATTAGCTTACCTTTAGCTTTATTTACTACCCGTTATAACTTCAAAGGTCAATTGATCGTTCAAACGTTGGGCGTATTACCATTAGTCATGCCAGCTTTTGTTAGCGCTATCGCCTTACAAACAATTTTGGGGCGAAGTGGTATGATCAATCAAATTATCCGGATATTTTTTGGTACGACTATTCCTTTCATGGACGGATTAACCGGTGTTGTTTTAGTTCAAACATTACACTACTTTCCCTTTATTTTACTTAACTCTGTATCAGCATTAGAAAATTCAGACCTCTCCCTAGAGGAAGCTGGACGCAACCTAGGAGCTTTCGGATGGAAGCTGTTTCACCAAATCACATTTCCACTGATGCAACCGGGATACATGGCTGGTGCACTAATTGTTTTTATCAAAAGTATAGATGATCTTGGAACTCCCCTGATGCTTGGTTATCATAACTTACTAGCACCTCTGGCGTATCAACAAATTACTGCTATTAGCGGTAATAGTACAATGGGGTATGTTATCTCTGTAATTCTAGTTTTGTTATCTCTCTTATCATTGTTTCTTGCACTACACTATCTGAAGCAATCGGAATATGTACAACAAAAGTCAGGTAGTTCCGTTTCCAGACTACAACTGTTTGGTTGGAAAGGATGGGCAATTAGTGGTTTCTGTATAATTTTGTTGACTTTCAGCCTGCTACCACACATAGGCATTTTTCTGATGTCCATTGCTAAATCTTGGAACTTTACAGTTCTGCCCAAAACCTATACCACTAGCAATTTCACCAGAGTTTTTTCTGATGCGCCAAAAATGATACTCAATACAGTTGTCTACGCTACATTGGCAGCTCTGATCGATATATTCCTAGGGGCTATAATTTCTTTCATACTGCTTAGAGGAAGGATGCTAGGCCGAACAATTTTGGATTTCATTGCCACATTACCTTTAGCGATTCCAGGTGTGGTTTTAGCAATTGGCTACCTAAGAATATTCCACACGATAGATTTGCCTATCATTAGTAAACCACTGACAGAGACTTGGTTGATTCTAGTAATTGTCTACGCAGTTCGCAGATTACCATATACTGTTCGATCTTGCTACGCTACGTTGCAGCAAATTCATATATCACTCGAAGAAGCCTCGGAAAATCTGGGAGCAAATACTTTATCTACTTTTACCAAAATCGTTTTACCCCTAATGTTACCAGGTATTGTAGCCGGTGGAATCATGGCTTTCATTAGCTCTTCAGTCGAATTAAGTTCGACTTTAATGCTCGTTCCAAGAAACGAAATGGCCCCTATTTCCTACGGCATATATTTATATATGCAGGAAACCACAGGTCGAGGAGCAAGTGCCAGTCTGGGAGTACTTGCTATTATTATAGTTTCAATTGGAACCTACGTAGTCAACCGACTAAATCGACACCGCGGGGCAGGTAAAATTTGAAAAATGAAAATATTAGAAGCTTTTTGATTGAGGTGAAAAATCGACATTGGAGTTTCCTAATATAATATAGATAGAACTCCAATGTCGATTTTTTAAAACCTTAAAATTCGTAAGGTACAGTTTCAGCTTGATGCGACTTAGCTGACTTTTCAGCTAAATCCATTACAGCAACTACTCGTCGAGCAGATTCTGGTGTAACTATTAATGGTTCATTCTCTGTGAGGTGAGCCACAATATTTTGATAGAAACTATGGCCCGGGCGACCTTGATATGAAATCTCTTGTTCACCTGGCTGATTTTCAACTTCTGACCAAACTTTGAAATGTCCATCTGCTGATTGAATTGCCCCATGAGTCCCTAAGATCTTCCATCGGTCTCCTCCAATTTTAGCGATCTGGGAAAATTCTACGTCAGCTACCAAATCTCCATCGAATCGAATGAATGCACGTGCATGATCTTCATTACTAATATCTGTCCAAACTTCATTGTCAATATAAAATCCAGTCACATTGATCATGTTATTATCAATTATGTTTAGCAGCCAGTCGATATAGTGTGCCCCCCAGTCATAGATTACACCACCTGAAACAGACTTTACACTTCTCCACCAATCTGGGTTCGGACGGCCATAGCCACTCGCACGCATTTCAATGGTGTGTGGTCTGCCAATAACACCACTCTCTATTATACCCTTTAAGGTCCAAAAATCTTGGTCCCAACGCCGATTGTGATAAACAGATAACATTTTCCCGTTAGACTTTGCCGACTCAATCATCGAAGTGGCTTCTGATACTGTAATACACATCGGTTTTTCAGTTATTGCATGCTTACCAGCATTAAGTGCTTGAATAGCCACGGGAGCGTGTAAATTGTGGGGCAGAACAATAGTTACTAAATCAATACCTTCATCAGCAAAGAAATCATCACTATCGTTGTAAGTACGAACATTTGGGAAGTCTTCTTTAGCTGCTTTAGTACGTTCTGGGTCAATGTCGCAAATCGCTACACATTCTATACCTTCAGTGTTTTGCATACTTCCAGCATGACTGCGTCCCATATTAAAAGCACCACCGTACCCTATCACTCCACCACGAATAATATCTGCCATAGAAACTCCTTATTTTTCATCGCCTGATCTAAACTGCCAAATGGCTTCCTATTAACAGCCCATTCTAACAATTTATACGTTTGACTGTCAATTTTGTTAGTTTTAAAAGACATGGGAAATACTAGATGACAACATAATACCGTGTTCGAATGTATCTCCTGTGCCAATCAGCATCCTTTGGTGAATAGGTAAAATTACACTTATATTGACAGGGAAATTTTGGCCCCATTTGGTGTTAGTGCCTAATTGTAAAGCATGCATTTGTATACCAGTATTTTCGTCTCTACTTCCATCCCAATACCCAAACCCTTGCCTAAAGACCATCCAGGATCCATGTAATCTCAGGTTGTTTGATAGTTTAAAAGCCGTACCAAAATAGAAACTAATGTCTGGAGGTGACAAAAAATCATACTTGTTTTCGTATAAAGGGCGTCGAAATGACAGTCTAGACTGTAACGATACCGAATCGTTTACTGGCAAAGTATAGATTATTTTGAAATTCGGAATTAACGTTCCTGTACCAAATTGGAGGTGTAAATGTTCTTTCCCGGCATCACCAAGCTTGTATGGGTTGGGTTCAATTTTCCCAGTTGGTACAGACAACCCAGCAGACAAAGTCAAACTGTCTGTTTTTACAGGCGTGAACTCATTCCAATAGTAGATTATGGTTAAATTCAGATCTTCAAAACCACGATATGTTTCATCTCTATGATGGATATAGCCATTCCGAATAGCTGCGTTCTGGTCGGTTAGACTTGGTTTCGAGGTTTTCCATTCAATTTCAGCCGATTGGTCTTTAATACTATACGGTACAACCAATGCTAGCTTGATTCGAGAATTCAATTGATAATGCAATCCTAAATCAAATCGGCTAAATGACATGCCCACATGATGCCAGTGACTTCCGACTTGGATTAGCTGTCCATCGGCTGTCAATCCATTTGTTTCACTATGCCCACCTTCTGCATTTAAAGAACGTATGACATTAAAAGTCAATCGAAATTTCTTCTTTGTTTCTGTATCGAGCACACGGCCCGACCCCATTTCAGGGACAATGGGGTTACTTCAGGCACCTCACTCCTGAGTAATTACAAATGGAATCATGTTTAAGAAAAAAGCCATTTTTATTGTTAACTGTAACCATCTTTTTTTATTCATCATTTATTATCTCCACAAAAGCTTAAACTTTTCATAATTGTTGAGTTACTAATCAGAACTTTCAGCTCATAGAAATGGGTGGTGATCGATTCGGAAGTAGTGATGATCTTTTAAGTGAAATCGGCGAAGGCAAAACAACAACATAGAAATTATCGACCACTGATGTTTGTTTTACTAACGGTATATTTCGGTTAAAGGCTGAAAATACAGTTTCAGTTTTAGATGTGGAAATATCAAAATCTAAAATTTGACAACAACACAGCTCGATCGAAACGACTGTATGACAGGAACCACAATCATTTTGTGAAGATTTAGCTAGATGATCCAACCCTACACATGAAGTCGCATCATACGTGGAAGAAGGGAACAAACAGACAAAATTCAGTAAAAAAGAAAAACAAATAACCCGTTTTACCAAGTTACTCAATAGTGGCTTACTCATTAAAACTCTAAGATTACTCCGAAATAAGGTAACAATGGTAGTTGCCCTACGATGTCTTTCTTCACTTCTCCATCCTCGTCGCGTTCATACTCTTCATCGTAGCTAAATTGAAGGACATTTTTTCGGTTATAGGCATTTATTAATTCTAAGTAGGTTCCAATTTGCCAAGTGTCAAAAACAAAATCTTTGCTGATTCGCACATCGAGACGATGAAATGGTTCTACACGGAAAGAATTTATTGGTCCGTAGAGAGGTACTTTTCTAGTTTTTCCGTCTCTCAGACTAAGAATACTTTCGTAACATGGATTGCTAATATTTTCTTCACAGGTTAATGGTGTGTAAGGATTCCCCGTTGCATATTGCCATCTTCCTCCAATTTCAAAGGTCTTAGTAAATTTGTAGCTTGCTATGATAGTTGCAATATGCGTTTGATCATAAGAATAAAATCGGTAATCTTGATCTGGAGCATCCCTTCTTTTGGAAACAGACCTGGCATAACTTAACCAACCGAAGAATCGGTCACCCTGACGATATTGTAGTAAGAATTCCACCCCTTGCGCATAACCTTCTCCAATATTGAGGTAATTCTTGTTTTTTACCGGATTTTCCTCTGGGTCAGGCTCAATTTGTTTGTCTAATTGCTTACGATAGCCGGCAGCTTTGATCACTGTACCGTTCTCAAAAGCTCTTTCAATTTCTAGGATAAAATGGTCTGAAAGACTTTCCTCCAGTTCCGGATTCCCCCCAGGTTCAAAAAACTGAGGTGGCTGTGGTGTTTGCAGATAACGGCCATAAGCTAATCTTAATTGTGGTAATCCTGGTGTTGTTAAATTAAAACTAAAACGAGGTTGTGGTGTTGGCTGAGCCGTTAAATCTGCCGAATAGTCAACTCGTGTTCCCAATGCAAAAGATAGATATTCTCCAAGAGTAAAACGTGTTTGAACATAGCCTTCCACTTGATAATCATCCTGTCGTGTATCAACTCTATTTTTTTCAGCTTCTAAAAAGTCGTAATTTGGGTCTCCTTCTTCCGGAGGGTTAGGAAAAAATAGTTGAACAACAACATCGCCAATCGAATTTAACAAACCGGTTTCTAAACGTACATTGGGAGAAATTTCATATACCACGTCATGCCTAACATCATATACGTCAGGTTGTATACGAAGGAAGAACCCTTGGCCAATTTTAAAATTCACTAACTGCTTATTGTGAGAAAGATTGAAATCATAGGTTAAGCGTGGGGTAAGCAAAGCACGGAGATGAAAACCTTGAACGTGAGCCGAATTCTTTATGTATAAGGCACCTCTTAGTTCTTCTTCATCTTGCTGTTCTTCTGAAAAAGCCAATTCTGCAAAATCATCAGCTGCAAATGCCGTGAAATCTATTTGGTACTTCTCATTTATTTCATAGTTAAATCGTGTTTGATAATCCCAGAATCTAGGGAATGCAGTTATAACTGTTATTACTCTTTCTAATGGAAAAAGATCAAAATAACTACGACGACCTGCAAAATACCAAGACCCTGATTCCCCTAGTGGACCTTCTATCAGTCCTTCAGCATAAAGAATATTTAGATTTACCTTGCTACTGAAGTTTTTGCGATTACCAGCCCGCGAATAAATATCTATGATTGCCTGCGAATCCTGCCCATACTCAGCTCCAAATCCACCAGCATAGATATCAATTCGTTGGAGAATTTCAGAACTTACAGTTGAGACTAAACCTCCGAAATGATAAGCATTAGCCAAAGGATAACGATCAAAATAGATCTGGTTATCTTCTGGACCACCACCCCGGACATAAAGCTGTCCTCCGAAATCTGCACCTGCCTTGATACCTGGTAAAGCTTGGATGGCTCTCAGCGCATCCCCACCAGCTCCTGGTATACGCTTTATTTCTAACCCAGTCACGCTTTGACGGCTAACTGATTCTGTCAAAAGCTGTCCCTTTACAACTATTTCGTCAAAAATGAAATCGATTCTTTCCAGCCGAATATCTAGATTGGTAGACTGATCGTCAAGTACTGGAACTTCAATCGTTTTAGAACGAAAACGAAATCGTTTCAGTGTTAATTGGTAGGTTCCAATCGGTAGTTCTGTTAATTTAAATTCTCCCTGATCATCAGTTATAACTTTTTGATCAATTCCCAAAACACTCACAATAACTCCACTGACCAGTTCTTGTGATCCTTGGCGAAAAACCTTACCCTTTATTTCGGTAGAATGAGCTTCAAGGGCTATTACCGACGAAAGCAGAAATATGATAAATATTCTTTTACTGTTTACATTAATCAATTTTTTTCTTCTTGTATATTTAGAAAGACAAATTCCTATGGCTGATTCACTAGAATAAACCCAATGAAATATAACGATTTTTTGAAACTTTTGCCAGCTTTTCTACTTGATTTCACTGTTGTTGGTTACTTGAATCGATGTTATAATCGCTAGCTGTTTAACTGGATTTTAGGAGTTACTATGAAAGCGATCCTTGTCGGGCTCGGTGGTCGAGGCTACCACTGGTTATCGGCTTGTGAAGATCATAAAGAAGTCGAACTTATTGCCTATGTGGAAGCATCAGAGAAAAATCGTCAAAGAGCTATTGATCAACGGGGAATACCTGAAAATAAAATTTTTGCCGATCTAGTCGATGTCCCAAAAAGTCTTGGGGCTGATTTCGTGGTTGATGTCACTCCACCATCTGTACATGAAGCTATTGCTATGAAATCTTTCGATTTAGGTTTACACTTACTTGGGGAAAAACCGTTGAGCGATGACTTTGACGCAGCAAAACGTATTGTATCTGCAGGTGAAAGTGCTAATGTCAAACACATGATTACCCAAAACTACCGGTTTAACGCTTTACCTCGTACAACACGAAGATTAATAGAAAATCATAAAATTGGTGAGATTGCACAATTAGATGTGTCTTTGTATGTGAATTGGGCTGACAGCCCAGGAAGCCATTATGTCACAGAACCATACATGTTCTTGACAGATATGGGTATTCATCATTTTGATATGATGAGATATACATTAGGAACAGATCCAATTAGTGCTCAAGCCATCACTTGGAATTTGCCTTGGGGTTGGCATCAGGGCGATGCCTGCCAGATAATTCTTTTTAAGTTCGAAAATGGTGTGTTTGCAACTCATAGAGGTATTGGGTGTACAATGGGACATGTTCCTGCTGGACATAACGGTGAATGGAGATATGAAGGACCAAAAGGTACTTTAACTTGGGAAGGGTTTGATCTTTATCAAACACTTAATCATCGACAAAACCCAACAATACGCGAACAAATTGATCTGGATGATATTGATGGTCCAAATCCCGTTCTTAATGAATTTGTCCGAGCGATTCAAGAAGACCGAGAACCTGAATGTAATGCTGCAGATAACCTAAAGTCTATGTCGATGGTTTTCGCTGCTGTTTTGAGTGCTAAGGAAGGACGTGAAGTTCTAATATCAGATTTGTGATCAACTAAAACAAAAATTTGAAGCCCGTCAGGGTTTATGGAAGGTCAATCTAGTTACTTTTAGATTGACCTTTTTTCGTGTAAGAAAACTTTTTCTGAAACCTTTTCGTTGTTATTGTCGTAGCCATATGTCGGTAAAAGACCGCAAGGATAGATTCAACATGGCTAAAAAACAAGTTATCGTTTACCATCCTTTAGTACAAGGAAACGAAATCCCACTTGATCAAAAACGTCAGATAAACAAATTCCTTAGGCTACGCGGTTGGACTTCCCAAGGAAAACATCTTATTGATCGTGATGCGGAAAATGTTGCTGTAGTACAGAGAAGGACATTTCGTAATCTTCTACAACTCACCGAAGAAAAGAACATTTCAACAATAGTCTGTCACAGCCCAAAGATTTTCTGTCCAAATCCCTTAGAGCGTGGACTAGCTACTAATCTTCTGAGGGAATACGGGCTTTTTTTAATTTACGCTACTGGTGAGGATCAACTAGATATAGAAACTCAGCATTTATTACAAATTATTAGCATCTACCAAAAACCTGGGCTGAAACTGGAAACTGGACGCAGGCGCAGACGTAGGAAAAGTGTTACGGAAGGTAATTTAGATCTACGTGGAAGAGGAAAAGTTGGTGGTAGAAAGTCCTATAAAGAAATAGATACAGTGCTTGTCGAAAAAGTTAAGTGTTTAAGGAAAAAGAGTTTTTCCTTAAGGAAAATTGCCGATTTATTAGAGAAAAAAGGGTATACAAACGGAAAAGGAAATAAGTTTAACCCCAGTCAGATTAGTAGAATACTTTTACAGTAGAAAAACTCTTTTATAGTATTGCAGGTATCATCACAATCATCACAATCATCACAATCAAAATTATAAAATAAATACTTAAAAACAAAAAAATTTTGATAAAAAAACAAAAACTGTTTGTGATGCAAGGTGACAGAATAAGATAAGCCAACCCACCTTCCGTCTAACACAAACAATTTTAAAAAACCTTGACTTGAAGGCCCAAATTTGCTTGAATCTTCCTACAGACTCAGGTTAAATTAGTCTTCGATAAATTAACCGACCTTCCGAATAACAACAGCGTTTTTTAGCCTTGACTTCGAGATCTAATTCTGTTTAAATTGACATCAAAAGAAACAGCGAAGTCAGACCCCGGAAAGAACTCAACACCTTCCAATTAACATCCCGAAAAGTGTTACTCGATGCAGTGTAATTTTAATTATAAAATACCGTTCTGCAGCCTAAAAAGGAAGATCTTGGATGTATGACAGTAACTTTTTATTTTGCATGTTGCATCTGAATCTAATTTAGACAAGATCTCGGATAAGATAACTAGAAAGAAGAGAAATGCTTCCAAGTCCAAAGCCAATAACACCTTTTAATCTTTGTCGGGCAAATGAAACTGACATTGTACATATAAGACAATTGCCAGTCCGACAGCAAGTAGAAACAAAAGAACAATTCATTGAAACGGTACGCTACGTACATGCAATGGGACATTATCATAACCAAGAACGTGCTACTGATAATTGGTTAAGCGCAGATGTCATTGCACTAGATATAGACAACGATGGTCAACCAACATCTGTATGGGATAAACCTGAAGATTGGACAACAATACAACAATTTCAAGCAGATTTTTCAGATTACGAATTTTGGATTGTTGAATCAAAAAATCATAATAAAAACAAACGTAGCAACTCAGGTATACGTGTTGCAAGACCGAAGTTTCATGTTTATTTTCCCTTGCAAAAACAGTTAACTGATCCAAATAAATATCAACAATCAATACAAACTATTGTAGGATCTTATTGTCGATCGGATGGAATTTCACGATTTGACACAAATGCTACAGATCTAGCTAGGATTTTTACAGGTGATTTTCCTGAAGTTGGTTATCAGATCACTGAAGACCAAGTTTATCACCAATCAGGTAAATCTATTTTGGATTATGTATACAATCGATTGCCTATTTTACCAAGTCAATCAAACTCAAAAGAAATATCACCAAATTCCCCAAAGATAACTCAATTTCAGGTGTCTTCTTATCAAAAGGGGTGGAGATATCAAAATTTGATATCCAATCTGGAGTTTGAAGACATCTTCGAAGGAGTAGAAAAAGGTAAGATAACTAGTAGTAATTGGATGGTAACGTTTTGCCCTTTGCATGGTGAAAGACGAGGTTCTAGTCGCCCTTCGTTAAACATAAACATGGATACTTATAAGTGGAAGTGTCATTCTGGTTGTAGTCATGGTAAAGTGCTCGACGCTATGGACTTTATGGCCGAAAATAGCAATATGTCTTTGCCCGATGTTGTAGATGAATTATGCCAAAATTTTGGTATTAAAAATAGAGATGTAACTCAATCATCTAATGAAACTGAATATGATGATATTGTTTTAGAACAACTTCAGCTGTTGAATCACAAGTATGCTGTTTTAAAACAAGGCAGCAAAGTTGGAATCATGCATACAGAATATGATGACCTTCAACAAATACATGTACCAAGAGTTGGTATGCGCCCTTCAGACTTTAAGTTATTAAATCCACAATCTGTTAGACATAAAAACCGAAAAACTAAGTTGGCAAGTTTATGGCTAGATTGGGAAGGAAGACGAACTTATCAGGGGCTCATTTTTGATCCTTCGAGCAGGAAAAGTCCTAATAATTTAGACAAGTGGAATTTATGGGATGATTGGTCAACTGCAACACCAGATAACAACTGGCGAGGGGATCCTGATAAAAGTGGATTTGTAAAGCAGTTGGATCCTAAAATTTATCAAAGAATGAAAGGGTTATCAAATCAGCAGCTTGAGTATAACTGTAAACACTACTTGCAGTTAATTCGACAAGTCATTTGTGGGAATCAGAAAAAACGAGTTGGATTAGATACTAGTGGCGAGCCTTTTTACCAGACAGATATACAAAAGGTCGAAAAGTTATATGATTGGCTATTAAATTGGGTAGCGGATGCATTTCAAAATCCAGCGAAACACTCACGTGTGTGTAGCATTGTACTACGGAGTAAAGAAGGTACAGGTAAAGGGAAATTCATAAACGATACGTTAGGAAAGTTATTTCGTCCCCATTATTTCCACTTAACAGGTGATGCTGATAAATTGACAGGTAAATTTAATGCTTGGATGAGAGACAACCTACTGATATTTTCTGATGAAGCTGTTTGGGGTGGTAATCGGAATGATGTCGGAAAAATGAAATCGTTGATCACTGAACGCGAACGGACAGTAGAGGAAAAATTTGTTGATGCCACTCAGTATGCAAATTATTCAAGGGTGATTTGTGCTTCTAATGATAGTTGGGTTGTATATTTAACCGAGAGCGACCGTAGATGGCAATTTATTGACGTAAGTGAAGAATTTGCAACCGAAAACATTCGTAATAAGGAACAAGCGGATGGAAAAAGCCATTTTTTTCAGTCTATAGACGATGAATGGAATAATGGAGGCAAAGAAGCTTTTTTCGAATTAATGATGCGAAGAGATATAGATGGATTTGATTTTCCAAAGGAACGTGTCATAACTTTAACTTATTATGAACAATTACGAGAAAGTGACCCAATGGTGGGTTGGTTTGAACAATGTATTGAGAAGGAAGAGATTGCAGGACCCAATGATTTGTTTGGTACCAGTATCCGAATCAGGAAGGAAGGAACTGAAATTATAGACACAGAATTTGTTTATAATTCCTACAGAGATTATCTTAAGAAAACTGATCAAAACTATCAATGGACAGGCGATTTCAAAGAATTCAGTAAAAGATTAAGAAAATTGCTAAATTCTGATTCCAACGTAGAAAAAGGATTTTCTAGCCGACGAAAATGGGAAACTGACAGAACCAGTAAAACGATTTGGGTTTTTTCTTCGTTAACTGTTTTAAAGCAAATCTACAACCAGAAAGCAGGTGGGGGAGATGTGCTATTCTCTCTAGATGATTAATTGTATTGTACTATGAAAAAAACATTAAAAAGCCGTCTATATACAAGACGGCTTTTTAAACTTACTATTTTTTGAAACGATAGACTTCTGCTATTATTTTTCCCTCTTTAATAATCCCCATGTCGAAGCTAGCTTCTGTTGAGGATCAACCCCCAGCAATTTAAGTCGGCCGGCCTCCATTTGTTCTTTCACTTCTTTTTCGCTGAGTTCTCGATTCCAAATTCTTACCTCATCGATGATACCAACGAATTCTCGATTGCCTTCATGTGATTTTCCGACAAAAACTTCAGCATCATCGACTTTTCCAGGTAAATCTCCTTTTCCAGCAAATTCACCGGCACTTTCGCCGTTTATGTAATATCGATGGGCATTTTTTTCGGTCATTTGTGCAACCACGTGCTGCCACTTTTTTAGTTCTACAGGTTTATTGGACACAGATCCACCCATGGAGCTGAAGTGTAATGCTCCACCACCATCGGTTGTAGTATAGAAGCTATAGGAACGTGGATTGTTACTTTTGGCTAAAATGCCGGCCCATTGGGCTGTTCCTCCACCTTTGTGTGATTCAGCATTGATCCAAGCCATAACTGTGACAGCTTTACTGACGCATAGGCTATTATCGTGTGCGATTGTGACCCAATCTGTTTTACCATTTAATTTTAGGGCCTTACCAAATTTCCCATCGACTAATGTGGGTTTTCCAGAAATTTCGCCGTGATTACCATGAATTGAATGGTCTTCAACTTTTTTTCCGTCTAGTTCATCGAAAGATAAATAGAGAACCAAATTTTTCTCTAACTTATTCGCGGCCTGAGAAAGATTAGAAACAAAAACAATTACTACTAATACAGATAAGATAAAAATTTTACTTTTCATTTTCCTCCCATAAAAAAAAACGCGACCCATCTGAGTCGCGTTTCGGGTTGTTCTGGGTTATAGGCGTTTTAGTTGACTCCACGTCGTTGCCAATTTTCCTTCAGGCTCAACAGAGACTTGACCTTTTCCCACGCTCATATGATGATTAACTTCTTTTTCGCTTAAAACACGATTCCAAATCTTGACCTCATCAATGACACCTTCAAATTCACGTGAACCTTCATGGCTTCGAGCAATCATCACACTTTCCTTGTCTTTTGTGCCAGGAAGAGCGGATTTCCCATCAAACTCACCTGCGAGTTCACCATTTATATAGTAGATATGAGATTTGCCGGTGTGTTGTGCAACCACGTGTTGCCATTTATTCAACTCAACTTGTAGAGCACTAGTGGAACCACCCATGGAGCTAAAGTGTAGTGCTCCGTCGCCATCTGTTGTAGTATATAAACTGTAGGATCGTGGGTTATTACCTTTGGTTACAACACCAGCCCATTGAGCTTTAGTTGATCCACCTGTATGTCTTTTAGCTTTAATCCAAGCCATAACTGTAATAGCCTTATCAACAGATAGAATATCCTTATGCGGGACTTCAACCCAATTATTTTGACCGTTGAATTCGAGGGCTTTACCAAATTTACCATCGACCCACTCAGGCAAGTTAGGCTTCATGCCTTGTAAGTTACCATGATTACCATATTTGGAGGCATCACCAGCAATATTACCTTCGCCTTCGTCGAAAGGTAAATAGAGTATCAGAGAAGGTTCAGGACCTCCAGTTGATTTAGCTTGGGCGACGTGAAGTAGTGGTGCAATCACGAACAAAACAGCCAGAACAACAATAATAAACCTGAATATTTTCATGCAATCTCCTGATTTTAAATAACAAATTAAGGTTTGGTATTATATTTCAACGTTAAAATCTTGTCAACAAACAAAATTTTAACAACCCATCGGCTAGATGGACCAGTGTTTCCACAAATCATCTAAGATGTCGTACCGCATCTCTTGTAATTTGGTGTAATGCCAACGGCCAAAAATTCCAATCCGAGGAGAACTTTTGACATTCGTTGAACCATTATGGGATAAAAATCCATGCCAAAGTAGTACTGTCCCTGCTGCTGCCACAAACTCAACTGGTTTGGATCCATGAGAAAATTTAGTGTGGTTCCAATCATCAGCATCTAGAAAACTACCGTCAATATGTTCTGGATGCTGACGAAAGTAACGATGTACATTCAAGTGAGTACCAGGCCGGTAGATAAATCCACCACCTTTTTCTTCAACGTCATGGAGATACATGGTTGCACCTAAGGTCAATCCGCCTGCCGGATGTTGTGCTGGTCCTCCGTAGCCATCAATGTGGCTACTCATAGGAATCGACCAGTCTGCGTCAGGAGAAGGCCATTTAATTATAGGTGCACCTCCACCACCAAAGAAATTATCACCACCCAAATCATGGGCTGCAGATTGAACAACTGGTATTGTAGATATATTTGGATAAGGCGGGGTAAATCTCCATCTACTGATGAACGTTTGGTCTCTAGGCCAAGTTTGATCATCTTCAAATTTAGCACCCAGAGCATACCAGAATTCTGTTTGCCAACTAGAGAGAAGATCCTGATCAATGGCATTTTCCAAAATTAAAAAACCATCATCCTTAAAAGAATCGATTTGCTTATTTGTTAGCACTGTTTTTTCCTTTATCTGTTAGTATCCATGACACAGCGAAATCCGTTGTAATCATATAATTGTTGTGGAGATTGATGAGTGCGAAAGGATATTCTAGTTGCTAACGCGTAGTTATTCCAACTTCCACCCCTGATAACTCTGGATAGGTTAGTTGACATTAATTCTTCTCGATTCAATTCATTTTTGGGTAAGATAATTGGGTTTAGACGCTTGTAATCAGTATATGCATTCTTGGTATAAGCATCTAGGCACCACTCCCATATATTCCCTCGTATATCATATAAACCATAACCGTTGGCTGGATACTCACCAGCGACATTGGTCATCCGTTTTTGACCATAGAAGTTAATATTTTCCAACGAATTAATATCTAACGTACTAGTTCCACCACGAGCAGCATATTCCCATTCGGCTTCAGTGGGTAAACGTTTACCCATCCATTCTGAATAAGACATGGCATCCCGCCAGTTTACATAAATGATTGGATGATCGTCTGTTGGAGAATCTATCAGGATATGGTCCCAACTGGGTGGTTTATACTGAGTAACTTCAACAAATTTTCGAAATTCACCTACAGTAACAGGTTTTATATCCATTAAAAAAGAACTAATTTCAACTATGTGAACCGGTTCTTCATTATCTTTTTCTAGGCTCCCCATGTCAAACAAGCCAGAAGGGATTTTAACCATTCCCACTGATTGCTCAGATGTATTTTTTGATCGGAGCTCAGAGTATTGGTGAATATCAAATGTGGTTGGTGTCATTGTCAAAACTTTCCCCCTAATGCTTATGAAATATGAAAAATAAAAGTTTTGAAACTTTCCGGCATTATAACTAAATAAAATGTTGAAATGTGTAAAAACAACATATACGAAATAAAACAACTTTCATTTAGTATACAAGTCAAACATTTCCCAAAACAAAAACCAGAAGTTGATACCGAATCGGATAGGGATTTTTATTTAAGCAGAAGATTCAAGTGGCAAAGACTAGGGTATAAAGTGAGATTGGTAGCTATCGTGAAGTTAGATTTAAAGGTAGAAACATCAAGATTGATAAAGGAATAACCCACTGCCACTCGTTTGTTATATTAGTAAAACCAATAGCAGTTTGTAGGTATGGAGAACTGATACTAATTATATGTAGAACAATGCTAAATAATATTGTAATTAGTAACCAGATATTTGATTGAAAAACTTCGGTCAATCTGTCATTTTTGTGCCGAAAACACTGAAATATAGAGAATAGCTGACTGAAAATCAACGTAGTACAAGTAACCGTTTGAATTGAATCACCTTTACTATTGACAGAGAATGCGTAGCTGACTAATGTGATTAGTGAAATAATTATGCCCCGCATAATAAAATCAGAATATACATTCTTAACTAGGAAAGGTGGTGTTTTTTCAGGTTTGTCTTTCCTCAAGTTACCACGATCTTTTTTGTAGATAATTACTAAGCACGGAAAAGCAATAACCAATAGGTTTATCCAGAATAAATGGGGGAGGTTTAATACCAAAGGGAAACGATTAGGATCAAAACTATGTATGCTTAATCCTGCTACAATTGTCAAAAATTGAGCTACAACACAAGATAAGTACCAACGCACCCAATTCCTGAGGTTCGCATATGTCTGTCTCGCCTTTAGTAAAGTTTCCGCTATGACATTAAAGCCTAGTTGATTAACGACCACACCTGAATTTCGTTGTAGTAGATGTGGAACATTGTTTGCGCTAACGAAGCTAATATTAGCGTTTCTCATTGTCCTCAAATCTTCGTTATTTTGCCCCCAAAAACCGATATTATGTCCTCGTCTTCTTAAATGCTGTATAATATTCCTTCGTTGCTCAGCTGAAGTTTGGGAATAGACTAATAACAACTCGACCATGGAATCGTATTGGGATTCGTCCATGAATGTCAATTCTTCGCCGCTCGTGACGGCATTCGAGTCATGGATTAGACCTAATTCATACGCAACATCGGCAGCTTGGTCAGATGGCTGGTCTGACATCATGATAACTTTCATACCTGATGACAAACAGTCGCTAATTGATGATTCAATACCTGTATAGTTAGGTTGACGAAACGCAATTGATCCTAAGAATGTCAAGCCAGACCACATGTCTTCCTGTGTGGGCCGGTTTACAAAGCTTCTGAAGCCAAAACCAAGGGTGTAAGATGGTTTTGGAAGTCCCTTTTCCTCAACTGAAAATTGTCGGGATAGTTGCGACAAAAATAACTTTTGGTCAGCAGTCAACTGCTCTATTCCTTGACTTAACTGAATATCCCAACTCGCGTGTAGAATTTCATCTATTGGTCCGAACGATAGTTGTAAGAATTGCCCTGCAGGGGCATTATCTGTTGTATTAGCCATGAATAGTAATGAAGTATAGGGATGGTCTTCAGTAGGTGGGATTTGTGCCACGCGCTCGTATGTATTTTCGTACTCCGTAAAGTCAATTTCATTTGTTCGAGCAGAGTCTTCCAGTAGTAGAGTCAGAGAGTCATCAATCTCTGGGAAAACAGTTCCATCTTGAGACAAAATTGGGAGAGTGGTATGTTTAATACACTGACTTGCCCCCCATAACAACCAGGGAAATGTTGAAGGTATTTCTTCGTTCATTGTTTCAATAATTGTCTCATTTTCTATTTTTTCTAAATTAGTAATTTCTTGTTCTGTTAAATTCAACTGTTTCCAAATTGACTTGCCGATATATTGTCCCTCAACTATGATATGAGAAACTGAAAAGGTATTCACAGTGAAGTTTGTAGCTTGCTGTATACAAAGAGTTGTCAAATTGCTCAGCCGTTCAACATCAATCAACTTTCGGATCGAAGCCCCATGTTTAAAAATTTGGTACGCAGATTCGTTCAAACTTGTATTAACCAAATGTTTGAGATCAAATGGAACTACTACTAGCAGGACACTATAAACTGGAGCCAACTTGATTAATATTTCTGATAGGCTTTGGCTAGACCAAAAACTAAATGGTTGAGCTAAATAGTAAAGGACCAAAAAGAACAATGACACCAGTCCCCCTATTATAGTGAAGGATTGGGTCAAGAAATTCCCAGTATTTTCAGCATCTGATTCCAATTCATCGTTTTCTGAATAAGATTGCTGATTCCTCTGATTGATTTGCAGGTTCTTGCCTGTTTCTACTACTATAGCCCGCCCTTGTCCGTCGATCACGTAAGTTCCGCCGAATAAAATGTTTCTTTGTTCCGTCAAAGGTTTATTCGGTTCTAAAACATCAGCTATTTTTGTGCTAAATACCGATCGTCGAAAAATTGGACTTTCATCAGAAACCATTTCTTGAGTTTCAATAATTCGTGCATCCGCGGCGACATACCCACCAGGAAATAACAATATTAAATCACCTTGAACGACCAAATGGGGTAGTAGCCAAACAATTGTCCCATCTCGCATTACAGGCACCTGCACTTCGGAAGATGACCATATTTTTTGTCTACTTGATATCACTTTTTGTCTTTGATAAATTCGAAGTGAGATTTTTATGAAAAAGACAATGCTAACAAAAATGGTACTTGAAAAGACTTCTAAAGATAATTTTTCTGATTTTGCCAAAAAATGAGGAGTAATAAGGAGGAAAAGTGCCCCTGAGTAAAGTAATACCAAAGGGAGTTGATTCATACACCAACTAAAAAAACTCTCACCAATAAATGATTTGCCTACTGGTCTATTTTTGCCATTTTGTGTGAGTCTTTTCACCGCTTCGTCGGTAGACAGACCCCTATCTATGTCTGTGTCTAAATCATGCAGAAGATTAGGGATTGTCTTTGTAGACCAATCAATCATATCAGATCGTAATATAAATTAAATATAGCCAAAGCTTCAGAAGATGAGTCGATTATTTGTACAGAAATCAAAGAATGGATTTTATAGAAGGTCAATCTACCTTTGCACCATTTATATCCACAGAAAGTATTTGAGTTTGGCAGTTGAGACCGTTATTTTTAAATGCATATGTCATCCTTTCAGATATTTTCTTCGTGTTTGATGAAGAACGTGCATATGCAATCATTGTTGGTCCTGCACCACTCAAAGAAACACTCAAAGCTCCTGCGGACATAGCGGCCTCAAAGACTTCGTTAAAACCAGGAATAAGCTTTGCACGGTATGGTTGGTGCAACTGATCTTGCATAGCTGTTGCTAGAAGATCTAAGTTATTCGTAACCAATGCTGCTACTAATAAAGACGATCGACCAATATTAAAAACTGCATCCGAGAAGTTAACCAAGTCGGGTAGTACGCTACGTGCTTTTTGAGTTGAAAGTGTGAAGTCGGGAATAGCTACTATTAAACGTAGATCGGAAGGGGGCAGTAGCTTGATGCTCCTGATTGATGGAAGATTATCTTTATTTGAATGTTCCATTGCAGAAACAACGACTCCACCAAGCAAAGACGCAGCGACGTTATCGGGATGTCCCTCAAACTCAGTGGCAAAAGACAAAATTTCCGAACAACTCAGCGATTCTATTCCAAATCTTTGGTGACAAATTGAGTTTGCCGTTAGTAAACCACCAAGAATGGCTGTACCGCTCCCACCTAAGCCTCGAATTGCAGGGATTCCGTTATCGATAGTGAGTTGAAGACCTGGAGGCTGATAGTCGAAATGGTCAAAGATTTTCATCACGGCCTGATACGCAATGTTATCCGGAGTTACAGGTATTTTTTCTGAATCTTTACCCAAGCAGATGATTTTAGTCCCACTGGCTTTCTCTTCCAAGATAACCCGACTGTATAATGATAACCCAATTCCTAATACATCGAAACCGGGCCCTAGATTCGTTGTACTGGCCGGGATTTTTGCTGTGGCCGACAGGTAGATTTCTGTCATACTACAACTTAGCTAAAGATTCTCGTATTCGATCTAAGGCAATCTGAATGTTTTCTATTGAGTTAGCATAGGATACTCGTAAATATCCATCTCCCATCTCTCCAAAGGAATCACCTGATAAAACTGCCACACCAGCCTCGTTAAGAAGGTAATCAGAAAGTTTACTACAAGGTAAAGGTAAGTTTTTGACATTAGGAAATGCATAAAAAGCACCCTGAGGTCGAATACAGCTTATACCTTCAATAGAATTGAGACCATCAACAATTACTTCACGACGACGTTGGAATTCGCCAAACATCTGATCTACAAAAGCAGAAGAGTTCTTCAATGCTTCTATACCCGCTATTTGTGTGAAGGTTGCTGTACAAGAATTGGAGTTAATCATTAGTCGAGTTATTTTCTCCGACATTTCTGAGGTTGATACACCATAACCCAATCGCCAACCAGTCATAGCATAAGTTTTTGAGTGGCCATCTAATAAAATGGTTCGATCCTTCATACCGGGCACTGATAGTATACTTTCGTGCTGACCGTCATAAACCAAGTTTGCATAGATTTCGTCGCTCAGAACATAAAAATCATGACGATGGGCTAAATCAGCAATAATTTCTAAGTCCTCTCTTGTCAGAACACCGCCGGTGGGATTTTGTGGAGAGTTAATAATTAGCAGTTTCGTACGATCAGAGACTAGGTCTGCTAAGTCTTCGACTCGGAACCGAAAGTCAACTGACTCTCTTAGTGGCAAAGGCCGAGGAACGGCAGACAAAAAATCAACAAGAGATCGGTAAATAGGAAAACCAGGATCCGGGTATATCACCTCATCACCAGCGTTGACGCACGCTAGCATTGTAAAGAAAATAATGGGTTTTGCGCCAGGTGTTATGGTAACTTCCGATGCGTTAACTAGAACACCACGTGTGCGGGTAATATGATCAGCGACGGTATTTCTTAGTTCGTCTAATCCAGCAGAGGGAGCATATCCGGTATGCCCCTGTTTCATGGCTTCATGAGCAGCTTGGCAGATATTATCTGGCGTGGAAAAATCGGGTTGTCCTATTTCTAAATGAACAACATTCCGTCCTTCAGCTTCTAATGCTTTAGCTCTTGCCAGAACTTCAAAAGCTGATTCAGTTCCCAACTGATCCATGCGCGTTGCAAAAACCATTGTATCAAATTTATTTAGTGTATTTCATGATGATGGCATTTTGGCCAGCAATCCATACGTTATTAGTGTCAATAGAAAAAATATCGTAAGCGAATAATTTACCACTACTTTGGTCAGTCCAGGTCGTTCCACCATCCTCAGTATGTAGTATAACATTCACACCCATATCTCCACCAACAGCCCAACCGGTATTGGCAGAAACAAAGCGAACACTTCTTAGCTTTTCTTCACTTCCACTATCCAACGCTTTCCAACTGTTACCGTCAGTAGTGGTAAAAATGACGCCGTTCTCACCAACAGCCCACCCAGTAGTTCCGTTAATGAAGTACATATCTTCCAGAATATCCTCGGTATTAGTAGGCTGTTTCAACCAAGTTTTTCCTCCGTCGGTCGTTTTTTGGATCAGGGTTTCTTGACCTTGGTTAGATGGTGTGATTCTGACACCGGCTACATATCCAGTATTAGCATCAGTGAAATGAATCGCACTAAAAACACTGGTGTCATCATCACCAAAACCGCTAGCAGTTTGTCCACCAGTCAAAACCTTCCATGTTCGCCCACCGTTAGTAGTTTTTAGAATCGTCTCACCTTCACCACCAATATAGCCAATTTTAGTATCGACAAAACTTACGCAGGATAAACCATTACCGATTTTGCTAGTTTGGGGATCCCACGTTTTTCCCCCATCATCAGTTGCGACAATTAAACCGTTAGCTCCAACAGCCCAACCGTTTTTGTCGTCAAGGAAAAAGACTGACTTCAGGTCACTTTCGAAAGCTACATTATCAACTTTTTTCCAAGTTCTTCCTCCGTCCGTAGTATGTCCAATAGCCCCGGGTTTTTCGTATTCAAAGGGATCAGAACCGACAGCGAATCCTTCAGTAGTACTGATAAAAGCAACTGAGAAAAAGTCGAAGTCACCTACTGGCTGAAGAGTCTCCCATTGACCGGACCAACTTGGGGTTAAAACAACCAGCCATATGGCCAAAATGGTGATAAATGCTACTGTCTTTGATACATTCATTCGATTAGTTTCCTTTGTGAAAAAAAATGACATTTCGCAAGTATAGCACTGCCCATAAGGACTGTCAAGATCAAGCTATTAAGACGATTGTTCAGCTTTTGGGCTGACGAAATCTGTTAGCTTGGTGGACCGCTCCAGTAACCAATACCCGTTTTCAAAGCTGAAATCTGCCAGATAGCGGTCATGAAATATTCACCTATGATTAGTCCCAAGAAAAAAGGTTGGCCTCGCTGAAAGGCACGAAAGCCTCCGATGCGTAAAATGAGGAATTTTATGGCCCAACCAACTAGGGTAGAAAACCAAAGTCTAGAGGGAGCCCAAGTGACTCCTAATGCGTATCCAAGTGGATGAAGTGGCCACCACAAAAATTGTTGCCTCATAAAGATTAATACGGACATAACACCACCACCAACACTAGCACTTAATATACCAGAGAAATTCGGTGAAGACGGGTTCAGTATTTCACCAGCAGCTCGTCGCATAGCGCCGGGGCCAACATTGAAAATCCAAGGAGTTAAATTGAGTGCACCCCGATGGTGAATCCAAGTCAGTGTACTGAAAAAAGTAACTATCGCCGAAACTACTACTGCTATTAACATCCAGTGAGGTAATCTCATTTTTCTAGATGAGAGTTGATGTACATTGGCTAAACGAAAATTTTGGATCGAGTAAGCCATAAGCGATTGTGAGGACCAATTTGGAATTGATGATCGGTCGAAACTTAATAAGATCAAATTCTGTATACCTAAGATACGACTGCCGAAAATCATGCGAAAAAAATTAAACGGTGTAAAACCAACATTGACCAATAAGCAACCGGCATTAGATACATGCCAAGCAGCTGTTGTTGCTAGAATCCACATCAATAAAATAAACAATAATGCCATCCAAACTGATAATCCCATAGCAACCCCTAATCCACCCATAACTAAAAAACCGATGACCATTCCTAACGTGGCGGTTCGGTAAGACAATGGTTCGTCATCATCATTGAAATGCCGCACAGGCATAAATGTGTTTCTCCAAACTGAATAAAGATGCCGTCGTGCTTGCCATGCTGAAACCAGAGCTAGTACTAAAACTGCCCCCATAACCTGTTGTTGAGTATTGACTCGATTGATAGAGAAGGCTGAAATCGCGACCTCTTGAAATTTATAAAAAAGGAAAAAAAACCAAATACTAATAGCTACATCAGGAAGTAGAAAATAGGTGATGCCGACTACTGACAAACGTAACCGGAACAGTAGTGGCCATCCCTCTACAATCGAACGCCACGGTTTGTTAGGAAATAGGTGTCGAATGGGGTAGTCAAGCGGGATACTCGGCAAAAAGGGGTAAAACGAATGAAGGCCTCGGATTAGGTGGATCATTGATGCAAGAGCAAGACCAAAGATAAATAACCGATTACGAAAGAATGGCTGGAACTTATGTTGGCCGATATCTGACTGAGTCAAATTTGCACCAACTTGAACTAATGGAAAGGTGTAGCGAACTCGGTCGACCCACTGGTGCCGTAAGATGACGGCCCAACAACACACAGACAAGAAGAATGACAAACCAAAAATGGTAGCAATAAAAACAGGTTTAAACCATATTGACCAAGGAATTAAGCCGTGCTGGCCGATACCGATCCAGAATTTATCTAGTGCTGCTCGGTCAGAAACATATAACCAACTCTTCAAATGAGGAAAAATTAGTTCCGACCACTGGTTCTCAGGCGTAGAAAAGTAAACTGGAGCCGCGATATAGGGGAAGATAAACTCCATTAGCCCATAACCTGGAACTGATGCAGCTGCGGTGATCATAGCCCAACAGAGGGTTAGCTCCGCCGTCGAGAAATGCGCAGTTTTACCAAATTGTGCTAGGCATGGGTTAATCAAAAAAGACAAAAGTGCTAAAAAGAAAACGCTACCCACCGGCAAGTGATTAGCAATGAATTGACCCAAACCGTTCAGATGGATATAACCATACAAGCAAGTTTGTAAAATAATCCATACCAAGGTAATCGGCAAAATTCGATGATATCGGATTGAATTGGAAGAATCTAGTTTGGTGTTTGTTTTCAAGTCTTTGCCCAGGAAGTAAGACGGGGTGATTTTTTAAGTATTGGGATCAATTTATTAGTAATACCAGTAAGTGCTAATTGATCCAGCTCTTCAATAGTTTTCCACTGAGCACTAGTCCAGTTTTTGAAGTCTAAAGCATCAAGACTTAATTCAGTACTAAGATAGCAAAAGAAAGCGTCAACAACTACTTGAAAGTGAGTATAGGCATGTTTTATTTGAGTTAGATGAGTTGGCGACAGTGAAATTTCTTGTATGTTGAATAGGTCAACAGCCAATTCCTTACAATCTTGCACTAAATTAGCTGACGGATTAACATGTTGGTTAGGAAACTCCCAAAGACCACCAAGCAGACCTTTTAGTGGACGTTGAACAACGAGGACTTCATTCTTACAGTTGATGAAAATACCAGAAACCAACTGCTGTTCAGGCCTTTTCTTTTTAGCTTGACGAACAGGAAAAAGACCAACTTCTAATTTTTGATGAGCATCGCAAAAATTCTGCACTGGACACACTAGGCAAGTCGGTGATTTCGGACGGCAAACCATTGCACCTAATTCCATTAAGGCTTGATTATATGTACCAGGTTGACTAGTTACAAGTAGCCGATCGGCTAAATCCTGAAATATTTTATTGAATTTAGCAATATTGGTGGGTTCACTTCGACAGTATAGGCGAGCTAAGACACGTTTCACATTACCATCAACTGCCGCTAGAGGTTTACCGAAGGCGATGCTTTGAACCGCAGCCACAATATAGTCTCCAACACCTGGCAGTTGACGAAATTGACGGTAGTTATTTGGTATGCATCCTTCCATTTCGAAAACTACAATTTCGGCGGCCCGTTTTAGATTTCTGGCGCGAGCATAGTAACCAAGACCTTCCCAAATTTTAAGCAGATCATCGAGATCAGAATCAGCCAAATGTTCAATGGTTGGAAATTTATCTAAAAATCGATGATAATAATCAATGACTGTATTAACTCGAGTTTGCTGAAGCATTACCTCAGAAACCCAAATACAATAAGGATCATTGGTTTGACGCCAAGGTAAATTTCGCTGGTGAATAGAGAACCAGCTCAATAACCTTTTCTGAAATTGAAGTAGTGAAGTATTCATACCTAAGGATGGAACTCGCCAACATTAAGATCTTAAGGTTTATTTGAGTATTGACGGGTAATTTCGAGAACTTCTTTGGCGACTAAACCATTTGTACCGATACCTTCTCCACTGGTAAAGACAGGGTTTCCTTGCCAGTCGGTAAAAGTACCTCCGGCTTCTTCAATGATTGGTTGGATTGCCGCCGCATCCCATATTTCCATTAGTGGATCTATCATTACTTCTACACGGCCAGTTGAGACCAGCAGATAGCCATAACCATCACCCCAAGTACGAGTAATATAAGCTTTTTCTTCCAACTGTCTGTAAGCAGCTTGCCGGCCAGTATGTTCAAACAGATCAATTTGTGAAGTAACTAAGCAACCATTAGTCAATGAGCGATTTGACACTCTGGCCGGTATAGGAGCACTATCTCCTATTAAATGCCAAGCACCCTGAGACCGACTAGCGTAAACGGTTTCATTCAAGGCTGGTAGATGAATGACTCCGACGACAGCCGTACCTTGGTACTCTACACCAACCAGTGTACTATACAGTGGTATGCCGCAGATGAAAGATTTTGTTCCGTCAATTGGATCTAAAATCCATCGATAGCCTGAACTGCCTGACAGGTCTTTAAATTCTTCACCCAGAATGGCATCTTGGGGGAAATGGGACTGTATTTCTTGTCTCATCAAGAGTTCAGCAGATCGATCAGCAATAGTGACAGGTGAGTCGTCAGATTTACGTTCAATTGCCAGTTCTGTCTGTTGGAAATGCTGAAGTGTGACCTTTCCAGCTTGATGAGCTATTGACTTAGCTATTTCTAAACGACATTTAATTTCTGAAGTTTGATTTGTCATCTATACCTCCGATTGTTTTCTAATATTTCAACTTTAAAATAGAAATCGGTACATAGGCCGGTCGATCGAAATTCCGATCAAACTCCAAATACCACCAACAATAAATTCGCCAAGGATCAATCCTAGGAAAAAAGGTGTGACCTTTCGATGCGTTCCCATCCCACCATGTTTTAAGATTATCAGTTTCAAAACAGAACTAACCAAGATTGAAAACCAAAAGACATTCATTGACCAACTACTGGAGATCGCGAAACCTGCGGGATGAAGTGGCCACCAGAAGATATTCATCCTCATTAACATGAGGAGAAAAGTAAGACCTAAACCGACGAAAATAGAGGCTATAGCAGGTATGTCGGGAGGGCGTGGAATAGTCAACCAACTTTGTAATCTGTTAAATGGATGGTCAGCAAACCAATCTTGTGCTCCTTCCAGATAAGAAACATGATAGAAAGACCAGAAGGTTGAAAAAATACCAACGAAAATAGCAATTATCATTGCTAATATCAATCGGTGGTTATTCATGTTTGATCTTTCCGCTAGTTTAAATCCTTCCAAAATATGGGGCATTGGGTGGCCTCGGTAAGCCCGATTAAAGAAAAACAAGTAAGCAAACATGGTTAAATTCTTAGGACCTAGTAATCGAGTACCGAATATACGTGGCATCATTTCATCTGCACCGATAAAGTGTAGGTCATGAACGGGTGAGCCAAGTTCAGCTCTCATTCGTGTTACAGCAGTAGAAACAGCGTAGTATATAGCAAAGAATACAACAATAACCCAAATAGACATACCTGCTGCGTTGCAGAAAAGAACTATGGCCAAGATCGAGATAGTCGACCCTATGACTATTAACCGGTACGACATTGGTTCTTTGCTATCATCTACTCTGGGATCATTAAAAGCAACTTTGCTAAAAATTCTTTTCAGGTGTTCTCTGGAAGTATAAACAGCAATTATGAATAAACCAATGTAAGCACCGAAAGATTGTTCATCAACAAAGGGAAAATTAGGCATAGTTCGCAAGCCTAACGCATCACCTGCAATTCTTTCCACTTTCCAAAATAAATAGAAAAACCAACATGAGAAAGAAAGATCCAAAGGAATGAAAAATGCCAAACCAACAGCAAATGGAAAAACTGCAATCGGGGTCCAACCGACGGCGCTCCAAGGTCGCTGGCTAAAAAAAGGTTTGAGGTCGTATAGTTTTCCACCCAAACTAGGTACGTAGGGAAATAAATAATGTAAACCATTGAGGATGTCAATAGATCCAGCAACAAGGAAACCTAGCCATAGAGTTTTTAGATTAAGTATACCGGTCAGCCCACCACCAGACGTCATCTCAAGCGGGAGCTGAATAATTGGATAGCTTAACTTTTCGTTTTCTGTCCATTGTTTTCGCACTAAACTGTTTATGCAAATCATTAAAAAGACCATTACTGCTAAAAATCCACCCCATACCAAAATTGGTGTTAGCCAGACTTGAATGATTTCCCACCTGTAAAAAGAGGATTCTCCTCTGTAATAATCAACTAAAAATTCTTTGTCCTTGATGGCTATCCAATCTGGAATAAATCGGTGAAATAAGCCAGACCAATCGTTTTCTGAAGTAGCATACCAAAAAGGATAAGGAATCATGGGTATTAGAACTCTCATTACATCATGACCAGCTAAAGAGGAGGCAATTGCTAGCATCATATAAACAGTTAATAACTCGCTTTGCTTCATGGTCCAGTTATAGTTTATTTTAGAGATAAACCAATTGAATCCTACTAACAAAAATATGCAAAAAATGACATTATAATAGAGAGAAACTGTCGTTGGAAAGCCCTGTCCACCTGAATCGACAATCCAGTATGTGTTGGGAATAACCAGAAGTGTACCAAGGCATATTGATCGCCAACTACTCCCAGTTAGCGGCTTCTTTTTATCATTTGGTGAATGGTTAATCATGAGGATGATTATAGCCTATTGGATAATGCTTATCTAGATCTATATGTGGTAGCAGTGGTATGGAAAAGTACATTTCAAGACGACTAGAAATGTTTTAAATTGTTGTTTCTTTAATGGTTTTTAGTTACAATCAGGGTGTTTTTGTCTACAAGCTAAGTTCTTGGGAAAGACTAATTCAAAACAATATGCTGGAATGTACTGGCGTAAACTGAAAAGGAAATGATCGTGAGTCAACCTATTCGACAAAGTAAAATTTCTGACAAAGAGTGGGAATCGGCCCAAAAACTTATTCCTGGCGGCGTCAATAGTCCTGTGCGAGCGTTTCGATCTGTGGGTGGAAGCCCCCCTTTTATTTCCAGCGCAAAAGGCTCAAGTATAATTGATGTTGATGGTAATAGATACATCGATTACATTGGTTCTTGGGGGCCGATGATTTTGGGTCACTCCAATGAAACAGTTTTATCAGCTTTGCAAAAAACCATGCAGAACGGTACAAGTTATGGAGCGCCAACACCGCTGGAAACACAATTAGCGGAATTAATCATTTCGGCAGTTCCGTCAATTGAGATGGTTCGCATGGTCAACTCTGGTACTGAAGCTACAATGAGTGCTATTCGCTTAGCTCGTGGCTACACAAAGCGAGATAAAATCATTAAAATAGAGGGATGCTATCACGGTCATGCAGATTACTTACTAGCTAAAGCTGGTTCTGGAATAACTACTTTTGGTTTGTCAGATAGTGCTGGGGTACCGGAAGATTTTGCTAAGCTTACTCTGACTGTTCCCTTTAACAATGCCGAAGCTGTTCGAAAAGCAATCAAAGATAATTCTGACGATGTGTCTTGTATAATTTTAGAGCCAATAACGGGTAACATGGGTGTTATCCCACCAAGAGATGGTTACCTGCAAGAGTTACGCGAAATCACCGAAGAAAATGGAGTGTTGTTGATTTTTGATGAGGTAATGTCTGGGTTTCGTGTGTCTTATGGTGGAGCACAAGAATTATATAATGTAAATCCTGATATAACCTGTTTAGGAAAAATCATTGGTGGTGGATTACCTGTTGGTGCTTATGGTGGCCGACGAGAAATTATGTCTAAAGTAGCTCCTGTTGGGGAAGTTTATCAAGCTGGTACTCTATCGGGGAACCCTTTGGCTATGGCCGCAGGGATTGCAACCTTAACTGCACTCAAATCTCCTAATTTTTACGAGACATTAGGAAACATATCTTCTATGCTAGCTGAAGGAATCAAAGATATTAGCCATAAATATCAAATTCCTAGCTATCACAGCCAGGTTGGATCAATGCTGAGTTGTTTTTTTACTGATCAGGTTGTTACCGACTTTACTTCGGCTAAGACTTCAGACACTGACCGATTCGCTCAGTTCTTCTGGGGCTTATTAAATCAAGGCGTATACATTGCTCCCTCCCAATTTGAAGCAGCTTTTGTATCTATTGCCCATACAGAAAAAGACATTGAGACGACGATTTCTGCCGTTGACCGTGTCCTATCTAACTTCTGATTCACCGATTTTCACACAACATCTTCTGAAATATTGGTTTCGGATTTTTTATCTGGTATGGCCGAGGTACCTGTACTATCTCATTTTATTGTTACCAACTGTTTTTCTAGCTCGAGCTAACTATCTTAGTCAAGCCTCAACAATCGGAAAAGGTGATAGTGGTATAGCCGTTTTTTCAGATGCCAACAGCCTCAAGAACCCCGCCAATTTGGCTGAATACGGCCAATATTATCTAGGTTTTGAACATTCACCGTCTCGTTTGTTTCAAATCTTGGAGACTAACCAACTTGCTAGTGTCTTTCCTTTATCAGATCGATTAGCACTTGGCCTCAACTGGAATCAAACAGCACTAGATGATGATGAACTGATGGTTAGCAAGAATCTTTTTCATTTTTCTTATAGTTACTCATTAACAAATTGGTTCTCAGCAGGATTAAATCTTAAGTATCTAACTAACACCGCCAGCTTAGACGGAAGGTTAAGGGGATCTGAAATTGGGTGGGGAACAGACGTAGGTGTGTTATTTCATGTTCGTCAGTCCGTTTTTCGAACGAACTTATTGTCGCCTATCTGGTTTAGATTATTAAATCGACCTCAGCGTAACTGGACTCAATCGAAAATTAACCCTAGTTGGGCTTTTGGTTTCGTGGTCACTGATATGTTAGATGTTGGCTTACAACCTAATTCTATCTGGGGAACCTGGATCCGTCATGACACTGGTGTTGTTGAAAAATACCGTTCACCTAAACTACACTTTGGTTTGGGTTATCAACGTTCCTCCCAATTGCAGTTTTCTGCTGACATATCTGATCGGTTGAATGTTGGTATTGAATATAAACCTAATCAGTATTTGGGTTTACGTACTGGTTTATATCGTCAGCTTTCGGCGCAAAGTCAATTAAGACCTACATTGACGATGGGTGTAAACTTCCAATATAAGACTTTCAGCTTTGATTGGGCTTATTTGATACCAAATGATCTGCCCCCCACAACCTACGCTCAATTTTCACTCCGTTTGGATCGTAGGACTCTACCGGTTGAGATCGAACAAGTTCGGTTAAATCATCTTTATCCGGTTCACTATAACTTTTATGCTCAAACCAACAGATTTGCTTCAGAACAGGTTTTGGATAATCCCAACCAACCCACGATTTTGAGCTTAGCAGATCTTGATCGTTATTACCCGATGATGCCCGAAGATACAATCGGTCGAATTTGGCTCAGAAATGAAAGTTCAAAACCACAAGAAGTTCGGGTGGAATTGTTTGTCCCTGAATTCATAAGTGAAAGTGGCTCAGAAGTTGCTAGCCAGATCGTGGTGCCACCACTCAAGCGCATGTCGATCCCATTGCGACAAATTGTACTAACACGTCAAGCCATTCAGATGAGTCAAGCGCAAACCGTGGAGGCTAAAATTAAAGTGACTGAAATCGGTGGAACAGCATCTCGTCTGCTATCGGCTCAATTAGTCTTGCACGGAAATCAATCAACGCGTCTAGATGACATAGGGAAACTTAGTTCTTTCATTTCCTATGATGACCCTGGTATTCGTAGTTTTATTGATCAGGTACAAACAGCTTTTGGTTCTAGGATAAAATCGAATTCTTTACCCGCAGATCTGTCAATGGCTCTAGTATTATTTGATGCTTTATACGGCTTTTCCTACACTAAAGACCCAAATATACCTTTCGAAAGTGGAACAGTAGACAAGATCATCTACCCTTTCGAAATGCTAGAACGACTATCAAATAGTAATACGTATGCTAGTAGAAATGAAGAGTCTGATGTTATCTTCGGCGATTGCGATGATAGTACCGTATTATACTGTACCTTGCTTGAATCAGTTGGTATCAAAACTGCTCTAATTCAATTACCCAATCATGTATTAATGGCATTCCAACTAGACAACATTTCGATTGAAATGGCTCAAGCAATGTCGCTGCCCGATATTTATTTGCCTATTAATGGCTTTGTTTGGATTCCAATTGAAACGACCTTAATTAATTCTGGTTTTGTTGCTGCATGGCAAGGTGCTTTAAATCAACTGAAGCAGTTAGAAGTGACTAATTCTGTGACCGTAGGACAAGCATGGGAAAAGTATGGGGCTAATACTTTACATCATTCTGAAGCAATTTTTTCGTTCGACTTTGATATGATAAAAAGCCGAATGGAGTCTGACTTCAATCACTATCTGGTAAACTATTTCGACCAAAACATGAATTCTAATTTCAACTCTGAGGAGAAATAAGTATGAGATTATCGAAGTCCAAACCGAAGAATGGCTTTACGGTTTTTTGCTATTTATTGATAGTTATGGTTCTCCTATTAACTTCTTCTTCGGTAATTGCTTCCCATCGAACTCTCTTTACTTTTGGTAAAGTTGAAGTCCTTCGG
>JACLAC010010806.1_pt1 | contig 38196 bp, 36 predicted proteins | sample 8027881 | NCBI WGS metagenome assembly JACLAC01 (sample SAMN15725517, study PRJNA655200) | protist metagenome | isolation source: fluorescence activated cell sorting (FACS) single amplified genomes of... | place: Spain: Blaines Bay Microbial Observatory, Mediterranean Sea | collected 2016-01-19 | reverse complement strand
CACGGCACTGATCGCCTGCGATGTCGTCAAGACACCCACACCCGCGACTTTGGCTGAGCGGACCACTGACATTGTTGGCAACGTGACCGATGTAGCCGTCATCAAAGCGGTGCTCGATCACCGACCTGACTGCATCATCCACCTTGCCTCCGTGGTTTCCGGGGAAGCGGAAACGGATTTTGACAAGGGGTATCAAGTCAATTTCGATGCGACCTATGCTTTGCTCGAAACGATCCGGGGGCTTAGTGCGGCGGAGGGCTATAGACCTCGCTTTATCTTTGCGTCGTCTATCGCCGTATTTGGCCCGCCCTTCACCGAGGTGCTCGAAGACAACTTCCACCTCGCGCCCCGTACGTCCTACGGGACGCAAAAGGCGATGCAGGAGCTGCTGGTTAACGACTATACCCGCCGGGGTTTTATCGACGGGATCAGCTTGCGCCTGCCCACCATTTGCGTTCGTCCGGGCAAGCCCAATCTGGCCGCAAGCAGCTTTTTCTCCAACATCATCCGGGAGCCGCTTGCGGGCAAGGAAGCGATCCTGCCCGTTGATGAGAGCCTGCGACACTGGTTCGCCAGTCCCCAAGCCGCCGCTGGTTTCTTCATTCACGCGCTGACAGTGGACCTGAGCCAGATGGACCACAATCGCGCGCTGTCCATGCCGGGCGTATCGGCGACAGTGGGCGAACAGATCGAAGCCCTCGCCCAGGTTGGCGGGTCCGAGGCCGTCGCTTTGATCCGAAAGCAAATCGATCCAGTGATCGAGGGTATTGTATCTGGCTGGGCGCCTAACTTCACGGCGGCACGGGCACGAGCACTGGGCTTTGAAGCAGACCGGGATTTCATTGCTATTGTAGAGAAGCACCAAAGCCGATTTGGCGGCTGATCGTCAGCAACCCCGGTGGCTTCAACCCCGAAGTCTGATCTTGGCGCCCGTTCAGATCGTACCGACTTTGTGGATTAATTTCGCAGTACAAAGTTCATTTTTAGTCTTAAGAATGCAGGAGCGACTGCTTCAAACGAGAGCGAGGTTATTCGTCGTGCTCTCTGTTTCCCTGTTACGCTGAAGCTGAGAAACAAATGTGGGACGGGTTGCGAACCGGGGTCGCGCTAGACTGCTTTGGTTTTGTCGAGCCAAAGCCATTCCAAATCTCGATGCCCTCATAAAGGGCCAACGAACTAGGAGTCATTCCATTATTAGAAACGTTATTCTTGCCGGGGTCGGTATGTTGCTGACCACGGCAACTGCCACCGCTGAAACCACTAATCTGCGTATCATTCTGCTGAACGATGTTGACCGCAAAGATGCTTTCCCTGGCATCGCTGCTGCCGTGGCTGAAGCCCGGTCGGGCGCAGACAATAGCTTGCTGCTCCATGCTGGCGATGTGATCTCTCCGTCGGTGCTGTCGTCCTTGGACAAAGGTGCGCATATCATCGATCTGATGAACAACCTCGGCATTGATGCGTTCACACCGGGCAACCATGAATTCGACTTTGGACCTGACGTGCTCGAAACCCGCATGGCCGAAGCGACCTTCCCCATCGTTTCCTCCAACATCCGTAACGGCGCGGGTGAGCTGCCAGGCTTTGCTGCGGAGACGATGATTGTTGATCTGGGTTCGGTGCAGGTAGGCATTTACGGCCTTACCTCCGACGATACCTATGAGAAGTCTTCCCCGGGCGACTGGACCTTTGAAGATACAATTGCAACCGGTCAGGCCATGCGCGCCAAGCTGGTTGAATCCGGTGCAGACCTCGTCATTGCCTTGGCCCACACCTCCTTCTCCGAAGACCTCGCCTTGGCCGGCAATGGTGCCGCTGACATCATCGCGACAGGCGACGACCACGATCTGTTCCTGCACTACAACGGCAAGCGCGTGATCATGGAAGGGAACTCCCAGGGCGTTAATATTCCGGTACTTGATCTGGCAATGGAATGGGACGACGACGATCTCGAGTGGGAGCCTTCTTTCACCGTCATGCAGCCAAGCGGTGAAGACGCTGATATGGCGGCGATGGTCGCAGCTTACGAGCAGCAGTTGGACGACGCTCTGTCTGAGGAAATTGCCACCATCAGTGTTGACGTTGATACCCTTCGTGCATCCGTTCGGACCATGGAGACCAATTTTGGGAACGCTGCTTCTGATGCCATGATGATGGTCACCGGCGCTGATATCGGCATGACCAACGGCGGGGGTATCCGCGGCAACAAGGTCTATGACGCAGGTTCAATTATGACGGCACGGGACGTTTTTGCTGAACTGCCGTTCGGCAACAAAACCGTTGTGCTTGGGATGAGTGGCGCGGACGTCATGATGGCGCTTGAGAATGCTGTTTCCAAGATCGAAGATACCTCTGGCCGCTTCATGCAGGTCTCCGGCAACATGGCTGTTGTCTATGACCGTAACGCGAGCGTTGGCTCCCGCGTTGTATCGGCGATGATCAATGGTGCCCCCATTGACCCGGCCGCGACCTACTCCGTTGCCACCAACGACTTTGTTGCACGCGGCGGTGATGGCTACTCGACGTTCGCCACTGCAGAAGTGCTTCTCTCTGCGGATGCGTCCCAGCTGATGGCGTCGCATGTTGTGGATCACATTCGCTCGAACGGCTTTGGCGCAAGCTCAGAGGGCCGCATTACTTTTCAGTAAACACTGAAAAAAACTAGGAAAAGGCCGTTCTCACAGTCGTGAGAGCGGCCTTTTCTGTTTTCGGGCTCCGGGTGGACGAGACCCGAAACTGATATACTTGTTTCATGACTGTACTGCCTTAGAAATCGAACCGCGCGAACCGGCTCTTTTGACGGCGGGCGAGCACCCTGAACGATATCATCGCGGAGACCTGTACTATGTCTGTTTCTATCGTCGTGAACGATACTCCTTACGAAAGCCAATCCTCGCCCGACACGCCCTTACTATGGGTGTTGCGGGATGAACTGGGCATGACGGGAACCAAGTTTGGGTGCGGGGTTGCGGCGTGCGGGGCCTGTACGGTCCATGTTGATGGTCAGGCTCAGCGGTCCTGCCAGCTGTCGCTGAAGGACGTAGACGGTCCGGTTGTCACCATCGAAGCTCTGGGCACAGTCGGTGCTATGCCGGCGGTGCACGCCGCCTGGATCGAGCATCAGGTTGCCCAGTGCGGGTATTGCCAGGCTGGACAGCAGATGCAGGCCGCCAGCCTGTTGGCTCAGAATCCTCGGCCCACAGACGCCGATATCGATACGGCGATGAATGGCAATCTATGCCGTTGCGGCACCTATCCGCGCATCCGGGCCGCCATCCATACCGCCGCCGCGGCGCTGGCGCAGGAGTAGGGGCGATGGGACGTATTGCAAGCATCGCACGGCGCACCTTTCTCATCGGCTCTGCCACGGTCGCGGGCGGGGTGGCATTCGGTGTCTATAAGTTTGTTGAAGGCGCACCCAATCCGCTTGAATCCACGGGCGGTCACGTCAGTCTGAACGCTTTTGTGGTCATCACCGAGGACGGGGTCAAACTGGTCAGTCCCAAGGCTGAAATGGGGCAGGGTGTTCATACGACTTGGGCGGCTTTGATCGCCGAGGAGCTCGACGTCGATTGGCAGGACATTACAGTGATCCACGGACCCCCTGCCAAAGCCTATTACAACTCCGCCTTATTCGGCATGGCGCTGCCCTTTACCGACTATAAGGTGACCAGCACGCAGCAGGCGTTGCGCAAGCTCGCAGGGAACGGTGCGAAGTTGCTCAGCTTGCAAATGACGGGCGGTTCGACATCCATGCGCGATGGGTTCGAGCGGATGCGGTTGGCTGGCGCCACGGCGCGCGAGGCGCTCAAGCGGGTCGCGGCAAACCGGACCGGGTTCAAGCCCAATGAATTAGAGACCCAGCAAGGGACGGTCATTGCGCCCGATGGCACCGTGCTCCCCTATGCAGAGTTGGCCGCAGCTGCTGCGGAAATCGATCCGCCCAAAGTCACCCTGCGCGACCCTTCCAGCTGGCGTTATCTGGGCAAGACGCTGCCGCGCGTCGATATGGAAGACAAGATCACGGGCGCAGCAACCTTTGGCATCGACGTGGTCCTCGACGGTATGAAGTTCGCCAGCGTGCGGATGAATCCCCGGCGGCAGGGTATGCGCCGGTTTGACGCCTCTGTGGCCAAGGCCATGCCCGACGTCGATGGCGTGTTGGACATGGGCGAGGGCGTGGCCGTCATCGCCGACAACACCTGGGCCGCCATGCAAGCGGTTGAGGCGGTTGATATTGACTGGATGCCAGCGGTTTATCCGGAAACCACGGCCGGTCTGTTTGAGGAAATCGAGGCAGCCTTTTCAGCCGCGCCTGACACGGTGGGACGCGACGATGGTGCAGTAGACGACGACCACGAGGGCACAGAACTCGTCGCGGAATACAGCGTGCCATTCCTGGCCCATGCAACCATGGAGCCCATGAACGCAACGGCTCTTTATACGGAAAATGCCCTGTCTGTATGGTGCGGAAACCAGTCCCCGACCGCGATTCAATCTGCGTGTGCCGCAGAAGTTGGCCTCGAACCCGATCAAGTTACAGTCACCACCACCCTGATGGGAGGCGGCTTTGGCCGGCGGGGCGAAGCCGATGTTGCCGTCATCGCCGCTCGGATCGCTCGAAAGCGACCGGGGGTGCCGATCAAGCTGACATGGTCGCGAGAGGAAGACATGCGCCGAGACTTCTATCGCCCGGCTGCCATGGCACGAATGCGCGGCGTTGTGGATGGCGGTCAGGCTGTGGCCGTTGATGTTTCCTTTGCGGCGGCCTCGGTGATCAAGCAATCGATGGTGCGCGAAGCGCTCAACCCCTTGAGTCAGGAGCAGGCCAACCTTTCCGGCAGCGACCCCGAAGGACTGTCCGGTGCCTACGATCAGCCTTACCGCATCCCGCATTATCGTGTGCGCGGGCACGTCACTCCATCGGCGCTCCCTATCGGTTATTGGCGCGCCGTAGGTGCTTCTTACGGCGGCTTTTTCTTCGATAGTTTCATCGACGAGATGGCGCACGCCGCTGGGCAGGATCCGCTTGCCTTTCGGATCGCCATGACGCGGGAGGAGCATGCGCCCAGCGCGGCCGTGCTCGAAACCGTCGGTGCCATGTCGAACTGGTCAGACGCCTCGGCCCAGGGGCGCGCGCTGGGGGTTGGTTTCACCTACTCGTTTGGTTCGCCCGTCGCCCAGGTGATCGAAGTGGCGCGCAGGGGAGATGGGTCTATCGGTCTGGAAAAGGTCTGGATTGCCGCAGACGTGGGCGTGGCTCTCGATCCCGGTAACATCGAAGCCCAACTGACCGGCGGTTGCCTGTTTGGTCTTTCCGCCGCTGTCATGGGCGAAATCACCTTTGACCGGGGCGAGGCTCAGCAGTCCAACTTCTATGACTATGACGCCCTACGGATGGGTGCTGCCCCGGCCTTTGAGGTGCAGGTGCTCGAAAACGCATCCTATCTGGGCGGCGTCGGTGAGATCGGCACGCCGCCTGCGGCGCCGGCGCTGGGCAACGCACTCTTCGCCCTGACCGGAAACCGGGTGCGCCGCTTACCCTTTAACCAAGCCTTTGACTTTGCGTGATCAGAACGAAATGTTACAGCAGGCGCAGGCGCGACGTCCGTGAACCCATAAAAAAGGCTTGCCGCAGCAAGCCTTTTTTTTTGTTGAGAGCCGATTGCTCTGGTCGAACCTTAGTCAGAGGTCGTCGAAGGGGTCTCCAGGTGGTCGACTACCAGAGGGCTCAAACCAATTCTGAAGGCCGCCTTATCGGCTTCACAAGCGTTCAGCTGCGCGGTCTTGGTCGCCAGCTTGGCCCGCAAATCGGTGTTCTCGCGATCGACGTGACGCAGGCGATCAGCTTCGATAATCGCATCGCCCAGCTGGCTCTTGCACGACTTTAACAGGTCATCGTACTCGGCGATCTTTTCGGTCAACTCGATGTTTTCATCTGTGATCACATTGAAGCGTGAATCCAGGTCACCGTACTCGATCCGACACATCTGCAACTCGCCGTGACAGGCATCAAGATTGGACCCAAGTTGCTGCACCGACATGTGCAGGCCAACAATGATATTTTCCTGTTCGGACACCATTTGGCGCAGTTCAGCGTTTGCTGTCAGGATGCTTTCGCGCTCGGCAATCAGGCCATCGACCTTGTTGTCACGCTCAGCAACAGCACCATGCAGCGCTTTGATGCTGGCATCTTTCTCAGAAATGCTGGCCTCGAGATCGCCGATTTGATCCAGCAGGTTGGCTTCCTGCTTCTGACAGCTTGTCTGCAACTGAGTCATCTGGGCGGTACACTGGTCTCGCTCATTTCGCTCTACCGTCAAAACGCGGGATTCACAGTTTTTGGTCGCCGTGATCACTGTTTGTTGCAGTTCATTGATATCGTTGCCTTGTCCATCAATGATGTCGCTCATGGCTTGCTTCTCAGACAGGCATGCTTCGAGCGAAACACGAAGATCAGCGATCTCCTGTGCCTTTTCATCGACTTCACCTTGCAAAGCGTCGCGCTCTTGAACCAGCTTGCCCACGTGGCTGGTGAGGACCGCAATTTCGTTCCTGGCCGCCTCGAGCGCTTCGGTCAGCATCGCAATCTTTTCACGCAATGCGGTGTTCTCCGCCGTCAGTTCCTCTACGGCACCGTGCAGCGCAGCAATGGTCGCCGCACTTTCAACCGCTTCCGCTTCCAGGTGCGCGATCATCAGTTTTAGCTCTTCGACCAGCCTTTGAAGATCTTCAACGTGCTGTTCAAGTTGGGCGACTGTTGCGCGTAGGGCTGTATTTTCGTCTTCGAGGGCGCCCACGGTATCGCGCAGTTCGTCGATGGTTGCCGCCTGTGCAGCGATCTCGGCGTCCCGCTCGCCGACCATGATCAGCAGGCCTTCAACCCGCTGTGCCAACTCACCGTTGGTTTGCATCAACTGAGCGTTCTCTGACCACAGCGTCTGGTTCTCATCGACCAGTTCTTTGATTTGGTCATTCATCGACAACAGCAGACGCTCGGCAATCGAAATCTGTGCCCGTGAAATAGCCACTCGTAGCAAGGTTTTCATCAGCGGTGCGATTTCCTGCCCGCTGGCGGCATGGGCAAACGAACCATGGGAAATATTGCTCAGACATTCGAGATCGATGCGGGCTTGTCGCGTCGTAGCGAGGGACAGGACGTAGACTGGAATGCCAATCTCGCCAGCGGCTTGACACACCGCGCGGGGGGCCATATCGCAATCCTCTGCACTGTCGGTGATGAGCATGATCCCACCCGATCCGCCATTAGCTGCAGCGATCAGGGATCTATAAATGGGGTTCTTGGCTTCGTTAACGGCCAGCATATTCCCCGCTTGCAGCCCTTTGAGCGAGCGAACGGCGTCTACGACTGCCGTATCACCGCGATCGGCATTATAGACCCGACCAGGTTGACACGCTGGGTTGTTGCGACCACCGAAATGCCAGAGGTCCATACCGGCGATGTCAATCATATCGCCTGCATTCTGACCGAGTGCTTCACGAACAATGACCGACTTCTGTTTCAGGGTTGACCCATCAACTCCCAGCATAGAGTTCGACGTGTCAACGATGATGCTGATTTTGGCCGGATGATCGTGCAAGTAGCTGTCAGCACCTGCGTAGCTGAATGCGGTAAGCACCGATAAAATTACGGCCGTAAGAGTGCGCTTAAACAAGATTTGTTCCCCCAATCCATAAGCATTGAACGTATAATGTACGCGAGGAGAGCTAATCGAAGTTTACGGTTCGAGATTATCTTGTGCAAAAAACGAGAAATCTGTGAGTATTTACCTTTGAGTAGATCATCTCGGCGGCGTTTCACATGTAAAGGGAGCGAATTCGTGGGTTTATTCCGATTAATGACAGGCAATCAAACTCAATTTCTATAATTGCTGGAAAACGAATGTCGATTTCGGATTGTCGCGGGCAAATTCTACGGACCTTCCGTCGTTTTTTTTTCTGAAAAAAAAGAGGCCGGACAGCACGTGTGTCTGTCCGGCCTTTGGTGATTCTTTGATGTCGCCATGGGCGCTCAAAGCTGGTTCGGCGTTAAGCCTTTCCTGTCTGGATGTTCCAAACGACTGCTGAATCATCTTCATCAGTCGTTCTCTTGGAACGGCGACTCTAGAAGTGCCGAATGCCGATGGATCGGAAACCAGCAAACACTCCAGACTAATTTTCTCCCTCACCAAAAAGTGGTCTCCGAGTTTGGGGTCATTGCCAACGGGGTTACCTGAGGCTGATGCTCCGAGACTGGATTCCAATACTAATGAGTTCGGTGCCATAATTTTGCTTTAAATTTTTATGCGTTCTTCAATTTGCATTCGTGCGGCGACGCATCCGAAAGGTGAAGTGAGAAAGAATTATTATAATGACTTGGTTGATTTCAATACGGCGTTGTTCAGGACGCGTCTCGACGAAATTACTAAACTTTTAATATCGAAATACCGTATAATTTGGAGGATAAATACGTGGAAAAGGCTGGGGATAAATACCTGATTATTCATTAAAATTCGACCGACGTAACAGCTTCGAAAGCGAATGAAGGCAATCAAATGGGCGCCCAAAACTAGAATCGTGTGGGGAGAAGTTCTGATCCCGCGCAGCTCGTCTCCTTTGCGGGACCAGACCAGGTCGTTCGCCGATGCGAATCTGACTGGTTGATTCGCTTCTCTGCCTAAGCCTCTCCCAGTAACCGTTGGTCGTAGGGGAACTTGGTGATGTTTTCGAAGCCGGTTTCGGTGACAATCAACTGGTCTTCGAGTTTGATGCAAAAATCACCGCCTTCTTCGCCGACCAAGGCTTCGACACAGAGGCACATGCCCGGTTCGAGCACGTAATCATTCGCGCCGTCCTGGAACTCCTCCTTGTAAGGAATACAAGGCCATTCATCGCACAATCCGACGCCGTGGAACCGGCAGCTGTATTGCCGAGCAACGTACTTCGGATCGAGTTGGTGCCCGCCAAAGGTTAACTCTTTCATCGATACGCCCGGCTTTACCAATTGCTCGTTGGTGCGCATGTGCTCGACAGCGTGCTTGTAGGCCTCGATCATGTCCTGCCGTGGCTTTTCATCTCCGATCCACCAGGTACGGGAAATGTCGATGCAGAAGCCGTAAATCCCGACCAAATCCGTGTCAAACGCCAGAATTTCGTTTTGTTGCAGCTTTCTTGGTCCGCACTCCTGGAACCATGGATTGGTGCGCGGCCCGCTAGCCAGCAAGCGGGTTTCGATCCATTCCCCACCGCGTTTGATGTTGCTGGCGTGCAGGACGGACCAGATTTCGTCTTCCGACATGCCAGGTTGAACGGCAGCTTGCATTTCGAAGACGGATTGCTCGCAAGACCAGCTGGCGCACTTCATGGCCAGTTGCTCATCAAAGCTCTTAATGCTGCGGGCCTTCTCCATCATTTCTTCGCCACGCATGACGTCGAAGTTGGCATCGCGCAGGGCGTAGTAACCATCGAGCATGATCTTATCCACGCCCAGCCGCATGTTCCCGCCGGCGTGTTTGGCCATCAGCTCCACAACTTGCTGAGCAAAGCTGTTCGCAGCATCGCCGGTGCGGTCACCATTGGCGAAATAGAACATGCTGGCGCCGCTGCGGACTTCGCGGACCAACGGGTTGAACGCGCACAGGAAGGGGCTGTTCTTGTAGTCCCAGACCACCATATGCCCGTCCGCCGTCACCAAACAGGCACGGAAGGGGTTGTGGGTGTTCCAGAGCTGCATGCTGGTACTATCGCTGGCGTAACGGATGTTCAGCGGGTCAAACAGCAGAACGCCACCCCAGTCGCGCTCCAGCAGCGTGTCCACGATTCGCTTGAGCCGATAGGCCCGAATGGCGTCGAGATTGGGGGCCTGAATGCCGGCCTCGTGCCATTCCTGCCAAGCCAGATCTGTCGGTCCGATCTCGATGCGGTTACCGTTATTGGGGCTGCCATCGTCCAGAACTTCGCCACGCGCGCTATCGATTAAAACCTTGGGCGCGGTTTCTGCCCTTGGGCTCGCGAAAGGCATGACTTTGCGGGTGTCACTGTAAAACTCACCATCCATCCCGGCGTGCTCCCTATTGCGTGTTTAGGAACACCGTTTCACCATTTTCCAAAAACTTCATCTCTGCAGCCGCATGTTTAGCGCAGATGCGACACAAGCGAAGATCGGCGAGTGCGTCACTTGGGTGTAAGGCAGGGAGAGGAGAGGAGCGCCTGGGCGGCGTTTAAATCTCTAAATCCAGCCGGGGTTTCCAGAAGGGCCGGAACAGCTCGATCTTGGGACAGCGGTCCATCACCACCTTTAGCCCAGCATCCCGCGCCAATTTCGCGGCTTCATCGTCGTATACGCCAATCTGCCCCCAAAGAACCTTGGCCTTGATGGCAACTGCCTGCTCGGCAATCGAATAGAGCTCCTCAGGGCGGCGAAACACTTCGACCATATCGACCGGCCGGTCTATTTCTTCGAGTGAATTGAAGACCTTAAGACCCCGGATTTCACTGACCTTTGGATTGGGGTTGATCGGGATCATGTCGTAGCCGGTTTCGTGCAGCACGCGTAGGACACCGTAGCTAAACTTCGTCTTATCAGCACTCGCGCCGACCATGGCGATGGTCTTTACCGAGCGCAGGATGTCTTCGATGTAGCCCGCTGGGTAGGTGTAGCGGCTGCCTTCAGCTTCAGCTGGCACTGTCGTATTCCTTCGGTTTGGCGATATCCGCCTTGAGTTCATGTGGCTGGAGCGGGCTCAGGAACGGGTTTCGGTAGAGCTTATCATGGCTCTCCACGCCAACTTCAAGCGTGCAGTCAGCCAGCGGCCGAGACACGCACAGCACCACGTAGCCGTCGTTAATCTGCCGGTTATTAAGGGCGACCTGTTCGCTCTGATCCACCGCACCTTCAGTCAATTTGGCCGCACACGTGATACAGCCGCCATACCGGCAACCATAGGGCAGGTCCACACCCTGTTCCAGCAGGCTGTCCAGCAGGGGGCGGTCCGCCGCAACTTCAAAGGTCTCGGCCGCACCTTGGTTGGTGATGCTGATCCAATGGGTTTGGGCGGTCATAACCAAATATCGCTCGTACAGTCGCCGCCGGGGTAGCGGGTTTCGTGACACCGGCTGGGGCCGTTTGGCTCCTTGCCAAAATTGACCATGAAGTCCTCGTTGATACTCATGCCGCCATTTTCAACGTCACAGTCGATCATCACCATGACCCCGCCCTGGGTGCGGATTTCTGGATAGAACTGGTTGTCCCACGTGGAGAATAGAGAGGTGGTGACGTAGAGCCGCTTGCCGTCCAGTGACAGCTGGAACATCTGCGGACCGCCTGCAACCTTGACCCCGTTGACCTCCGGCGCTTTGCCCAGAAGACCACCCATCCAGACCTGTCCGGTCAGCTTGGGATTGTGAGGGTCGCTGATATCGTACTGGCGCATATCGCCGTGCAACCAATTGTTCAGGTAGAGGTACTTGTCGTCCATCGAAACCAGAATGGCCGACATAACGCCCGGAATAGGGATGGGCCATTCAGGGTGCGGTTCATTTTCAACGTCGATAACCTTTTCCCATTCCCACGTTCCGCTTTCTGACTTCCAGAAGTGGATGACGTTGGCGCTGAGTGCTGCGCCACAGAACCCGTGGGTGCTGTCTGGGTCATGGTGGAATTTAACCTCCAGCGGCACCAGTCCATCTTCGCCGAGGTACATGGTTTCAACCGGCCGTCGCTCCTTGAAATCCCAGATGTGCAGACGTCGACCATACTTGAGGTGACCGACCTCCTCCAAATCAAAGCCGGGCATGAACGTATTCGGTGCGGCCCACTCGGAGCTGACCATGACGTTGTGGCGCGGTTGATACCAGAAATCATAGCTGAAGGGGATGTCGCCCATGCTCTGTTCCCATCGGCCAACGATCTCGAAATCCTTGTTTAGATGCAGGTAGCCGCCCGGCGCTTCACCCTTTGCATCGCCGAGGAAGGAAATGATGATTTCTGAGCCCAGGCAATGCACCGTATGAGGGCCAGAAAGGTTGGCGCGGTCTTTGATCTCCTGCCCGTCAACGATCTTGTGCAGGCGCGGTGCGCGTGGGTCGGTGGCTGTATCGATCACGTGAATGTTGTTCGACCGGACGCCCGGCACCAGCAGGTACTTCCGCGCCATCGACGAGTCGTCGTGGCAGGACGAGCAGGCATTCCAGCCCATGTGATGCAGCTCATCGCCGATGCCCGGCATTTCTAGACGGTGAATGACCTCCGAGTACGTTGGGCTCGCGGGGTCAGCGTCCACGGTGGCGAGGTAGTCCGGCTTTTGTATTCCCGTGCCCGTGTAGATGGCGATCGTATAGAGCAGGTTCTCGCGCGGGGCCTTGATTGCTTCAGCGGGGCTGGCGTAGCCGGGCCCACAGCAGGTGGATGAGCAATGTTCAGTCAAGTGGAGCCCTCCTGGCGCCAAAAAAATTCAAAAACAGGATTGCCCAAAGCAGGCACGGTGGCAAAGGAAAAGGCGCTGGATCGCCCCAACTCCCCACACCGGTCATTTGTGCTTAATTGTCATTTTCAGTCACGCGTGGCTGTTGTCGGACAGACCGACAGTCCACACGGAGCGACCTAAACGGCTTTGCATTCGTTTAAGAGATCAACGGTTTCCCCCGGAAGGGGTCGTCCCTGTCACGTCAACCCAGACAGGGACGCTCACGTCAAACCAGACAGGGACGCTCACGTCAAACCAGACAGGGACGCTCACGTCAAACCAGACAGGGACGCGAAAGAAAAGGGTGGTCCGCCGCTTCAAGTGGGATCCACCCCTGATTTCTTGGTCCCGGTTTCGTTTAGCCCGGCTTGCGGCAGGTTATCAGCACCGGGCCGACCACGCCTTCCTTGGTCTGACGATAAACGTTGCCGATCTTCTCTGGCGTGTTGGCCCCCATGAGCAGGTGCAGACCTAGGGGGCCTGGTCCATCGCTCATCCGTGCCATCATGCCCTCGAAGAAAGCGACCGCGAAGTCGCTGTAAGACTCGGTGTTCTCGATGGTAAAACCGGCGGCGGTCAGGGCGGCGTTGTAACGCGTCGGAGAGTCAATCGCGCTGTTTTCCGGGACGTCTGACCAGGGCATGGGGTAGGTCACCGTGTCGTCCGTGTGGGTCATGACGTCGTAGATCACCAGACAGCCGCCCGGCCGCAGTACGCGAAAGGCTTCGGCCATCATGGTCGTTTTGTCCGCGATGTTCATACCGACGTGCATGACGTAAGCGGCATCGAACCGCGCCGCTTCGTAGGGCAGTTCCAGCGCGCTGGCTTGCTCAAGGTGGACGCGATCCCCCAGCCCAACCCATTCACACAGCGTGTTGCCTGCCGCAATGTAGTCCGCAGTCAGATCAATGCCTGTCACATGACAACCAACCTGCTCAGCGACATACCGCGCAGGACCACCAATGCCGCAACCGATATCGATCACTTTTGATTGCTCTGAAATGCCCAAGGCCTTGATGACAAAGTCGGTCGCCTGGGTGCCGCCGATGTGGAATTCATCCACTGGACTCAAGTCCATGGCCGTCAGGTTTTCTTGATCCAGCCCAGCGTTTTCAAGCCCGGATTTAATCACACTCAGCAAGCGGTTATTGGCGTAGTGCGCTTCCACATTGGTTTCATTGATCATGAGGGATTTCCTTCTCTGTGCTCAATCGTTCGCCGACCCTAAGTCGTGCAGGAGATGACCATATTTGATGCGTTTTTGAAGACCACTTCGGTGTCCTTGAAGCCGGCTTCGAGCATGATGTCGCTGAGCCGCTGCGGTCCCGCTTGCGCGCCTAGGGCAAGACCCACCTTTTGGCTCTTTGAGGTCGGAACACAGCCCATGGTCGAGAACGAGTAATACATCTGTCCGATGACGGACATATTGTCACTTGGATGGTCAGCGGCGCTGGGTTCAATCAGGATCACCATGCCACCCTCGCGCAACCGCGAACGCGCATACTTCGCGGCGCCGAGTGGGTCGCCCATGTCGTGCAGGCAGTCGAAGAAGGTGATGATGTCGTAGTCGCCGCCATAGCTTTCGGCGTCAGCTGCATCATAGCAAAGCCGGTCGCTCAGGCCTGCTTGATCCGCCTCTTCGTTGGCCTCGTCGATCGAAGGCTCGTGTATGTCGATACCAACGAAGCTGGCCTTTGGGTAGTGCTCGGCGAGCAGCAGCGTCGAGAGCCCTTTACCGCACCCGACGTCACAAAGTCTGCCACCGGCTTCGAGTTTCTCGGTTGCGGCGGGGATCTTTGGCATCCATTTTTCCAGCAAGTTGGACTTGTAGGACGGCTTGAAAAAGCGGGCTGTGCCTTTGAAGACGCAAGCGTGGAAATCACCATAATTCACGCCGTCACCCGTTTTAAAGGCCTCGGTGATGGCATCAATACCGTGAACGTTGCCCACCAGAATATCAAAGGCGCCGATCATCAGCGCTTTGCTGTCTTCATCGGCGAATACAGCCTGCTGTTCGGCGCTGAGGTGGAACGCGGTAAAGTCGTCATCGTGACTGCAATAGCCGGCCGCACATAGTGCATGCAGCCACTCCCTTGCATAGCGTTCGTCGATGCCGGCAGCATCCGCAAAGGCTTGGCTCGAACAAGGTCCGGCTTCGGCCAGGGCAGTAAATAGCCCCAGCTCATCCCCAATCCTCATCAGCGGCAAGATAGCGCTGGCTGAGACATTTTCCATGACGGACCACTGCAGGGCTCTGAGTTTGGATTTATCGATGATTTGGTTCATGGTTTTCTTTTCCGTTCGAGATCGCACTGACATCGCTTCGGCGTCGGACACAGACCGTGCCAGACGCCCTCTGCTCATTGACGGGGCTAAACGGGGTGGGGCGCTAGCTGCTTCGCCGCAAACCAAACATGACAAATCAGGGCAATACGGCTGCAGTTTTTTGATTAACCACGTTTATGTTCCTGAATATGAAAAGTGTTGCTCAATTCAAACTGAGACACAAACGCTAAGTCTGTTCTTTAGACTAATGTTTCGAATCAATACTCTACCCACGCATTCGATTTTGAAAACTTGGGAAATCAGGCGAGCGAAGTTGCGTGTTGGAACAAGAAACTCAAATCCCAGTCTTTGTTTTGTTAATATTCTTCCGCCCATGACATATTATGGTACCAAAGGGTATCGTCTTAAATCTACGCGACTGGTGCGAATTGAGAGCTGTGGGGGCAGAATTCATGATCCGCTTTTTAATTATATTGACGATGCTGCTGTTCTCTCAAAACGTCGCCACCGCGCAGAATATAGAGGTTCTGGATTGCCAAGCGAGTTTGATCACAAACAGTGAGCTGACCGAGAGCACCTATTGGGACCTGACGCAGTTTCAATGCGGGCAGATGCGCCTCAACGGTGCGACATGCCTTGAAGCGTCAGCCTGGGATGGGAGAATATGGCAGTATCGGAACATGTGCCGAAGGAGCCAGACAGGCGTTAATTGGACGAACATCTCTCTTCAGATTGAATGGGAGTTCAAGCTAAAGATCGAAAGAGGGACCTGGTTCGTCCGGACCTATATGGACGAGAACAATCATCACTGTTTCCGGTCCATCGCCTTACTGCGAAACAAGCGGCACTTCATCGAATATTGCGACCTGAGCCGACGGTCGCCTTTCACAGAACTCAGCATTCGTGAAGCCTACGCCCAAATGAAACTCTGAAACAACAACGAGACGAGTTTTGTGTCTGTCGCCGGGGTGCTTTGTTCTCTTCCGTGCGCTGATCGGCACGGCAGTATACGCTGGTATGTGGTGGGCTATGCACAGATAAACTTGTTACATTTATTATAAAAAATGTGAGCAAGCGTAGTTAAAGACCGCTAAAGAATTCCAATATCCCATCAAAAAATATTCAAAATGAAATCGATACTCTCAGGAAGACATAAAATTCTTGAAAGGAAGCGCCTTTAAGCTTGAATTCTTGAAGCGCAGAAGTGGAAATGAGGGTGCCTGGGAATAAGGAGGCACACCATGCACTACGCAATTTCAACCACGTGGAAGCACGACGAACCCATCGATGACGCAGCAATGGAAGCCCACATGCGAGACACCGCACCCATGTCGAGTACGGCCGGTGTTGTCGAAGTCATCTGGTTCGCAATCGATGACCATACCCACGGTTCGTTGCTGATGTACCAGTCTGAGGATTCTTACCTGAAACACCAGGAAGAGCTGAAAACTTACCGCAAATCACGGCCAGGGCTCGAGCTGGTGCGGGAAGAGCGGGGCCCGACAATCGCCATCAAGACGCAGCTCTAGAGTTCATCTTCACCATCACACCAAAATTCAGACACGGAGTAAGCTATGAGCTACGCACGCATCAATTCCATGACTTTCGTCTCGCCAGAAGCTGCCGACGCGATGCAGGAACAATACGTTGGAACCGCGCCTACGAGCTTCACTGAGGCAACCCTTTTGACCTTTGTCCGCACCGGACCAACAACGGCGTCTCTCACCTCGGTCTATCCTGATCGTGCCGCCTTTGATCGCTCTGCCCCAATCCGGCAGGAGCGAATGGCGTCGAATAAAGACAAGATTGCTAACGTTGAAATGTCGGAGGGCGACGTTGCCCTCGTGCACAGCAAATAACCCAACCAAAGGAAATATGAACCATGAAGAAGCTATCTATCATCCGTTTTAAACCAAAGCCCGGGTGCTTTGACGAATTCCTGGCGAACGTAAAAGAAAACAGCCGTGAGAGGGCAACGGCCTCGCCGCCAACACACTTTGTGATGACCCGCGAGGATGAGATTTTTGCCATTGCCATTCGGGATGCAGAGGTCTTTCAGGAAAGTGCATCTGCCGGTGTGAACTGGTTGGATACACAGCGCCATTTGTTGCAGGAGTTCAACGAGGTAGACCGGCACACACTCCCGATGACTGGCGATTTGGTCGAGTATTGACCGGACGGCAAACGGCACAGGGTTCTTGAGCCTAAGGGGGTGAGACATCAATGCCGGCATCACCCCGTACTGAGTTTAACAACGGAGAAGCGGCTATGACAGACGCGAAAATCAAAGCGACGCAGGAAGCCAACAAGGTGGCCCTTACGGCCAATCCTGCTGGTGGTATTGCAACCGCTGTGCTGGAAGCAACGATTGGGGAGGGCTTGGCTTGTGACGTCAGCGACGGCACGAACGCGACCCTGATCGATATGCCGGAAACATTTGGCGGAACCGGGCAGGGTCCGACACCAGGGTTTCACGCGAGGGCTGCGGTCGCGGCCTGTGTGGCCATCGGTATTAAAGCAACGGCCATACGCGAGGGGTTGCGCTTTGACGAAGTTAAGGTCCGCGTGGAAATGGACTTCGATGATGGTGCTTTATACGGTCTGGGCGAAAACACCGCTGCGCCGTTTTTCACGCGTTTGGTGGTCGATTTGAAGACCAAACACAGCGAAGTGGAAGTGGCACCGGTGATCGATCTAGCGTTGGAGACGGATCCCTTCTTCCTGGCTTTGCGCGATCCGCAACAGGTCGAAACCGATATCCGTATCATCTGAGCAGCGCAGGCCGTTTCAGTGTTGATGCAACAAAATAGGGCCCAGGGGTAATCCTCGGCCCTATTTCTGTCTGTATTGGAGGTAGGCTAGCGTTTCAGTGCTGAAAGCAAGCGCCAGAGGGACGGCATCAGGACAGCAGCAATCACAAGCTTCAGCGCGTCACCGGCTAGAAATGGCGTGAGACCCCAGCTCAAAATTGGTTTGTCCCAACCTAAAACCATGCCCAGCCACAGCACGCCGGGGATGTAAATCAAAACGGTGCCGATCAACATGGCCAGAGCCGTCGTGGACAAGTTCCGGTCCCAGCCGCGTTCGGCGAGAAACCCGACCGCGCCGGCGGCAACAACAAAGCCGAACAGGTAGCCGCCGGTTGTGCTCATCATATAAGCCAAGCCAATGCCTTTCTCGGGTGTCCCGGAAAAGACGGGAAGTCCGGCTGCGCCTTCGAGCAGGTACAGCGCCACCGTCGCCGCCCCCAAGCGGGCACCAAAGGCCATGCCGATCATGAGCACGACCAGCGTCTGCATCGTCAGTGGCACAGGCCAAAAAGGGATGCTGATCTTGGCGGAGATCCAAAGCAACAGACTGCCTGCAACGGCGAGTATCAAGTTGCGCAACAGGGCGTTGTCGAGAGGCAAAATCGCTGTCGCCAGCGTATTTGCCGGTAAGGTTTGTGGGGTCATTCATTGTCTCCAATCGGGTTTGTTAACCGTTTTGAGGTTTCCGGCAGAGGTGGTGTAGGCTCCGCGTGCGTCGGCCTCAATTCGGTAGGGATGGGAACAATAGGGTGGCTGAAAACGCCAGGTCCACTCGGACAATGTTCAAGCCTGTTGAGAGAATTTTGAAGGGCATGAAAAGGTTGGCTTTGTCGGCACTTTCCAGCGGCGTGAGGAGGGCAATCAATTGAGCGTATGGCGCCTCAGATTGCCCTTCGAACCCAGGCCTGGGACGTGATTCGCCGCTTAAAGACGCGAGTCGAGCAGAACCCCTCGATACTCGCAGGCCGCCTGTGTTTTCACCGCGCTTTTACCTTGATAACTTACAAGTTTGCACACCACTTCGCCATGCAGTCATATAACTGAAAGGGGAATCGCATTTTGCCATTAAAAAATATAACTTTATTTTAGTATCATTACCTAAAGTAGCGCTTTTCTAATTCATGTTTGTAGACTCGAATTTATGGCATCGCTAGCGTCCGCCCGTCAGCTCAAAGGAGTTGATGAATTTCAATGACTCAAATTTGGAGCGTCCCGGTTGGAACTTATGATTTCTAACGCGATCTTTAACCGCTCAGAATCTTTGTTTTGACCCAAAAAGGCGAAAAATATTTCGATATTTCTTTTTATAACTCGAAATAGTTTGTTCACCGCTTAAATGAAAGATGAAGAGATGAAGTCAATCACCGCAGGCTTGTTTGCCGTCGTAGCCGCCTTTGGTTTGGGTGTTCCAGCGGGCGCAGATGATTACGTTGTGCCCGGCACTCACGAAGCCATCGTGTACACTGGTACATCCTATCAAGGTAAGTCCATGGTCATTCCTCAGGGCCGTGCCGTTAAGCTTTCGGGCCGGATGAACAACGCCATTGCATCCGTTGTTGTTCCCCATGGTTGCATCCTGACCCTGCACAACAAACACGAAGGCCTCAAAGCCTTTGTCCGTCTTGAAGGCGCAATCCCTTCCTTGCGTCGGGTCAAGGATAACCAAGGCAATGCCTTCGTTAACCGCGCATCCCGCGCCCACCTGCGTTGCTACGATTAATGGTAATGCGTTGAATTGAGTTCTGGTCCCTGTCGGATCGGCAGGGACCAGTTCACTTCATTCATCAGCGACCCGCTATCCACTTTCCCAATCGCGCCAGCCCGTTTGCCGCCGTGCCGCGCCTGGTCTCATGGCGATCCGCCGCGTTGAGCAGACCGTACATGGCGTGGATTCCAAGCCAACGAACTGGCTCTGGTTCCCAGCGACGCACCTTCCGGTTGACCCACGGCAAAGTCGTTAGATCCGTGGCCCGATCCAATGCCAGATCCGCCAGCGTTTGCCCGGCGAGATTGGACGTTGAAACACCTTCTCCAACATAGCCCCCCGCCCAGCCAAGGCCGGTTTCCCGGTCCAGGCCAACCGTTGGGCACCAGTCTCGTGGCACCGCTACGACGCCGCACCATGCATGCTCGATCGGATACCGAGCGGCGACCGGAAAGTGTTTCTTGAGAATGTCAGTCAGACGGTCAATCGTGACCGGGTCTGGCTCGCCGTTGCGGTCCATGTTCGACCCAAACCGGTAGGGCACGCCTCGACTGCCAACGGTAATGCGGCCTTCGCGGGTTCGTTGGCAGTAACAATAGCCATTGGCCATATCCCCGATCAGTTCATGCCCGTCCCATCCGATTTCTGCCCACGCCTCAGGCGGCAGAGGGACCGTTGCGATTTGGGCTGAGTTGACCGGTAGCCAATCTCGCTTGTACCCGGGCAAGGTGGCTGTGAAACCTTCGGTGGCGCGCAGGATAATGGGGGCGTGCACCACGCCCTGCGCGGTTGTGACCCGAGACGAGGCATAGCGCAGCACGTCGGTATCTTCGAAGATCGTTACGCCGGCCCGCTCAACGGTATCGGCCAGCCCTCGAACCAGCTTGGCCGGTTGCACCCGCAGCATACCGCTGACTGTCACGGCTCCCAGAACGTCGGGGACGTTGACTCGCTGCCGCACTTCGTCTGCGCTCAACTCACGCAGCCGATGAGCATCACCCCAAGTCCGGCGATCATCAATTTCTGTGTGTAGGCGGTCAAGTTGTGAGGGGTTGGTGGCGAGGATCAGTTCTTCGGTGGGTCTGAGGTCGGCATCGATCCCTTCGCGCTCACACACCCGTGCAATTTCTGAAACGGTGCCTTCGAGTGCCTTGACCATGTCCAGGACGCGCGCCCGACCATGGGTTTTGGCGAAGCGCTGGTGATCCCAGCCAAAAGTGCCCATGCACCAGCCGCCGTTGCGACCGGATGCGCCAAAGCCTGCAAACTCCTTCTCCACCACCACCACCCGGAGTTCCGGCGCTGCCTGGCGCAAGTAGTAGGCGGTCCATAGCCCTGTGAATCCTGCGCCAATGATAGCGACATCGGCATGAACTTCGCTTCTGAGAGCCTGACGACGCTGCTGGGGCATCCCGTGGTCGGCGTACCAGAACGAGACATCACCAACCCGACGAACGTGAGGCAAAACGCTGGGGTTTTGAGAATCAGACATACCAGTCGTATTCCCGGGGCAGGATTTCCGCCATGAAGGCTTCGAACTCTGCGCGCTTGATGGCGGCGTAGGCGCTTGGGTAGTCGGCGCCGAGGTAGTTAGCCAGCAGGCTGGATCCTTCCAATCGATCCAGCGCGGTCCATAACCGTAGCGGCATGTCCGCATCGACCTCCGCGCCTGCATTGCCCGTTGACGCATCGGACGGGGAGAGCTGTGTCGTCAATCCGTGGTGCATGCCGGCGAGGATTGCAGCCATCACCAGATAAGGGTTGGCTTCTGCTCCAGCGATCCTGTGTTCGATCCGTCGTGCCTGCCCTTGCGCTGCGGGAATGCGAAAGGCGACGGAACGGTTGTTGTAGCCCCAGGCGTTGTTAACGGGGACGAACTGATCAGGCTCGAAGCGGCGGAAGGCGTTTAGGTTCGGCGCAAACAGGGCCATGGCCTCGTAGGCGGTGGCCTGGAGACCGGCGATGGCCTGTCCCATGCGCAGGTCCCCGTCGGTGCGGCTGTCGTCAAAAATGTTTTGCCCCTGCGCATCAATCAAGCTCGCGTGCACGTGCAGTCCCGAACCGGATTGCTCGCCGAACGGTTTCGACATGAAGGTGGCATCCAGACCGTGTTTGGCCGCAACACCTTTGACAATGCGGCGGAGCATCAAAGCCTGGTCGCAGGCAAGAACGGGGTCGTCGCCGTGGCTGAGGTTCACTTCGAACTGAGTGCCGCCGTATTCTGCAGTCGAAGCACCGGCTGGCACGCCCTGGACCTGGGCAGCGTGATCAATCTCTGCAAGAATCTTCGACCACTCGTCGAGCTTGTCAAAGGCCAGCACGCGCGGTGCGGCTGCGGAACGACCGGGCCGGTCGGTTTGCGCGGGGATCAGTTTGCCGTCCTCATCGCGACCCGTTTGGATGAAGTAAAACTCCAATTCGTTCGCAACGACGGGACGCAAGCCTAGGCCAGAATACCGCTCCACCACACTTCTTAAGATCGAGCGGGGGTCGAACCACCAATGGCTCTCGTGCGGTGGTGGGGCTGGAGCAATTTGAACCTGCGCGGTTGGAACATCCGCCCAGGGCACCGGAACGAGCGTATCTGGAACGGGAAAGCTGGTTGCATCCGGATCGCCATCAGAAAAGCCAATACCGTGGACGTCCCAACTCGTCCCCAAAGCGTCCAGCGTGCTGATACCTGCGCAAAACGCCACGCCCGAAGTCCACAACTTCTCCGCCTCCCGCACCGGCAGGCGCTTGCCTACGGCCGTTCCGCAGAGATCAAACATAATGGCATCAACAAACCGGGTTTCCGGATGGGCGGCGAGATAGGCTTGCAGTTCGCTATCGTGAGTCATGGGCTCGGTATCCTGATTGCAGCGCGCAGCAGGCGCCGTAACATGGTTGAACGCTAACCTACTTTTTCAGTACAACAAATACCGCTTTGCCCGCCCGCTTAAGCCTGACGCCTGGCCGGTTTTCTGAGCGGCTTCGATGGTGAGTGTGATAAACTTGGCAAAGAGGTAGCCGCGTCAATGTTCAGGAAAAAGGGACAGGTTTCGGAATGTTGAGCTTTACCCTTGCGGTCTTCTTCCTGATCATCACGCCGGGTCCAGCAGTCCTTACGGCGGCTGGCTTTGGTGCCAGCTATGGGTTTCGGCGGTCGATCAGCTACGTTGTCGGCCTGCTGGTCGGCGCGAACCTGATCATGCTGCTGGTCATTACCGGCCTGTCAGCCGTCGTTCTGTCCGCGCCATGGTTGCGTTTCGTGTTGGTGGCAGCCTCGCTGCTGTTCCTGCTCTATCTGGCGTCAAAAATTGCCTTTGCAGGAACCAAAATCGCCTTTGTGCAGTCGGAGCGGCCTCCGGGTTTTTGGAGCGGAGTTCTGATCCAGACCGTAAACCCCAAGGCTTACGCGGTCATGACGTCACTGTTCACCGGCTTCAACTACGCGCCAGATGCCTTCCTTTTCGAGATCATCACCAAGATTCTGATTGCCAACGCGTTCTGGCTGCCGATCCATTTGTTGTGGCTTTGGGCAGGGGTGCAGTTGCATGCTTTGAACCTGTCTGCACGAGCACAGCGGGGCATCAACTTTGCAATGGCGGGAGCCTTGTTGATCGTGGTGGTCTTGTCGGGCTCATCGCTCCTCCTTCCACCTGCCTGATCCCGGGAAGGGGACTTTGCGGAGCTGGTTATATCCGGCTTTATTCGACGCTAAATTGAATGGGTGTCGAAGGCGCCAGGTTTATGAGCCTTTGCTCAGACATTGCGAGTCGGTTTCGATCTGACCCGCATACCCTAAGGTATTCGTTTGATTGGGAAAAAACCCATAATGACGGCCTCCTTGACGTTATCCAACATCATTATGGCTGGCTCTAAGATCATGACGCCGAAAAAGCCCACTTTCGAGCCGAAAGGACCTGAAATTTATAAATTGAATTATAAATTTATTTGACTCTCTTTGGTGGATTAGCTGTTTCTAACTGCAGATTGGGCAGCCTCACACAGTCTATCGTTTGGGTGAGGCATTGCGGGAATAACGTGGGGTGGACCTCACTAATAGAAGGCGAATTTTTGATGCAGACTATAAGAAACCTGGTAACCACTTTTCTAGTGGCGTTTTCATTCGCTACGCTAGGATCAACGACGCAAGCCTATGCCCATTTGGAGCTCGAAGAGTGTAGCGGTACGGCTCAATTGCGACCGGGTGATTCTGTTACCAAGCATTCAGTTCCTGTATCCAGTGATCCAGAGCAAACCTGGCAGGTAGGCGGCACTGGACAGCACTTTTGCGAAGTGAATTGCAATTCCGGTGAGGGGCGACTGCAGCACATCTCCGGGAATGGCCATCAACACCCCCATGCGGTTGTCTACAAGTGTAAGGCCTATTACGGATGCGAAGGCACCTACAACATGTTAGATGGGTGGCTTGTCGAGGTCATCGGTGACGGAACGTACAAGCGGCTGAACAATGCGCAGGTCTACTGCAAAGCCAAATGTGACCTTGGTAGTTTGAAAAGGCACGGTACCAATGACGGTAATGTCGTTAAGAAGTGTCATATTGATTACGACGAAGAATACGAATGTAAGGGTGCGGCTATCCTTTTCCCCGGCGATACAGTCAGGAAGATTGACAGCAAGAATTGGGTTTACGAAGACTCCAGCGACTCTACTGTCTTCTGCGCCGCTCGCTGCCGTTACGGCAGAAAGCAGAAGATCGACTCTGATCGTTGGAAGTGTGTCGCCCACTAAGCGCGTTTCGCTTACCATTCAGTGACGCTTATGGGCCCCGGAGCTTGCTCCAGGGCCCATATCTGTTCACTTTAGGCTCCGGATGCCATCGGTTCTAGCAGTGAAGTCACTTAAGGCGCGCAGACAGGCCCATCGGACCAGGAGTCTTTAGTTTCATTTCACCCGCAAGAAGCCGTGCGGTGTCCTCAGTCGATGAGTGATGGTGTTTTCCCGGCTTAGGGTTTGCTCGATAAAACAGCCCTTGCGCGCCGCTTGAATTAGCGCGATTTGCCGGTCAATTTCGGACCCGCTTTCCAGAAAAACGTCGATCTCGAAAGACTTCGGATGGGTTTCATAGATCCTGTCCTTCGGCTCCCAGCCCCAGCGCACCGTTGTTTCAACGCGAAGGTCGTCAATCACCACGTCCATCCGCCGGGCAAAGGCGCGCAATTGCGTCATGATGCACCCCGTCATACCCCCAACAAACAGCGCGAGCGGGGGCGGGGCGGTGGCGTCTCCACCGTGAAAGGGGCCTTCGTCGGTGGCGAGGGTAAAGTGCTCTTCCATAGGCTCAACCATGCGGACATCGAGATCGTTGCGCATCTTTCCCGTGGCTTGGCCCGAGCATTTAAAGGTCACGGTCAATGGGTGGTCAGGTTGCTCAATGGTCATTAGAAATTCACCTGATCAGCGCCCTTAAGCTGCAGGATCTCGCGTGCTTCGTCGGGTGTCGCAATTTCGTTGCCCTGCTCCTCAAGGATCCGGCGGATCTTGGCCACCTGCTCGGCGTTGGATTGAGCCATCTGACCGCGGGCGATGTAGAGCGAGTCTTCCAAGCCGACACGAACATGCCCACCCATCTGACCCGCCACCGACGCCAACCGCATTTGCTGAGCGCCCGCGCCAATCACTGACCATTGGTAAGAAGAGCCAAACAACTTGTCGGCGGTCTGCTTCATGAACATCAGGTTATCGAGTTCAGCGGAAATCCCACCAAGAATGCCCATCACAAACTGCAAGAAAATCGGCGCTTTGAACATGCCCCGGTCCATACAGAATTTGAGGTTATACAGGTGACCAACGTCGTAGCATTCGTGTTCAAACTTCACCCTGTGGCTATCCCCTCCCAGCTCTTCGGCGATCATGCGAATGTCGGCAAAGGTATTGCGGAAGATGTTGTTTTCCGAGCTGCGGATATAGCCTTCTTCCCAGTCTTCTTTCCACGCCTGGTATCGCTCAGCCAGCGGGTGCAGGGCGAAGTTCATCGAGCCCATGTTCAGGCTGCACATTTCCGGGCTGAAAGTCTTGGCCGCCGGGATCCGCTCGGCCACCGTCATGACCGGGTTACCGCCTGTGGAGATGTTGATGACGGCGTCAGTGGCTTGTTTGATGCGGGAAAGGAAAAGCTCGAAATGTGCGGGGTCAACCGAGGGCGCGCCATTGGCCGGGTTCCGGGCGTGCAGGTGAATCACCGCTGCGCCAGCCTCGGCGGCAGCGATAGCCTGCTCGGCGATGGTGTCCGGGTGAACGGGCAGGTGCTCCGACATGGTCGGCGTGTGGACCGCGCCGGTGATGGCGCAGGTTATGATCGTCTTGGGCATGGTTCAGTCAGTCCTCAATAATGGCAACCGCGCGCGTAAATCCGGCTGAGGCGGCTTTGATTTTGAAGGGGAAGCAGGAAACCGTGAACCCTGTACTCGGGAGCGTGTCCAGATTGCTCAGCTTCTCGATGTGGCAGTATCCGATGTCCATGCTGGCGCGGTGACCTTCCCAGATCAGCGCAGGGTCTTTGGTCTCGGCATAGCGCTCGGCTGTAACGGAAAAAGGCGCATCCCAGCTCCAGGCATCGGTCCCGGTTAGCCTCACACCTTGTTCGAGCAGATGCAGCGTTGCCGCGCGGCCCATGCCGCATCCCTTGAGCAGGTAATCGGGCTTGCCGTAGTGTGCGGCGGCGGAGGTGTTGACCAGCACGATATCCAAAGGTGACAGCTTGTGGCCGATGCGCTCAAGCTCGGCGTCAATGTCCTCCGGCGTGACCAGATAGCCGTCGTCAAAGTGCCTGAAATCCAGCTTCACGCCGGGCGCAAAGCACCATTCCAAAGGCACTTCATCAATGGTGATCGCCCGCTCTCCGCCGTTCATGGTTGAATGGTGGTGATAGGGCGCGTCCAGGTGCGTGCCATTGTGGGTATAGACGGTGAGCTTCTCAACCGCCCAGCCTTCCCCCATGGGCAGGTCTTCGCGCTTGAGGCCGGGGAAGAACGAAATGACCTGCTCGGCGGTATCTGCGTGGGCCATGTACTCGATTTCCGGGAGCATGATCGGCGGGTCGGATTGAATGTCCGCTTCTAGAGTGACAGAAAGATCGACGAATCTACGAGGCATGATAACTCCTACCGGCCTAGAAAGACGGTTGCGATTGGGGGGAAGGCGATAACGGCCATCAGGCAAACCAGCATCATCAGCGCAAAAGGCGCGGCACCCATAAAGATGTCAGAGAGCTTGATCGACGCGTCATTGAGGGTCGATTTTATCACGTAGACCGATATGCCAAAGGGCGGGGTTAGCAACCCGATCTCCACGGCAATCACCGTGATGATCCCGAACCACACCAGATCGACGCCCATGGGTTGCAGTATCGGCAGCATCAGGGGGACGAGGATCAGCATAATCGATGATGAGTCCAGGATCATCCCAAACAGAATGACCACAACGACGTAGAGCAAAATCAACCCAATCAGGCCAAGGTCAGCACTGGTGACAAAAGCGCCAAAGGTGTTGGGCAGGCCCGAAAAGGCCAGCATGCGAGAGTACATTTGCGCGGCTATGATCAGGAAGCAAACCGAAGCTGTCACCAACCCGGTTTCAACCAAAACCCGCCAAAGCCCACGAAAACTGAGGGTGCGCTTTGCAAGACCGATGACCAGTGCGGCGACAGTGCCCACAGCCCCGGCTTCCACAGGCGTGAAGACACCGGCATAGATGCCGCCGAGGACCAGCGCGATCAGACCAGTGATGGGCAGCCCCTTGGCCAGCAAAGCGGCGCCAGATAGGGTGGCGCGATCCTGGCTCAGGTTTTTACCGACAAAGCCGGGCGCAAACTGCGCCATAATCAGCGTGCCGATCCCAAACAATACTGCCAGCAGCAGCCCTGGCCCAATGCCCGCGACAAACAGATCGCCAATGCTTTGTTCGGTTAGCAGGCCGTAGAGGATCAGCAGCAGAGATGGCGGAATCAGCATCCCCAAAACTGACGATCCAGCGACAAGTCCCACCGAAAAGCGAGGGGTATAGCCGTGACGGCGCAGTTCCGGCACGGCAATTTTGGTAAAGACGGCTGCTGAGGCTATGGAGATTCCGGTGATGGCGGCGAAGATGGTGTTTGCCGCGATGGTGCCCAGACCCAGCCCGCCCTTTATCCGGCGGAACATGGTATTGGCGACTTCAAACGCATCGCGCCCCATTCCGCTTTCGGCGACAATAAACCCCATTAGGACATAGAGCGGCACAACGCCGAAAAAATACGAGGAGATGGCGTCGTTGGCGGCCAGGCCGAGCATCTTGGACGCGAGGATGGGTGAGCCCTTGATGGCCCAGACCCCTACGAAAGAGCAGGCGATCAACGCAATGGGAACGTACAGGCCAAACAGCACCAAAACCCCCATGGCAGCCAGCGCCAGCATGCCGATTTCAAAGGGACTCATCTCGACCCTCCCACCGCCGGATGATCCGCGCGATAAACTGCAGCGCCAGCAAGCCTGCGCCTACAAAGAGCATGGCCTTGACTGGCCACGTTGGGGCGGTGAAGTTACCAACTGCGCCCACAAAATCATTGCGTACCCAAGCGCGCACCAAAATCGGCCAGTGCGCATAGAGGATCGCCGAGAGCACCGTCAGACCGATTAGGTCAAAGGCTGTCTCAAGCCATTTTGTCAGCGCGTTAGAGCGTTTTCGCAAGACTTCGATCAGCCCGTCGCTGCGGGTAAAACGTCCCGCGCGTAGCGCTTGGGGCGCTTGCAGAAATACAATTGCGACAATTGAAAGCGACACCATCTCCGGAACCCCGGAAATCGGCTGGTTAAACAGATTTCGACCCGCAACATCGGCCGCGATCAGCCCAACAAGGGCCAGAATCAAAAGCGAGCCCGAGACGTTGGCCAGGGCGGTGACGGCATCAAGAATTCTCAGAAAGAAACCGGACGCACGGGGCGCCCGGTTTGTTGGGTTCGAGGTCACTCGCTGTCCCAGTCCCGCAAAGGTGTGGCACCGGCCTCACGCATTGAGTTCATGTAGAGCGCGAGGACTTCGGAGCCAGGAATGCCCTTGGCATCGAGACTTTCAGCCCACTGCTTGGCCGCGTTGTCCATCCCAGCGGCCCAGGCCGAACGCATGTCGTCGCTCGCCATGGTAATGGTGGCACCGTTTTCGCCCATCACCTTGAATGAAGTGGCCACGGCCCCTTCGAGGGCAGACAGATACCACTCGCGGGCATCGTCTGCTCCGGCGTGCAAGGCAGCCTGAGCTTCGGCCGCCAGACCGTCATACCAGTCCGCGTTGGCACAGAGCGCGCCTGCGTACTGAGCACCCAAACCGGCCCGGGTCACGTAGGGCGCGACCTCGTAGAGTTTGCCCGGCAGCGCCGCCGATGCAAATACGATTACGCCGTCATAAACGCCAGTTTTCAGCTCGTTGTAATAGGTGGTCAGGTTGCCCGACACGCCCACAGCGCCAGTACCGGACAGCCAGTTGATCGCTGGGCCCGGTGCCGCAATCTTACGACCATCGAGATCCGCGAGCGACTCAACGGGGAATTTGGTCATAAGCAGATAGTCATCGATGCCAACTGGCGCACCAAGATAGACCACACCGTTTTCGCCGTAGGCCGCCGTCATGCGGGGGTCGCTGCGGTGCAGTTGGTCCATCAGCTCGGATACCGCGCGCGGGTCGTCACTGACAAACGGGGTGTAATAGGTGACGTTCTGCACGGCCAGTTTCGCAGGATCGAACAGGCTCTGACAAATGCCGATCTCTGCCAGGCCAGCTTCAACGGTCTCCAGCTCATCGCCAACTTTGGCAATGGCACCACCGTATTGACCGTCGAAGCTCATGCTATGCCCACTTCCTTCGAGGCTGGCATTGACGCCAGGGACAAAGGCTTCATCGATCATTTTCACCCATCGAAAGACGCCAGGGTGCCCGGCAACAACCGTTGCGCTGTAGCTGTCGGCAAAGGCCAGTCCGGGTGCCAAAATAGCCACCGCTGCTGCGGCAACTCGCATTTTCATCTGTGTTCTCATTAGATTTCCTCCCAATTTCAACACGTGTTGGGTCGCGCAATGGCGTGAGCGCCACCGACGACAAAACGGGCAAGCTGTTCCAGCAGTACGCTGTCCTCCATAGGTACTGCATGCTCGCCACCAAGGCGCTCGGCGCGCCCGTCCCTGGAGATGACAGACGCCAAAACCCCGAGGGAAAATTGATATATTTGTGCCGCGACGGTGCGGCTCGTGCCGCCGAGGGCTTTTGAAATAGCATCGACGAACCGCTGTGCGGTCGGGTCGTAGCATTCATGGACCAGCGCCTTATCGCGCTCATGTCCCGCGATGAGATCGGCAAAAATCCGAGCGTAGGCGCGGCCGCCACCCAAAGGGCCAAGGGCGGGTAAAAACAGAGCCTTGATTACGGCGTGGAGCGCGTTGTCTTGGCTTAGGTCGATGATTTCAAGTCTCTCGATACGATCATCATTGATGAGGCGAGATCGATTTCGAATGACGGCCTCGTACAACTTTACTTTTGAAGCAAAATGATAATGAAGCAGAGACTGGCTGACATTAGCGCGAGTAGAGAGCGCCTTCATACTGGCGCCATTAAATCCCTTTTCGGAAAACTCAAGTTCAGCGGCCTGCAGCATGCGATCAAGCGCCGTGCTTCTGTTTTCATCCATTTTTAGTTTTCTAGCATTCATCACTGAATACTATCTTGACTGATCGATCAGTCAATTGAATGACTCATTATGGTGTTGTGGATAAAAATAATGTCGATAGTGAGCCAAGAATGGACTTGAATAGTTTGACCGAGACGCACGGAAATTTGCATTCTGGCAGGCCGCTGCTGTTCGGCTTTTCGATCCAAAAGAACGGAGGCAATTAACAATGTCTGTAGTGTTCATTACCGGTACAAACAAAGGCGTCGGGCTCGAGTTGGCGCGCGCTTATCTGCAACAAGGTCACCGCGTCCTTGGCACCTGTCGGGATGTAGCAAGAGCTGAGGCTCTGCGGGCGCTGGGCGAGGCCCACCCGGGGAGGCTTTCGGTTCATCCTATGGAGCTCACCGATGAAACCTCTATGACCGCACTTGCCGCGGCGCTCGTGGGGCAGCCAATTGACATTTTCATCAACAACGCCGGCGCAGCGATCGGATACAGCACCGACGCCAGCCGAAACGTATTTGGCGCACTCGATGCCGAGCTTTGGATGGGAATGTTCAAGTCCAACGCCATTGGCCCTGTTCTTCTGGCGCAGCAGCTGTACCCCAACATCTTGATGGGAGCCGGGAAGAAGATGGTGTTCATCACTTCCAAACCGGCCTCAATCGCCGAAAACACCGGTGGGGCCATGTACATGAACCGCACCAGCAGGACCGCCTTGAATCAGGCGATCAAATCGATGTCGATTGACCTTAAGGCGGATGGGGTAGCGGTTGCTTCGATCAGTCCGGGTTGGGTCAAAACGGACTCAGGCGGTTCGGGGGCATTGATCACAGCAGAAACCAGCGCTCGAGGCATCGTTGATGTCATTTCCTCGCTGACAATCGCGAACACTGCCTTGTTTGCCGATTACAAGGGCGAGCTGATTCCCTGGTAAAAAATGGGTCCGGAGCCAGGGGGAGGGGATGATGCTCGAGGCGGAAACTCTTTCCGTAGTGACAAACGAGCAGTTTTTGCATATTCCCTCACTCGTCCAGTTTGTGTTTCCCAGAAATCCTTGCGCGAGAGCCACAACATGACGGATCCATTCTTGCATCACCCTGAGCTGCGCGACCTCGTAAAGCCCTGTCAGGACTCCTTTTTTCGGACTATCACCACGGATATCGTCAGGGCTCAAATTGCCCAGAGCGGTCAGCCCCTGACCATCAATTTCCACGACGAAACCACGCGCGAGGGCCTGCGCGCTCAGGCGCTCAAGGGTCACACGGGTGATTTGTACATCTTTGCTTACGGCTCTTTGATGTGGGATCCGGCGATTGAATTCACCGAAGTCCGTCGCGCCCTGGCCCCTGGCCACGAACGTCGTTTCATTCTCGTCGACAACAGAGGCGGTCGCGGTACCAGCGACTCACCGGGTTTGATGGCGGCATTGGATGAGGGGCAGGGGTGTGATGGGCTCGTCTTCAGAATAGCCGCGGACGCTGTCGATGCGGAAACCGAGATTTTGTTCCGCCGGGAAATGATCGCGCCCGGGTATCTGGCTCGGTTTGTTCCGGTTGTCGTGGATGGCGCCGATGCAATGGCCCTGACTTTTGTCGCCGATCACGCCCAGGCTCACATGCGCCGGGACATCTCCAGGAATGACCAAATTCGTTTTGCAGCGACGGGGTCTGGGATCCTGGGGAGTAGTCTGGACTACCTAAAAAACACGGTCGAGCAACTGGAGAAATTGGGAATTACAGACCCCGATGCTTCTGATCTTTTGCGCGCTGCTTTGGCCTATGGCCGCGAGAATTGTTAAGGGCCGCGAACAAGAAGTAGCACGCGACTCCCGTCATTCTCTGCGCTTCAGCATAATACAACGTGGACATTGACGGCGATAACGCTCTCGAAGGTACTGCGTCTTCAGGCTTTGAAGTGAAGAGCGCTCAGGTGTTTCAGGGCCCCTTGATGGAAGTCATGATGGCTTCTTCCAAGACCAAGATGGTTGTGATCGCTCAAGGCCTCGGCATTCTGGGTGCGAACCCATACCTTGCCGTAGACCTCGCTGCGCTTTCCACCCTGGGCTCTCTGGAAGTTGTAACCGGTGGTGCAATCGATCTGGGCGGCCTGTGCCGTCCCAATGTCTGTCCTGGCTACGCGACCGAATGACCCCCCTCCCAGTCGAGGAAAACCCAGTTTCGGGCCGTCGAATGTTCTGTCAATTCTGCGAAATCTAGAACAGCTTCCCAAGGTCAAATCCGCACGGAGGAAGGCATCTCAAATTGACGAATTGCTTTGCTTCCGGCGCGCTCGCCAGGGATGTTTGGAGGACCAATTCCCCAATATTATCGCGAGAAGAGAAACAATGACAACGCAGTCAAAACACCCCGAAACAGTGGGCCTACACGGTGGCAGTTTCCGCGCGGACCCTTCCACGAACGCCGTCGCGGTTCCGATTTATCAGACCACTTCGTTCCAGTTTAACGACGCCGACCACGCCGCCAATCTTTTCGGCCTCGCCGAATTGGGCAACATCTACACACGGATTATGAACCCAACAACAGCGGTGCTCGAAGAGCGTCTCGCTCAGTTGGAGGGCGCAGTGGCCGGGTTGGCTGTCTCATCGGGACAAGCCGCAATTTCCACAGCCATCCTCACCATCGCAGAAGCTGGCGATAACATCGTTGCATCCACCGATCTTTATGGTGGCACCGTCAACCTGTTCAGCAACTCCCTGCGTCAGATCGGCATTGAAGTCCGGTGGGCAGATCCTGCCAATCCCGAGAACTTCCGAACCCTTGCCGATGATCGTACCCGCGCCTTCTTTGGCGAGACCCTGCCAAACCCAAAGCTGGAGGTTTTTCCCATCGGTGAGGTCGCGCAAATTGGTGAAGACCTCGGCATTCCCTTGATCGTCGACAACACCGCCGCACCGATTATCTGCAAGCCCATAAAGCACGGTGCTCACGTGGTCATTCACTCAACCACCAAATATATCGGTGGCCACGGCACGTCGATTGGCGGTGTGATACTCGACAGCGGCACCTTTGATTGGGAGCGGCACGCCGATCGTTTTCCCCTGCTGAACAACCCCGATTCAAGCTATCACGGTGCTGTCTGGGTCGATGCGGTCAAGCCGCTCGGACCGATTGCCTTTATTCTCAAAGCCCGAGTGACGGTTCAGCGAGACTACGGCTTTGCGCTCAGCCCGCAGAATGCCTTCCAGTTCATACAGGGTCTTGAAACGCTCGCACTTCGTTTTGAGCGGCAGAACCAGAACGCGGCCAAGGTTGCAGACTTCCTGAGCGCGCATCCTGACATCACACGCGTCATCTATGCCGGTCAGCAACAGGGCGCTGCCAAGGACCGCGCAGATCGCTATCTGGAAGGGGGCGCTGGTGCCCTGGTTGGTTTTGAGCACGCGCAGGGCCTTGAAAGCGGCAAGGCCTTCATCAATGCCCTCGATATGCTCTACCACGTCGCCAACATCGGCGATAACCGCTCGCTGGCCATTCATCCCGCTAGTACGACGCATAGTCAGCTGCCCGCGGACCAGCAACGCTCAGCAGGCGTAACCCCCGGGTACATCCGTCTTTCGGTTGGCATCGAACATGCGGATGATATTATTGCGGACATCTCGCAGGCGCTGAACAAGGCCGCCATCGGGATTGCCGCCGCTGCATAAGCGGTTGGCGCTCTGGCCTGTTGGGCCGTAGAGTTTGATAGAGGGTGGCTTCAGCCGGTCGGCAGGGGTCACCCTTTTTTCGTGTTGAACGCGCTGATCAGGGCGTCTGGAGCCCCTCATCCTCCGCTTGCATCCTTGTGAGAATTCAGCCGGGAACAATGGTGGCGTTGACGCCGGCGGCCAAGCGCTGCTTTGATTCTGCCGTTTCCTAAGGGCTTGCCTCCTTCGGGCGGTGAGAGCAGGCTTGGATGTGTTGGCGGCGGCGATGATTGTTGCCATAGGCTGCCGCCTGCCCCCATCATGGTCTCTAGCGATTGTCCCCGACGGGCTGTAGGCTTGCAGGCAAGGCGGCGGAGTTTGAGGGAGGGCTGCCGGACGTTCGATCGCCGACACCTCCACCGCTGGAATAGAACGAAAGAGGCAATGACAGTGTCAGAAGCAAACGCATTGATCACCTGGGGCGGCTGGGATGGCCATGAGCCGGAAAAAGTGGCGCACCTGATTGCCGCCATGCTGGATGCTCAGGGGCTAACCTCAGACATCAGCAGCACACTGGACTGTTTCGACGATTTCGAGGCGCTTTGCCGCTATGATCTCATTGTGCCGATCTGGACCATGAGCAAAATCGAAAAGCATCAGGCCGAAAACGTCTCAGAGGCCGTTGCGCGCGGCACCGGTCTGGCCGGTTGCCACGGCGGCATGTGTGATGCGTTCCGCGAAAACGTTCTGTGGCAGTTCATGACCGGTGCAAACTGGGTCGCGCATCCGGGCGGTGACGGCGTGCCATACACCGTAAATATTACCGATCACGAGCACGAACTCACCCGTGGTCTTGAGGATTTTGAGGTCTCAACCGAACAGTATTACCTGCATGTTGATGCCGCCAATCACGTCCTCGCAACAACCCGTTTCCCAACGGTAAACTGGTACCACAGCCCCAATGGTCCGGTTGATGTCCCGGTGGCATGGACGCGAAAATGGGGCGTTGGGCGGGTCTATTACAACGCACTCGGCCACAAGGCCAACGTGATCGAGAGCGGCGCGCCTTACGAGATGTTAAGTCGAGGTGTTGCCTGGGCCTCGGAGAGTAAAACAGCCGCCAAAGCCGCAGGGCTGAGCTTCGAGGACTTCCAAAATCCAGGCAAGCATTACTGAGCGATCAGCCCCCTGTGTTCCAGGCATCCATGCAAGCTCATCATCAATCGTCCCAGAGGCTCAAAATCCAAAAAATTTGCTCAAATAAGAATCAGATCCTTAACCAAAGATGGAGTAAAGTTTCTTTAATACGCGAGAAAGCATGTGCGAAACCGCCTCCGCGGGTGAGCTGACGTAGGGCAAGGCTGAGCGAGGAGGATTCACGGCGAGACCGAAGCTGACATCCGCGTTGAGCGCATCGTCCCCGTGCTCGATGCCGGCATGTCGCCCCATGTCGTAATGGCTGTAACCGGTCATCAACCATTGCCCGCGGTGAAGCACTCACAGTCCAGGACAAGTGCCACTTACACCATGAAACGGGTGTGGCCTTAGCAACGATTGAATGCAACCGCATAGAATACCGGTGCCACTTACACCATGAAACGGGTGTGGCCTTAGCAGAAAGCACAGGCATCACAGCAACGACGGCGTGCCACTTACACCATGAAACGGGTGTGGCCTTAGCTTTTCATCGTTTCGTTGTAGTTTGTTGTTGGTGCCACTTACACCATGAAACGGCTGTAGCCTCAGCGCCGAATTCAGTACGAAGCTTCAGCGCCTTGTGCCACTTACACCACGAAACGGCTGTAGCCTCAGCAGGTATCCGCCAAGCCATTGATTTCGATGACTAAATGCCAGCTACCGTAACACAATTTCAACGTTCTATGGTCTAAGTCCATCAGTGTGAACACCGTTTTCTGTTCAGAGTTCGAGGCACTTCTGATGGCGAAACTGCAGCCTGTAGCTGCACCTTTAACCTAAGACATTTGCTTGGACCGTTCAAGACCACTGGACTTTCAGCTTGGCATAAATCTTGGACTTAACGATCCCCCAGAAGGTCTTACTGGGATACCACAGCCCGGCAGGCAGGATGTTACCACTCTCGTCCATAAAGAAGTTCGAGATTTCCTGCTCTTTCTTGATCAATTCGAGGGCTTCAGCCAATTCTTGAAGCTCGGCATCGGTATCATCACCCGGTGCTGCATTGGCACCCTCTGATCCGCCGAGTTTCTTGTATTCCTGAGGCGTCTTCGTCTCCCAGCGTGCTGATCCACTCTCATGTCCTGTCTCGCTCAGCACCCCAAAGCCACCCATGGTGCCTTTGATCCGCTTAGCCATACTTCTCGGCACCCAAACAACAGAGCCATCAGGCAGCGTCGTTTTCTGGCAAGACCTCAGTACCTGTGCGTGTCCAAACCGTGTCCAGAAACGCTTCTGCAGCGAATGGGCAGCATTAATGTCTGCCTGCAGGGTCACCAGTCCTCCATTCTCCAAAGTCCCAAGCAGAGGACCACCGGGGTCCAGCACCAACATTCCCGGCTGTAGTTTTGAGACGTCGATGCCCTCGTTATCTCTGGTAATCCACTCCATCCGAGTGACATCGTTCAGTATCGCTTTGGTCAGGGGCGTCAGTCGGTGACCGGGGGAGCCGTCTTTTGCCCTGAATCGGCTGGTATAGCTTGCATCCAAGTCTGCTGTCGCAATGCGATAGACCTGAGCCTGCATATCGGTTTCCAGACGGAACCCTCTATGCGCCCACTTCATAAGCTGACTGTTCTCCCGCTTGGGACGATCTTGCCTCGTTCTGTACCGAGAGAGATCCTCGAACAAGACGACATGACAGGGCGCGTACCGTTGTTCCCAGCGCTCCTCATCATTTCTCAGGTAGCCCCTGGCAGCCTGTACCAGCATGTCTGCGCCAGACTTCATCCGGTCATCTTTTATCCCGTCGAGGTGATCGAGTAGGTGCTGCGCAAACACCCCTTGATGCTGTCTGTCCCAGCGATTTACTTGCCCCGACTTGCCGGCAAGAAGGCTCCAGGACTGAAGCAGACGGCGAGACTCCGTCAGATGCTCAATCGCCCACATACTCTTGCCGTAGTGCTTCCGTGTGTCCTTGCTACGGTTCGTCCTGCGCCACTCACTGAGAATGGGGCTGAAGCCTGCTCGCCATGACCGAACGGCTTTGGTTATCTCCCCCTCCCAGACTGGTTTGGGTTGGCTCAGATGGGCTTTAAGGCTGGCGATGATCGGAAGTTCAAACGGGAAGCCGTTAACGTGAGCCGGTTCAATTAGTGCCTGATGCGCTTCTGCTCTATCTGCTTCTTCCTCACCCAGAAGATCACGCAGGTTTCGGTACCTCGCAAGCGCTGATCTAAGGCGTCGAAGCTCGGCGGTTTGGTCATCTTGCCAAGCCTTTCGGCGCTTATCTGTCTTCTCATCCTGTAGTTTTATTGAAAACGAACGCTCGTGAATCGCCCATAACTCCATATCAGGCACTTTAAACGACATAGATGACGACACGGGTTCGTGAGACTTCAGTTCAAAGACACTGCAGCTTGCAAGATGCCTGACGCCCAAGTCGACGGACAGAACCCTCGTTCCCTCTTTGACTTTTTCTTGGTGTTTTGATCGTTCAGCTTTAGCGGTTAGAAAGTGCCACTCAACGCGCTTTGGTACAGCAAGAACCGATTCTTCAGCTTGCTCATCGACGGCTAAGGCCACCTTGAGATAGGCCGCTCCGATCTTCCCATGGTCCACGTCTTCTGGGCGTTTGTTTCTGAGCCATCGCCAGTTTAACAACAGGTCCGCACTCCCCAGCGCTGCTTGAGCAAGACCTGCGGCTGTTACGTATTCTATCCCGTATTTCTTGGCCTTTAGCTCGTTGATTTCCAGCACTTTAAGCTGGTCCGTCCCGGCGATAGGAAAGCGGTGCGGCACTTCCTTCAGCCCATCCGAAGTGGTCGCTAAAAGATCAAACTCAGCGGTCAAGTTACCTTTGTCGCTTTTGTGTAGCCGCCAGTTCTTGAGGTTTGCACCCCCGCTGTATTCCCACTGACACGCACGTGGTGACCCCAGCGCATCCGCAAATGTCAGGGTCGCTTGCTCCCTGGATTCCTCAACAACCGTTCGAGCCTGATTGATGATGGCATGGGCGCTGATGAAGTCATCGCCTCTCCCTTTCCATACCCAGTGCCTCTTGGGGTTTGCCAGCCAACCAAACAGGTGAGGATCGCCAAACCGACCTCTCTTTTTTGTTTGTTGCTGAGCGATGAGCGCCTTCAGTGACTCTAGCGTTTGGTCCTTATCCTTCGACCATGCTTCTTTGAGGTCAGGCCACCCCCTCAGTGTACGAGAGGTAATTCGTGTTCGATGCTCTTCTTCTCCAAGATGAGGGTTTAGGGCCATCGACTCGTTTGCTCGTTCCAGCTCGTATGCCTGAAGAGCCCCAAAAACCTCCTTCGCATCCTCCTCCTTGAAGTTGCTCTCTTTCTTTCTCAGGTCTTCGGTGCGCCGCTTATACTCCTCTGCCGACTTCTCCGTCCAAGTTTGCCAACTCTCAAGTTGCGCTACAGCCAAGCGGAAACACAGCCTGTCCCATGGGGTCACCTTGCTTTTCGAATGGAGCCGGGGAGCAAAGTAAGAAA
>JACLAC010011033.1_pt1 | contig 38223 bp, 38 predicted proteins | sample 8027881 | NCBI WGS metagenome assembly JACLAC01 (sample SAMN15725517, study PRJNA655200) | protist metagenome | isolation source: fluorescence activated cell sorting (FACS) single amplified genomes of... | place: Spain: Blaines Bay Microbial Observatory, Mediterranean Sea | collected 2016-01-19 | reverse complement strand
AGGGTCTCGGGTTGGCGCATTCCAAACCAGATCGCCACAACAGCGCCTAGCCCCAGAAACAGCCCAAAGATCGCTTGCCAATTCCAAATATGCAGAATCCCCTGCCCAACCGCTGGGGCAATCGCTGGCACAAGAATGAAGACCGACATCACAAAGGACATCACCTTCGCCATGGAATCCCCCACGTAGAGGTCGCGGATTAAAGCGATACTGACGATGCGAGTTCCTGCCAAGCCGACTCCCTGCAATACTCGGCCGAGGAGCATCATCGTAAAATTGGTTGCAAAAAATGAAATGAAACAACCAATACTGAACAACCCGATACCCAATTAGATCGCTGGTTTACGTCCAATACTGTCAGAAAGCGGACCGAATAAAAGTTGTCCTAGTGCCAGGCCAAGAAACAACAAGCCAATCACGAGTTGTGCGTCATTGGGATGAGCAATTTCTAAAGTGACCCCCAACTCCTGCAGCGCAGGGATCATAGCGTCAATGGTCAACGCGACCAGCGATTGCATCAGGGCCATCAAGCCAACAAATTCTGGTAGGGATGGGGTCCGTTTGGGAGGAGCAAAGAGGTTCATGGGCGAGTAGGTCCCTTCCGGAAGTAAATAAGAATAACTAAGAATCGATATCCGGATCAGGAACTAAGAAAAAGGAGCAGTTCTTCAAGAACCTGCTCAGGAGATTCTTCGGGGAGGTAGTGTCCGCAATTCAAGGATTTGCCGATAACATTGCTAGCTCGTTCACGCCAGACTGAGAGCACATCGTACTTTCGGTGGACTAAGCCCTGATCTCCCCAAAGCACAAGCAATGGGCACTCAATTTTACGGTTGAGATCTTCTGCATCATGTTCCAGGTCAATACTGGCAGCAGCCCGGTAGTCCTCACAGGAAGCGTGAATCGTTTCAGGATTCTGAAAACATCTCAGGTACTCTGCAAAGGCTTCTGGCGCAAAAACTGAGTCTGGAGTACTCCAGCGACCCATCTTCTCGGTTAGATAGTATTCCGGATCTGCTCCAATCAGGTGTTCTGGCAGACCATTTGGTTGAATCAGAAAAAACCAATGGTAGTAACCAGTAGCAAACTCTTGATCAGTCGTCTTGAACATATGATGAGTCGGAGCAATGTCCATCACACAGGCCTTCTCCAATCGTTCGGGATGGTCGAGAATCATCCGGTGCAGCACCCGAGCTCCACGGTCATGTCCTGCTACCGCGAACTGCTCGTATCCGAACTCTCTCATGACTTCGACCATATCCTTGGACATTTCACGCTTCGAATAAGGTGCATGATCCGGGGTAGACTTTGGCTTAGAGCTATCACCGTACCCACGCAAATCAGCGCAAATCACGTGATATTCTTCCGCTAGTCTTGGCGCTACCCGATGCCACATCATATGAGTTTGTGGATAGCCGTGTAGCAGCAGCAAGGGTTTGCCGGCACCCCCGTGAACAAGGTTGATTTGGGCTCCTTGGGTCTGAATCCGAGCTTGTTCGAAGCCTCCGCCAAAAACTGAATTCTTACTCATAATCGCAGCCCATTACCAAAGAATTATTGAAAATCAGGGTGAAAACGCATTTCTCTCTTGCACGAAAAATCCAAAAGCAACAATCTGCTTTCTCTCTTGCACGAAAAATCCAAAAGCAACAATCTGCCAAATCAGACTCTTATGGTTCTTTCACAAGATTGAACCCGTTTTTTAGAAGGAACAAGTGTTGTTCATAGACGTCCGTTGCCTCCACCCACCCAACTTGGAATTTCATGATTCTCTACGCACTCCCAATTAGTAATTTTTGCAGTAAGGTGGCTATCGTACTGCGGTATAAACAGATTCCCCACCAAATTCTCCCTCCGCCCAATGGCTATGGTTCTCCAGAATACAAGCTTGTCGTGCCAACTGGGAAAATACCGGGGCTTGTCGATGGAGAGTTAGTCCTTTCAGAATCTGAGGCGATCAATGAATACTTGGAGGAACAGTATCCGAATCCTGTCATGCTTCCGGGAGATCCAAAAAAGAGAGCGCAACTCCGCCAACTCTCCCGGCATCATGATCTGGCAGTAGAGCCAATTATTCGCTCCTTGTTTGGGCAAGTCTCTCCACAAACTCGAAATACCGAAGTCTTGCAGACCAAGGCTGCTGAACTGCAAAAGCAGCTTAACATGTTGGCAGACTTGGCAGACCCCCAACCGTTCTTGCTGACTGCAGAGATGTCCCTTGCCGATGTAGGGTACGCCCCTACGCTATTATTAGGTGAGTTGATGTGGGAATGTTTTGGGATGAACTGGGATCTGCCGTCACGACTGCAAGAGTGGCAGCTGACTCTACGGCAAGTGCCTGCGGTGGCAGAATCTCTGCGAGAAGCCCGTGAAGCTACCGTCACTTGGATCGCCAGCAAGCAAGGATAATTTCAACTCATGCACTACTTTTATTTAGCGCTGGCGGTCTTGGGTGAAGTGATCGGGACCAGTTTCCTCAAAGCTACAGAAGACTTTACCAAACTCTGGCCCAGCCTGATCGTGGTGCTAGGCTATGGTGCTGCCTTCTACTTCTTGACCCTCTCGCTGAAGGTGATTCCTGTGGGGATCGCTTATGCTACCTGGTCGGGTATTGGGATTGTGCTGATCACCATCATTTCGAGCTATCTCTACAAGCAAGCTCCTGACTGGCCAGCGGTTATCGGTATGGCTATGATCATTGGGGGAGTTATCATCATTCAGTTGTTCTCGAAGACTGTTCATCCTTAAATCTGATCGTTTCTGAAATTTATCAAGAGAACGCTGATTTAGTACTCTCCAAGAATGTTGAAGACCTGCACTTAGTCTGAAATGGCAATTTCGCTCATTAAAAAAGGTTAAAAATATGGATTCCAACAGTTCATTGAAGCAAATGAGTCAGTCGAAAAATCTAAAAGTTGGGCACTTTGTTGTGGAGTTTGCTACTCCTGGCATCGGTCACATTATGAAATCAGCTGGCTGTGATTTTGTTTTATTTGATATGGAACACTCGGGGTTTTCCATTGAAACCGTCAAAAACTCCGTGCGTTTCATGGAAGCTGCGGGGTTGGCAATGATTGTCCGGGTACCTTCAAGAGAGTATGATCACATCGCAAGAATTTGTGACATGGGTGCCGAAGGAATTATGTTACCAATGGTTGGAAACGCTGATGAAGCTGATCGTATTGTGAAAAGTGTGAAGTACTATCCTCGTGGTAACCGTGGAGTTGCTTTGTCAATAGCTCATGATAATTATCGTGATGGAGATGTCCCAACGAAGCTCAATTCAGCAAATCACAGAACCACAATATTTGCGCAAATTGAGACAGCTGAAGGAGTAGCAAATGCTGAAGAAATTGCTGCTATTGATGGAATTGATTGTCTATGGGTTGGCCACTTCGACTTAAGTGCTTCTTTAGGAATTCCTGGTGAATTTTACAATCCAAAGTTTACAGCTGCTATCGATAACGTTGTCCGGGCTGCAAACAAGCATAAAAAAGCCATGGGAAGACTGGTTCCAACTGTTGATCAAGGACATGAATGTAATAACTTGGGGTTTGATTTCATTTGTTATTCCGGTGATGTTTGGGTTCTTCACAATGCGCTGGAAGATGCTGTTGCAAAGATAAGAAATGGATCTGACAAATGAATCACCCATTCATGAGTTGAAAAGATGTCTGCATCATCAAATCAGAAATTTAGAATCGCACTAAGTAGTGATTTCCTGCGTCCTGACGGCAGTTTGTCTTATCCTATGTTCGATCTGGCTCCACTCCAGAATGATGAAAGGATTAAGATGGAATTTGTCACTGCTACCAACGGAGAGATGTCTGGTGACGTGTTAAAAAACTTTGATGCGCTGATTCTGTTGGCTCCCAAATTTACCCGAAGTAGCGTGGTTGCAGAGAGCCGACTCGCTGTTGTGGCTAGATTTGGTGTGGGCTATGACACAGTGGATGTTGATGCGTGTACAGAATTTGGAATTGGACTGGCAATCACACCTGATGGAGTCCGACGGCCTGTAGCAGTATCTATCATTACCCTGATGTTGGCGCTCACAAGCAAGTTGATGGTGAAAGATCAGTTGACACGGCAGGGTGCAGCAGGGTTTGCACAGCGCTCAGAACATATGGGATTGGGTTTAATCGGTAAGACTCTTGGTTCGCTGGGAGTGGGAAACATTGGAGCAGAACTCTTTCGATTGGCAGCCCCCTTCGACCTGCAGTTCATTGCGCATGACCCATATCTCAACGAGACACAAGCTCGGGCATTGAATGTAGAGTTGGTTTCCCTAGATGAACTTTTCCTCCGGTCAGACATACTTTCCATCAACTGCCCACTAACAGAAAGTACTCGGCACATCGTTAGCACCGATCAACTTGCAACGATGAAACCTACGGCCTATCTCATCAACACAGCTCGAGGTCCCGTCGTTGATCAAACTGCCCTGACAAAAGCTCTGCAGGAACAGCGAATCGCAGGGGCTGGGCTCGACGTGCTTGAGACGGAGCCTCCTCCGCTGGAGGACCCTATTCTGCAACTAGACAACGTCATCCTCACGCCTCATGCTCTATGCTGGACTGATCAATGTTTTGCTGGAATTGGTGCAGCAGATGTAAAAGCCGTTCTAGCTGTGATGCAGGGCCAGGTCCCAGTTGGACTGGTCAATCAAGAGGTACTTGAACATCCTAATTGGCAAAAAAAGCTTGCTAACTTTCGTCAGCGGTTCGTAGGGAACGGGTGATTTTAATTTGCCAACCTGTTAATCCAAATCTTTTTTACCTGACGACTAGAAAAGTTTGACTATCCTTCACTTCAAAGAGAATTCGATCCGCCATTAAGCTCACTAAGTCAAAATCCTAGTCTACCACTCACATCATTCTACTCAATAACCTTCATCCTGTTCGACAGAAATGTATCTCAGTAAATAAATTTTCATCCAATTAAAAGGTAGAGTTTTTACCAATAATATGTAGAGTGATAATGGCTTCATAAAGAGGTCACTGGTACTAACATTTTTTACTTTCTAGAGAATTGAAATGAGCATTATGAAAACTACGGCTAAATTAGCTGCAGCATTGCTGATTACTATCCCAATAAATGCAGCCTTTGCAGGTGGCACATGAAAGGATGGGAGGCCACAGGCACTCAAATGCCAGAGTCAAGTGAGACAGTTTCAGGGAAGACAGGTTCAATCACTCACATGACATCCAAAGACATTTGGGATTATTCAAAAGCTCCAGAAGGTATGCCAAGAGTGGTAGGAGCTACTTGTCACAATAGTGTAGTCACCGACCCAAGTGGAGCATTACTTGGAGGAGTTGGAGTATGTGAATCCGTAGATCCAAATGGTGACGTAAGTTTATACTCCGCTACTTTTGGTAAAGACGGAGTTTACAACGCAACATTGACGCATGGAACTGGAGTTTATGAGAAATACGTTGGTGTTGAAGTAACAGGTAGCTTCATCGGCCAACTGTCTGATGGTTCCGGCATCTATCATATGACACCAAAATAAATCAATAAACTGCATTTGTCTTCGGGTCTATCTTTTATCTACGTTTAGATAGAGGATAGACCAAAAGCCACAAAATTAATGTGAAAAATTAGTACTATTAAGTAAAATTTAAATGAAAAATTATTTTCAAAGAATTGATTTATACTCAGTGAAATTTACCGAAATATTATTGCGGAATAAATCCATCACAATAATTTTATCCATATCTTTTGCACTCATCTGTGGCTATGGTGCAAAAAATCTGGAGTTTTCCACAAATTACAGAGTTTTTTTCTCTGAAAGTAATCCTGAGCTCAAGGCATTTGAATCATTTCAAAGTACATATACCAAAAATGACAACGTGCTTTTTGTCATCAAAAAGAAAGATTCAGGAAGTGTTTTCAATAATGGTGATTTATCAGCGATAAAAAAATTGACCGATCAGGCTTGGCAAATTCCACACGTAATCAGGGTTGATTCAGTAACTAATTTTCAACATACTAGTGCTGTTGAAGATGACCTAATCGTTGAAGATCTTATCAATGAGGTAGATGCAGAAGAAACGTATTATCAAAGTAGGCTCAAAATTGCCTTGGAAGAGCCTTTGCTACTAAATCAGTCTATTTCTAAAGACGGAAAAGTATCTGCAGTAAATGCTGTTTTACAATTTGCAGAAAAAGATTTGATGGAAGTTCCACAAGCTATCAATTTTGCTCTGGATATTGAAAGGAAAATCGAAGCTGATTATCCCAATCTCGAAGTATATGTTTCAGGTGTCGCAGCTCTTAACAACGCTTTTGCTGAAGCTGGAATGAATGACGCTGGAACCATCACTCCTATTATGTTTTTGGTGATATTTGCCCTAGTTTGGCTAATCATCCGAGCTTGGAGCCCCACGGTTGCAGTATTAATTTTGATTATCTTATCAACAATGGTTGGGATGGGGATTGGTGGATACGCAGGTATTGAGTTAACTCCAATTTCAATGGCTGCACCAACTGTAATTTTGACGCTCGCAGTTGCTGACGCAATCCATATCTACATCACCTTGAAAAGCTTGATGCAAGAAGGAATGGTCAAACAAAAAGCAATTGTAGAGTCTCTGAAGATAAATTTCCTTCCAGTGACCATAACATCAGCAACTACAATTGTTGGATTCCTCGCTCTAAATTTCTCTGACTCACCACCTTATTGGCATCTTGGCAATATCACAGCAGTGGGCATCGGTGCCGCTTGGTTATTCTCCATTACACTTTTGCCAGTGATTATAAGTTTACTACCTTACAGCACCAAAGTAGTCTCAGAAAAAGAAAAGACTCAAAGTATTATGTTGAAGTTAGCAAACTTTGTTATTGATAATTACAAGAAAGTGTTTGTCGGAACTAGTGTAATAACATTAATTATTATATGCTTCATTCCAACGATTAACTTTGACGATCAATGGGTTGAGTATTTCGACAAATCTGTAAAATTCAGAAGTGATTCTGACGTTGTTTTAGACAATTTTGGAGTTTACCCAATTGAATATTCGATCCCCGCTAAATCAGAAGGGGGGATTAGTGAACCTGAATATCTACAAAATATAGAGAAATTTATAGTATATTTACGTAGGGTTGAAAATGTAGAGCACGTTTATTCAATTTCAGATATTATGAAGAGGTTGAACAAGAATATGCATGGTGATGATCAAAGTTATTACAGAATTCCTGAAGAAAGAGATTTATCTGCTCAATATCTTCTTTTGTATGAGCTTTCTTTACCATATGGTCTCGACTTAAATGATAGAATCAACATTGATAAGAGTGCCTCAAGAGTCACGGTTACCTTTGGTCGGATAACAACTGCTGAGCTAAAGAATTTTCTTGTTCAAACTGATAATTGGATGCAGGAGAATTTCCCTAATTACATGCAAACGAAACCAACCGGCGCCAGCGTAATGTTCACCTACATTACAGAAAGGAACATTAGTAGTATGATTACTGGGACGATGATAGCAATCTTTGCAATTGCTTTGATGATGATCGTCGCTTTGAGAAGCTTAAAATTGGGCTTGTTAAGTCTAATTCCAAACGGACTACCAATCCTGACTACCTTCGGTGCCTGGGCAATCCTAATAGGTGATGTTGGGTTTTCAGTTGCTACAGTAGCTTCGATATCCCTCGGAATCGTGGTCGACGATACTGTTCATTTCCTTTCGAAATATGTTCGAGCACGAGAAGATCGTCAATTAAGCGTTGAAGATTCTATTCGATATGCCTTCGATAATGTAGGAATGGCCATTGTCATCAATACCTTCATATTGGCTGTGGGTTTTGGAGTACTGACTAGCTCTACATTCAAATTAAATGTAGACATGGGACTGATGACCATTTTGGCAATTGTTTTTGCACTCATTCTAGATTTCCTACTTTTACCTGCCATTCTTCTCTTCAAAAATGATTTTGCTATTTCCAACAGTAAAAATGTTAATACGGTCAATCCTGTAACTTCTGGAGTATGAGGAATTAACTATGTCAGTCAACGCAACAGAATATTATGCAAAAGCTTTTTTGATTATTTCACTAATCTTTTTGCTTTCTCTGACTGTAACAGCCTTTGGCGAATCACCCGAGGACAAAGGTTACGAAATAGCTGCTAGATCAGATCGATCTGACAACGGTTATGGAGACAGCAAAGTAGAAATGACAATGATTTTGAGAAATGCCGCAGGAGATGAAACAACAAGATTAATCAGTTTTACTACTCTGGAAAGAGAAAATGAGGATGTTGGAGACAAAAGTCTTGTGCTCTTCAACACACCTCGAGACATCAAAGGAACCGCTCTTCTTTCCCATGCACAGATTCTAAAACCAGACAATCAGTGGCTTTATCTACCAGCCTTGAAAAGGGTCAAGAGAATTTCTTCAAGTAATAAGTCTGGTCCCTTTGTGGGATCAGAATTCGCTTTTGAAGATTTTACAGCTACTGAACTCAAAAAATTCTCATATAAATTTTTGAGAGAGGAGCCATGCGGAGAGTTGACTTGTGATGTTTTGGAGAGAGTACCTTTGTACAAAAAGTCTGGATATTCCAAACAAATAAGTTGGATTGACCAATCAATCTTTCAACTAAGAAAATTAGAGTTTTATGATCGTAGAGGCCAACTGTTGAAGGTACTGGAAGCATCTGATTATAGAGAATATTTGGATGGTATCTGGCGCTCTCACAGGTTTGCCATGAAAAATTTACAAACCAAGAAGCAAACAGACTTAATTTGGGAAGATTATCAATTTAAGACTGGATTGACTGATAATGCTTTTGAGAAAGGAAAGCTGAACCGGATTCGTTAACTCATGTTTGCATTCTCTAAACTTTTCTTCGCAAACGTCTTTTTTCTCTGCTTCATTACCAGCAGCCTTTTCGGTAATGAAAATATTGATACCCGGTTATCTTTGGGGGTTGAAACTAGATATTTCAAGAATCCTCCAAAGTGGGTCGGACAATCCTCGGACAATTTTCAAACCTCTGTCGAAGGATTTTTTGAGATATTCTATCCTTTAGATGGTAATCACTCAGTTACCATCAACTCTTTCTTCAGAAAAGATGGGATTGATAAGAATAGAGATCTTCTTGATATTCGGGAAGGGTACTGGCTCTTAGAATCTGATCCAATAGAAGTTTTGGTTGGTATCAACACGGTTTTTTGGGGTGTTGCCGAATCGATTAACTTAGTTGACGTGATCAATCAGACCGATGCTGGAGACTTCTCGGGTGACCAAAAATTAGGTCAACCAATGATCAATCTTAGGTTTCTTCCAGACTACGGGACATTTTCTATCTACCTCCTACCGTACTTCAGAGAAAGAAGTTTTTCTGGTCGTGAAGGGCGATTTAGAGGTCCTACAGAAATTGAAAAAGACAATTCAGAATTTGAGTCCACAGATGCGCTACACAACTTAGATGTTGCTCTTCGATATAGCCACTACTTTGCTGACGTAGATTTTGGTCTGAGCTACTTCAATGGAACCAGCAGAGAGCCACTCATTTTACCAAACTCAGCAGCTGAATTACTTCCATATTATGGACAAATTAGTCAGATGGGTTTGGACTTCCAATACACATATGCTGACTTGCTTTTCAAAACCGAAGTCATTGTGAGAGACGGATTTTCAGAGACATATACTGCGGCTGTCTGTGGTTTTGAACACACCTTTTACCAAATATTTGATTCTGATTCTGATTTTTCAATTTTACTTGAATATCAGCATGATGGAAGGTCTAAACAAGAACCCCAAACTCTTTCTGATCAAGATATTTTTGCAGGATACCGAATCGCTCTTAACGACATGTCCGATAGTTCTTTTCTGGGCGGAACTATCTATGACACGAGTAAGTATAATTCAACCACTTTTCTAGAATATGAAACAAGAATATACGAAAACTTTAGTCTTCAAGTTTCAGTAACAGAATTTTCTAGAGCTCAAACCTCAGATCCGTCCTACATATTTGATTCTGACGACTTTATACAAATCAAGTTAACATCCTATCTGTGAGGTTGAAACTTTTGATTTTTCCACCATGTCACTTGCCTACATCAACAAATCACCAACCGTCAAATTAGCTAAGAATTGAAATAATCATGTGAATTCGTTAATCATTGAATTTCCACTCAACTGATTTCCTAGTTGATCTTCTTGCTGTACAGTTGATAATGTTTTCAGTTTTTGACCTGAAATCAGCAAAACGATTTATTTTACAATTCGTTTAAAATCAGGATCGACTTGTCCTGAGTAAAATCCTCTTGTGACAACCTACCTCTATACTATGTGCGGCCACACTTTCAGTGTTTTTTTCTAATCAACAAAAGGCGAGTTCATGAAAAGTTTTCAAACAGTCATCAAGCGCTCGATCACAGCAGTCATTACGGGAACATTTCTCTTTTCCAGTTCGGTTTTTGCTCAAGAATTCAATTGGAAATTCAACAATGGCCTTCCAGAAAACCGTAATGAATCCAAGGAGCTAGACCGCTTCGCCAGTGATGTCAGTTCGGCTACCAATAAAAAGCTACAAATTAAGGTTTATCATGGTGGTTCCCTTGGTTTAAAAAATGAGGATGTCCTACGCTGGCTACCCACTGGAGCCGCGGAGATGGGTCTAGTTTGGGCCAACTACTTGGGCAGAGATGCACCGGCCATGAACGCTGTTTACATTCAGGGCTCTGTTGGTTCAACAGAGGAACACCTGAAGGCGATTCCGGTGCTAAAAGACATCTATGCTGAAGAGCTGAAGGAATGGGGCATCGTACCAGCGGGTTTTCTAGCGCTACCAATTCTCTATGCTTCTATCTTCTGCCGGGACGAGGCTGTCAATTCGTTGGAAGCTCTGCGGACCAAGAAGCTGCGTGTGTGGAGTAAAGACATGGTAGAGACTTTTGACAAGATCGGAGTTTCTGCACAAATCATTGGTCAGACGGAGATGTATGTTGCTCTAAAGACCGGGGTCGTTGACTGTGCGGTTTATCCAGCCTTGTACGCCAAGACCGTTTCTCTGCAGGAAGTCACTGGTTATGCTTCCTACCTCTATCCAATCGCTGGTTTGCCTTACGTACTTGGGGCGTCCGAGCAACAATGGAATGCACTACCAGCTTCGATGCAGTCTGCAGTCAAGAAAGCAGCAGATGATCTCTTTGCCCGCTCCACTGACTATTCAGACGATAACGAGAAAGAGCAAAAAGCTCGTCAGGAGTTGGAGCAGGCTGGCATCAAGTGGCTGGCCGATTTCCCAGCCCAAGATCAACGGGCGTTCCTAGATGCGGCTGCCAGTACCTGGCAAACCATGGCGGAAGAAGCAGGGGGCAACGCACCAGCGAATCGAGCCAAGATTCTCAAGGCTGTCGGTCGCTAAGACCTAATTTCCTGCTGGGAAAGTAAGTAGAAAGCCAAATTTATGAGCTACTGACTTTTCCTGTATTTGCCTGAGATTCAACGTGCAGTTGATTGCAAGATGGATGGTAGTCCTCGCCGCTTTGGCTGGCCTAGGCATGGTAGTGATGGTCAGTGTAGGGGTGCTGATGCGCTATTTTCTCAACTCCCCGCTAAACTTCACTGAAGAGGTAGTCGGCTTGCTCCTGTCTGCCTCCCTTTTCCTGATGTTACCCTACCTGACGCTGCACGATAAGCACGTGCAGATCACCCTACTGACCCAACATCCTGCTGAAAAAATTCGCTTAGTTCTGAAGATTCTCAAGCAGTTGGTCACCCTGGCCTTCTTCGCGTGGATGCTCTACGAAACGGTTCCCTGGTTGCAATTTGCCATCAAGCTCAACCTGAAAACCGAAATCTCTCGACTCTATTTGCTACCCTGGATGGCCATCCTGCCTATCTCGTTCTTCTTGACGTGCGTTGCCAGTCTGCTCTGCTTGTGGCAGATCCGCCGTTCGTCCCAAGACTCCTCTTCCTCCGGTTGAAGTCCAAATGTTTTGGACAACCCTTCTCAGCACACTGATCGCAACTGCCGCTACCAGTGCTCCGCTTGGGGCTGCACTGGGCCTGACCGGACTGATCATCCTGCAGTTTTTTGTAAATGGCGCGACTTCCCTGGCGTTGAACGCAGTCTGGAACGTCCTCAATGAGTTCACCCTGAGTGCAATTCCTTTGTTCATCATCATGGGTGAGGTGATGCTGGCCTCTGGAGTCAGCCAACGAATCTATGCGGCGCTATCGACGGTCTTCAATCGAGTTCCAGGAAACCTGCTACACACCAACATAGCGGTCTGCACAGTCTTTGGGGCAATCAGTGGCTCCAGCCTCTCCACCGCAGCAGCCGTTGGAGCCGTTGCGTATCCGGAAATGAGCCAGCGCGGTTATGATCGACGGATGGTAGTTGGTAGTTTGGCTGGTGGTGGAACCCTTGGTCTTTTGATTCCACCATCCTTGTCTTTGTTGATTTATGGATCGTTAACCGAAACCTCGATTGGTCAACTTTTTTTGGGAGGGATTATTCCAGGGCTGTTGATGGCGCTCTGCTTCATGGCCTATATTCTTGTGCGCTGCCTTAGAGATCGAAGCCTCTATCCTGTCGAACCAGCAATGCAGATTTCTTTTCTTCAAAAACTGAAGAGTCTATTGAGTATCTGGCCTGTTGCTGGATTGGTCTTTGCGGTGATGGGCACGATCGTACTCGGAATCGCCACTCCAACCGAGGCAGCTGGTGTGGGTGTTGTCAGCGCAATTGCCTTGGGCTTTCTCTGGGGAGACTTGACCTTTCGCAAGTTAGTGGACTGCTTTCGCCAGGCAGCCATCACCTATGGTTCGATTGGATTTGTCGTGGTGGGAGCGGTGATCCTAGCACAATCCATTAGTATTCTAGGTGTGCCCCAGGCTCTAATTGAATCGATCGAAAAGCTGGGTTGGGATCGCTACTGGGTGCTGTTGTTGGTGATTCTCTGCTACGTCCTGTTGGGCTGCCTGTTTGATGGCTTGTCCTTGATGGTAATGACTTTACCCATTGTCTTTCCACTCCTCACTGGGCTTGGATTTGATCCAATTTGGCTGGGTGTAATCGTCACGATCCTGATTGAGATTGGCCAAGTGACGCCTCCCGTCGGATTGAACCTCTCCGTAATTGTTGCAGTTACCAATCATGAAATCGGATTGGGCAAAACTGCTCTGGCAACGGTTCCCTATTGGCTGCTGCTCTTGCTAGGAATTCTCCTACTGACTCTCTTTCCGGATCTGGTGCTCTATCTCCCACAAAATCATTTCTGAATCATTTGTCAGCTTCGAACAGCAATAACTGACCATCGCCTCAACTAGAAGTTAAAGTTTCAGCTTGGTGGGCCAAAGCCACTTGGCCAGCGGATTTCGGCGTGGGGTTCAAGGTGCTGTTCGGCGACCTTCAATAACCAGAAATCAGAGAATGCCCGACTATGCACCTGCACACCAAGCGGTAGACCATTCGTAAAACCAATGGGTAACGCCAAGCCAGGGGTCCCCATCAATGCAGTGGTGCAGTGGTAGGTTCCGTTGTAAGTGCCATAGCTGAGTTGTTCTCCATCTACCCTGAAATTCCAGTTCATTCGAGTTCTTTCAAAAGCTGGCCCGGGCATGCTTGGAAGAATCCAAAGATCGTACTGATCATAGAATCGATCAACTTCCTGACGAATCTCCGCTAAACGTTGCAGTGCTTGATGAAAATCTCGTTCTGAAGAGTGAAAGCCTTTACGAAGCTTTTGGGCCATCCAGCCACCCCCCATCCTCACCTGCAACACATAGAATAGTAAAATGGAGTTGAGTGGCTCCGTACGCATCAACTTGGGGAGAGAAATGCTCGCGAGATGGCCTGTAATCATTGCCCATAATTCAAAACAGTCCGCCATATCGACTTCGGGAGCGCAGTTGCTCGCTACCTTGTGGCCATCTTTACTCAGTTTGTTCAGGAAAGATTCGATCTCCACCTGAGTTGCCTCGTTTGCCGCAATGTCAAGGAGAGTATGGGTGTGGGCAATACGTAGTTTTTCAGGAACTGGAGGTGTGTCTTGTCTCTGCTCTGCGGCTAAAACAGAGAGCATCAAGTGGAGATCGGCAATGCTACGACCCATCGGTCCACAGACGGTCAACAAAGAGGGAGCTTCAGGAAAATCTTCGGGTCCCACGTCATTCATAGGCAAGAGACCATCGGTGGTACGTAATCCAAAAATACCACAACAGTGGGCAGGTATACGAATCGACCCTGCCAGATCAGAGCCCATGTCCAAGGGTGTCATCCCCGTCGCAATCGCAGCAGCAGCTCCACCGGAAGATCCTCCGGGGGTCCGTGAAAAATCCCATGGATTTACTGTTTCCGGATAGATCGGGTTCCGACAGTTCCAGTCATAGCATCCAAATGGAACATTGGTACGTCCGAGAATGATCGCGCCTGCTCTTCGCAAACGAGCTACCAGCTCACAGTCCTTGGAAGGCCTGTAATTCCAGTACTGTGGTAGTCCTTGGGTAGTTCTCATACCCTTAACGATCATCAAATCTTTCAGGGTGATCGGTACTCCATGCAGAGGACCAACTTCACTGCTGCCAGCAGACAATTCCTGATCGACTTGTCGAGCGCTCTCGAGAGCCTCGTCTGCTGCTAAAACACTGACCGCCTTGATTTGAGAATTATGCCGCTTGATGTGATCGAGATGGGCCTGTACCACCTCCACTGCTGTGACCTCTTGCTGACGAATTCTCTCGGCTAATTCCGAAGCTTGACGATGTGTCCATGTCAGTGAAGACGGGTGATCTCCTTGTACTACATTCATTGAAATTTATTTGTTTGGCAAAAGTCCCCTCATATTCGTGGGTCGTCACGTTATAAATTTTAGGGCATCCTAGAATTCTTGCGAAAGGAACTCTCAGGACTCCCTTTGAAGCACTTCATGATCCAAGGATAGGTCCTGGTAACAAAATAACTATACCTACCATTGTTCATCATTCCGTTGCATTCATCTAAATCTCCAATGCCGGCTTGGTATTCATAATCATCTATGTAAGTACCATCATAAGTCCCACCTGGAAACGCACCTTCTCCCGACTGATTTTGTCGAGCACCACTTTTGAGGACATAGCTAGAAGTAACTCTCCGAATACTTCCATTTGCATCGATGAAAGGTCCATAAATCGGAAAGCCATCAGCTGCAAAACCAATCACCCCAGAGGCCGTCCGCCCTGAGGTATCGTACATAGCTAGAGGATCTCCGTGATAATGATAGGCTCCATCTGGTTGCGTATGGGCGTTGTGAGAGTCCGTTCCAAATTGATTCAGTGAGAACATGGGGTCATAGCGCCAAGGAATATTCGTCTGAAAGCAACCAATCTTCTCCTGACCCAACGGCTCATTCCCAACTCCATAACAAGCAGCAGCAAGTAGGTCGAGCTTGGCCCCATTTAAAAAAACCGCATTGTCGTATTGCAGAGTAAGTTGAGTAGTACTGTTTGCTACAGATGGTGAGACAGGAATACTAAAGGTTTCGTTGACCTCACCAATCGCATTAGCAAATGCCCCCTTATCATTGACATCGTGGTTAGGAATCGAGTTGCTACTGATCGTGCAGGTGCTGCCGTCCGTAGTAATGGAGATCGAGCCTGTCAACATGCGATCATTGCCAAGGTCCTGGATAGTGGATGTGAATTCACCAACATAGGCACTGCAGGCAGGGTCTGTCTTTGTGAAGGCATAGTTGGTGATGTCTGGTGGCGTGATGCTATTGTCTTTGGAATCAGTGTTCACATTTTGATCAGCATCCTGATCTCCAGATGTACTGGCATTATCTGTGACAGAACCGGTATTTGAAGATACAGCATCTGTGGTTGACTGAGATTCAGATTCTTGTGCAGGATCTATTGTTGTTGTGCTGTTGTCACTTCCGCTGGAAGAACCGCTACTGGAACAAGAAACCAAGGCGGCCGCCAGTAGTAGATAAAAACTGAATTGTACGAATCTTTGCATGGAGAGGCTCAGCAAGAATAACAGGGTTAATGAAGCAAAAGATTGAATAAGATCAACGCAGGTGAGAAATTAAAAAGAGAAACCAAAAAGTGTCAGGTCATCTCGTCTTTTGTGGTCAGATTGATAGTTGGCTAGATCTTTCATGATCTTTTCAATCGCCTCAGTAACTGAGGCTGAGGATTGGATTTGATGCAGAAGCCGCTTCCTTCCATACATCAACTTTTTCTTTCCACCGATCTGATCGGTGATCCCATCTGAAAACATGTAGAAACTAGACTTCTTATCCAGACAAGTTTCCACCACCTTGAATGATATTGGGTGTTCCTTGAAATCATAACCTAAACTGACCTTATCTCCCTTCATCTCAATAATATTCTCACCCACTTTTTGATACAGATTTGATTTCGCTCCTGCAAAGCGCAAGATTCCTTCTTTCTTCGAGAAACAACAGACCCCACAATCCAAACCAAAGCCGGTACTATCGCCTTTGTTTAGCTTAAAGGTTTCGCTCAATAACTTATCGAGTTGATCCAGAAGACGATCTGGTTGACTAAGATTATTTAAGGACGCGATACGATCGAGGATTGTGCTAGAAATCAACGTCATGAAAGCTCCTGGTATACCGTGTCCTGTACAATCTGCAACGACAAGTGCAGTCCAGTCTTTTTGTTGTTGTACCCAATAGAAGTCTCCACCCACGATGTCTCGGGGTTCCCAAATGTAGGCCAGTTCACCGAAACCGTATTTTTTTATTTGAATATTAGGAAGAATTGCTGATTGGATAGCGCTCGCTGATTGGATACTATCAGTGATAAGGTTATTCGCCTTTTGCAGATCTAAAGTTCTGTCTCTCACTTTATCATCTAATTCAGCATTCAACGATTCTAACTTATTCAGAGCGTTATCTTTAAATGCTTTTATTTTCTCTTCCAGCGCCAAATTGATTGAAATCGGACAAAGAACTAAAATGATCCCACCTATAGGTAGCCCAACTAGAGTAATCATTTCCACTTCAATGTAAGCTTTTTGCACGAGATAGATGAACATTGCAATTGTAGCAAAGGATATGACTGGCAATGTGATTGCGAGGACAATATAGCCCGAAGCTTTATCACCTGACCTCCAAGTTTTAAATGAAAGAAATACAAAATAAAAAAATACTAAGATAGTAGGTAAAAACTGTACAATTATTTTGAAATATCCAATACCAAATGGTTGAATAGGAAATTTTTCAAGGTCGGTAAAATATTCCCCATCTGGAAATTCAAATGATCTTACTGCATAATATAAAATAATTAAAAAATGAAGAAAAATTAAACCGTTTGCAATATTTTTTATATACTTAGAAGTAAAATTTAGAAAGTTTTTAAAAAATTGAGTAATTGCAATCAGTATAATGCTAAAAATCAACTGGCCAATGTGAGGATTACTACGAAAACCGACAGTAAATCCAGAAAGGTAAATCGCTGCAAATACCAAAGAAAATAACAAAAAAGTAAGCCAGAAATAATTAGAATCTCTCGTGACCCAAAATGAAGCAATACTGTTTACGAGTAAATAGATTAAAATAGCATAGAAGAAAACAATTCTCATAATTTGAAATAAGCCTTGGAATTGCAAATCTTCCCAAGTACTAATGCTAAATATTTCGTGCCTTGTTGATAGTGTTCTGTGAAGAGGCTGGAATTTGTAAAAACTATATATTTCAGTTACTTCATCTATTGGCATTAAAACTCGGTAACGAAATTGGATTCTGTCAATACCCATAAAACTATAAGAGTTGTCATAGAAATTTATATAGTCATACTCCTGTGTCCCCTTAGAATTGACCGCAAATAACTTCTTTTCAAAAGTTGTCCAATGACGAACTCCAAGGTCGGTTACACCAGACTTATTCAATACAGTTAATTTAACCCAAAATCCGTTATAATAGGAATGAACATCACCAATCTCGTGCTTCCAATCAGCCTTTTCTAAATCAGAAATACTTGCTTTTTCATTTGCACCCTCAAGATACTCAAAGTGATCAGTAGGTATATTGGCATCCTCTGTGTAAATATAAGTTTTACCAAAGGCTATATTGGCTGTGAGGTAAACGAAAAATATTGTAAGGTAAGTAGATGAACAAACGATAGTTGATAAATGGTTCATATTGCCTTTAGCTTCATCAACTCTTACTATGTAAATTAATCAATTTTTTTATTAATTAATGTGGACCACCAATCATCTGTTTTTGTACTGTTTTTTAAGGAAATTAACTGCCCAAGTTTAGGGGTCTTAAGTTTTACTTTATATTTTTTGGAATATTTAAAGCTCTCTTGGATTGGATCGTACCAATTGTGAATAGCAAGATTAAACATACCCCAACCCATAGGGACCAAATAGCGTCCCTTGAGATCAATCGAAGCCTGCACTGCTTCTTCAGGTAGATTATGCACTTCCCGCCAACGCACGTTATATTGCCCACTATCCATAAATATCAAATCAATGGGTCCAAACTTGTCTCCAATTTGTTTGTAGTGGACGTCGTACCCTGAATCTCCACTGAAGTAAAAGCTGACATCTGCTGACTGAACAACCCAAGAAGACCAAAGTGTTTGAGATGTATTGAAAAGGTAATGTCTTCCAGAGAAGTGTTGGGCTGGTGTTGAAGTAAAGGTAACCTGATCGAATGAAGTAGACTTCCACCAGTCCAGCTCAATCATCTTCTCTTCACTCACACCCCAGCTTTTCAAATGAGATGTGACCCCCAGTGGTACAATAAATTTTGAGACTTTGTCTCTCAAGTACTGAACAGTATTCATATCAAGATGGTCATAATGGTCATGGGAGATCAAAACGACATCGATTTTTGGTAACTCATTAGGCTCAAGAACAGGCGGTTGAAATCTAGGTACAATGAATTTGACAGGTGAGGCTGAAGGTGAGAAAACGGGATCTACTAAGATGATAGTGTTCTGAATATTTATCAGGAAGGATGAGTGACCAAACCAAATAAATTTAATGCTCCTAGTCGGCTTTAAAAATTCCTTGAGATCAGGAGGCCGTATTTCGGGCAGTACTACCTCAGGAACAGTTTGATTGGAGTTGAAAAGCATATTATTGGAAAATCGCTTCATGGGATTCTTCCAGAAGCTATCTCTCTTCCGCATTTCTTCAAAAATATTTTCTCTACGATTTTTAAAACTCTTGTTCTCAGTGGAATAGTTCGGAGACTTCTTGAGTTCGTCCAAGTGGGCTCCACTTGGATTTTCGCCCAATTGGGAGCATCCCGAAAATGAATGAATCAAAGCAACAGCCAGTGCACAAACGCCGATTTTTCTGAGAATTTTCATGGGGTGACCAAGGAGAGTGGGGCGGTAGGAGGACGAATGTAAAAAAACTATTCAAGTAGATCTAGTACTTCTTTGATTTTCTTCCTGACGAGAGCACGATTTTCAATTTTGCTTTGATCTAGAATTAACGAAAGTCCTGGGATCTGATGTTCAGTCAAACCAAACTGATCAGCTGGTTCCATCATGAGTCCCTCGACTTTATAAGTCTGCACAGGATACGAGACACCTTTGACCTTGATCGTGTTATTCTTTGAGCAGTTGATCTCACTTCGAACATGCAGATAGGTGTCTTCGGAGATAAGGATCGAGTTTGGCTTTGCGTTGCTTTCCAGCCTAGAAGCGAGGTTTACCCCGTTACCAATCACAGTATAATCTAACCTATCTTCGGAACCAAAATTCCCAACGGTACAAATCCCAGTGTGGATCCCCATTCTCGCATTGAGTGGGAGAGCAAGGCCTTTATCTTTCCAGATTGCACGAACTTCAGCCAATTGGTCGACCATCTCCATTGCCATTCTGACACAATTGACGGCATCAGATTTTTCCCCCTTACTGGCTGGGTCACCAAAGAAAATCATGATTGCGTCGCCAATATACTTGTCGATGGTCCCTCCCCACCGCAACGCAATTTTAGACATTTCAGTTAGATAGTGGGTAAGCAACTCTGTGAGTACTTCGGGTTCCAATCTTTCTGTCAGTTCAGTAAAGCCTTCGAGATCAGAGAAGAAAATTGTCAGGAGTTTCCTTTGAGTCTGAACTTTCACATCAAGTTCACCGGTAAACAGAGAGTTGTAAACCTCCGGGGAGAAGTATTTCGAAAGTTTCGTAGAAAAATTGGCTAATTTAGCATTGGCAACACTGAGTTTTTTTTGACTTTTATCACTTAATCGAATGAGCCGATTTTGCTCCTTATTGAGCTTGATATAGGCCTTGAGCAACTCCGCATAGTGACTTGGCTCGATTTCTTCCTGTAAATCAATTCGTTGTTTACCCTGCTCAATAATAGATTGTTCATGAGAAAGTAAATCAGTCATCAGAGTAACTCATCAACTTAAAGCTGGCATTCTCAATGTCATCTGAAAAATCTTCTCCGAATTCTTCCATAGTGTCGTCTTCCTCGTGGTAGTGCCATTCAATATTGATCTCTCTATTTTCTCCCATTTCATCGATAAGTTCGAAAAGCTTCATCAGAACTCGAGCACTTGAACTATTGAAATAAGTTAGTTTGAAAATGAATTTTGCAGGCTCTTTAGAGTCATTTTTTGAATATTGTTGGATTGATTCCAAAATTGGTCGATAAAACTCATCAGAATGCTCAGGGTAGGATTCTCCATCAAATAAAAAATGGTGGTTACTAAAATCAAATTTTATTTCTGGAGTAGTCTCTGTAGCTGAAATATCTAAATTATCCATTTTTCTACTCAAATGATCGCGTTAATACAGAAAAACGTGTAGTCATTACTTACTTCTTCAAACGAAAATTCAAGAGGATAGCCCGCCCTCCTGGCCATTTCCAAAAATCCCAAACTAGCACCCTTACTACCTTCCTCAGGACCTTCCATCATCTGTTTTTTATATAATTTCTTCAATTCATCCTTGTCCTTACCTTCAATCAAACTTACTCGCTCTTTCATTCGATTTACATCTTTATTAAAAATCAAATTTCCGCACCGAACAGTAATCCCCTCAGGGTTATTTCCAATTGTGACTATGCCATAGCGTACTTCATTATCTAGCTCATTAGATTCACCAATCGAATCTGCTGAATAGCGAATTACGTTTTGAACACCTTCAACAAAGATCGAGAAAACCTTTTTAGTTTTTCCAAGATCTGTTTCTTCAACCTCTAATTTCTTTTTTATTGTTTCACCAATAGCAACCAAAATTTTTTGCGTTACATAACCACTGTAACAAAACATTATATCGTTTTCTTTCAGAGTTTTCTGAAGTTCATAAAATTTTATCGAATCCATTTTACCTTTATCTTTTCACACGGTTTCTACTTGGTTACTCACTCGGAAGCCAAATAATGAAATATCGTCTCTTCTCCTATTTTCCCCCTGATATCGCTCAAAGTCTTGTGAAATGTTCTGGATTGTCAAATCAAGATCCGAAATCTCACTAATCTTTCGAATGATTCGTTTTTTACCATACATAATTTTCTTGGGTCCACCCACTTGATCTGTCAACCCATCAGAAAAAAGATAGAAAGTGGGGCTACCACTAAGACTGACATCATGGACATCAAAGCTTTGCGGATGAGGTTTGGTTACATAGCCAAGACTTTTTTTATTTCCTCTCAGTTCAAAGATTTCGTTTGCTGATTTGTAATAAAGATTCATCTTCGCTCCCGCAAATCGGAGGAGATTTTGTTTTTGAGAAAAGCAACAAACACCTCCATCCAGCCCAAACTCAGTTCCTGTGTTTTCATCAAATTTGAGTGTCTCTTCCAATAGGAAATCCAAAGAGTCTAGGATCTGATCTGGGTGGCTAAGATCTACAATCTCTTTAACTCGATTCAACAAGGTTGTTGATATCAGTGTCATGAATGCCCCTGGTATGCCATGACCAGTACAATCCGCGACCACCAAGCAAGTCCAACCTCCCTTTTTGCCAACCCAATAAAAATCACCACCTACCACATCCCTAGGCATCCAGAGATATTTTAACTCTTCAAATCCATGCTCTTGGTGATCAAACTTGGGCAAAATTGCATTTTGAATTATGCTAGCTGAATCCACGCTTTTCGTAATTAATTGATTTGCCTCTGTCAACGCTTTTGTTCTGGATAGAACTTTATCCTCCAAAAAATCGATGGCATTCTGTTTCATATCGTTTAACTTTTGCGCTAGGGCCATACCTAATAGAACCGGAACAAAAATCGTTATGAATACTAGTGAGGTCCTCAAGAGATAACGGAGTTTATAATCTTCTTCAAATAGAGATGAAACTGATACTCCTAAGTAAACAGCAACTACTACGACTGGGATAATAAAAGAAAGTAATAGATATTTTGAAACATTATCTCCTTTTCGCCAAAGTAAATAAGAAATTATTACTGCTGATATGTTAATCATTCCAATTGGTATTAGAGATAAACGCACTGGAATTGTTCCTACACCTAGTTTAGGATAAGGATAATTCACTAAATCTTTGTAAATTTCACCATTGGGATAACTGAATGAATCAAATAAATACATTAATGCTAAAAATATATATATTCTCCCTAACCAAATATAAATATTATCTACCTTCGAGAAATTTTGATTTAACTGTAATATATTTCTATAGAATTGTATAAGTACATATGAAATTAATGAGAAACCTAACGGTCCGTACATATAATTAAAGCGTATTCCAAAAATAGAACTGAGGCTAAAAGCGACAAATTGATACATAACTGCAGCTAAAATGATTGCAATCCAAAGATAAGAACCTTCTTTAGATACGAAGAAAAAACATAGAAAATATAGTGAAAAACAAAAAAGAACAGGCACAATGATTAAATACTGTGATACACGAATCATCTCTCTAAATTCGATCTCTTCCCAAGTACCAATTAGTATGCTATCAATGCTACCTGGTCTGGAATTGAGTCGGTCTAAAGGTTGGCTTCTGAAATAACTGAAAATTTCTGTAACTTCTCCAACAGGCATTTGTATTTTATAGTCATACCAAATCCTCTCATCAGTTCGGTATATGTAGGGTCGGTCTTCTGAGTCTACAAATGGAAACTCTCTTAGTAATTGGTTGTTTTTATAGATAAGTTTTTTTTCGAAATTCCAATTGTGATGTAATCCAAGTTTTTCTTGTTTAGTGTTATTCAAAATTTTTATTCTAACCCAGTATCCGTCATAAAATGATTGAGATGTTTGCATCTTCGATGTCCAATCTGCCTTCACAAGATCTTCATAATTTAAATCGTAGTCTACTCCTTCTAGAAAAGAATAATATTCTCTTGGAACATTTTTTAATTCTTCAGATATGACCTGATAAACCTTATCTTTATTTTCATTGGCTTTCAAAGAAAATGTACAAATAAATATAAGTATAATGGATAACAGACTAAGCTTTTTCATGACGAAATCTAATTTTTAAATATAGAACTTTTTATTTGAGTGATTTATTAGATTTTTGAAATTATTTTGCCTGAATTTTTGTACGAGAGTTCTTGCATTTTTCAGCCAAACAACAATTGGAACATTCGGATGAAAGTAAACAGCGAAACCCTTGCTAGGGGCAAAGGCTTTCATGGAGTAATATGTTTGAGGGATTACTGTCCTGGTGCTTTGTAATCGGCATTGCCGGCTGAAGACATGACTTCCGTTACTGTTTTTTGAGCGATACAGGGAATCGTTTCAACATCCTGAATCATACCGGCCATCCAGGCTTTGGCAATGACTGACATAAATGCAGCCTCCGTTGGGGCTTCTCCAGCTACAATGGCATCCCACTTCCCATGGGTGAAGGCGAAGAAATGCATTTTTCCTCCGACACTTGCCATAGCCTGGGCAAGTGCAGCTGCTCGATCTGAATCTGGATTTTGCATTAGTGCTTCCCAATAGGCTGGGGTGACCTTTACGTTTGCAACGGCTGTATACATTGGACTCCTTTCTATTACTATTCATCAAACAGGATGATTCTAAATGAACTTTCCATTTATCCAGAACGGTGCCTGTTAATGGAAGAGAAAGCCCGACTCTAGACTAATCAGAGTATCTTGTCTACCATTCAGTAGTTCTTCATCTGATGTGTATCATCACTCAATACAATGCTTGAAAAACTTAGGAAATAAAGATGAAACAAGAGGACTTGGAGAGGCTTTCATCGGCAAGAAACTGTCCCAACGGTGACCTGAGTGGAAGCGATCTGAGTGGTTCTTATCTCAAGGGAGCCAATCTACTAGGAGCCAATCTTAAAGATGCGGACTTCTCCAGTTGTGACATGGAGAGTGCCAATTTGGAAGGTGCGGATCTCTACGGAGCCAATCTTGACGGCACTAAGTTGCGTTTCGCCAACTTAGCAGGAGTCAACCTTGAGAATGCCAAGCTAGATCAAGCGGATTTGCATGGAGCAAACATGAAAGGTGCGAGGTTGGTCGCAGCGAGCCTTGTTGACGTGGATCTACGTTTCGCCAATCTAGAAGGAGCTGATCTGCGGAAGGCTCACCTCGGAGGAGCTAACCTGAAAGAGGGGAATTTGAGAAAAGCCAACTTGGGAGCCGCTAGCCTGAAAGGAGCCGATCTCTCCTTCACAGAAATGGAAGGAGCCCAACTCTGCAATACCACTATGCCTGATGGTCAGATTGTTTATAAAGACTGCTGAATGCCCACCTTGAGATCCGCTGCCTCCTCTGCACAATCCTTGCTTCCTGGCAAAGCGACCATTTGACACTGTTCAAGATAAAGTAATTTCCCAAAATCAGCCCCCAAACCAGCAGTACAAGTCTCTTGGAGAAGTCGTTGACTCAAAGGAGAGTGAAGCATCGCCAATAGGGCCTCAGGATGGTGTGGATGGATTCCACCAGAGCCAGTGTTGGCGCCATTGAACAAACAAGCGCCTGCAACGCATCAACATCGAAAGCGCCAGTCCGAGATTGAAGAGCATCAGTAATGGAATCGGATTCCAGGAAAGCCAGTACCATCCTACCAGACCCACTAACAATCCAAATACTACCAGATCGATGGCAGCGCTCTCTTGGCCAGCTAAATGCTGAGCCATGTTTCTGAGTATGAACTCTGAGGAAAAGATGGTGATCACGCAAAAGAGCCAACCGGAGGATAGATCCAGATAGATTCCCAAAACGACGAGCAGGCTGCCGCCGATACCGAAAACCAAAAATTCTTTGGGAAGACGCCCGATTCGATGCAGGCAGGTAAAGATTGTACCCAGACAGCCAAGGGCAAAGCTGGCGAGGAGATAGTGATATAGTGGCCAACCCAGTTCAAAATGCCAGAGCGCTCGACCATTTTCCGAAATACAAAGAGCCAGGACAAAAATCATCAGGACGACCCCCTCGAGGGAACCGACCTTTCCAAAGTAAAGCTCTATACGGATCCTTTGCTCCACATAAGTCGCAGCAAAGGCTAGGAAGTTCAGCCAGATCAACACGAGGAATAAACCATCCAATGGCAAATGTAGGCACTTAAAACCCAGGTAGACCACGATCGCGCCGTTAAACACATCACTGAAGTGATCCAGCCACTCTCCCAAAGGAGAGCTTGTTTGGGTCAACTTGGCTTGCAGACCATCAAAATGATCAAAGATCACATAAGCTGTAATTACAAGGACAGCGGCGCCAATCTCCAATCCGGAAGGCAAATCCACGGTAGTGAAGTAGAGGAAGGTTCCCCACATCATCACGATGGAAACCAAGGTGAGATAGTTGGCTGGAACCCAATAGGGGATCCACCGATGCAACGGAATGAAGACATGCTTCTTGAGGATGGGCAGCAGCACTGACTCATCCACACAATTATAACGATATTGCTCACACATTGATTCACGATGTTTCTACAAGATCTCAAAAAAGCAAAACCTGTCCTGCTGGAGGTGTTGGGTCATTACCTGATATTTCTGGCACTCTTTTTCTGTTTCCGGCTCGCGGTGTTGTTTGTTTACGGGGAGCTGTTTACAGAGCTGAGTTGGGGACAACTTGCGATCAGCCTCTTGGAGGGCGTTCGCTTCGATCTGGCCTCTACCACGATCCTGCTGTTGATTCCCATGCTGCTGCTAACCTTCCCATTGCGCTTCACTGGATCGTCCATCTATCGCATACTGATACAGGTAATCGTCTACTTACAGCTGTTGGGACTGATCATTTTCCTGAGTGCGGACTTTGTCTATTTCAGCCACGTCAAACGTCACATCACCAACGAGTTGCTCTTCCTAGCCAATGATACCGAATATCTACTTCTGGAAGCAAAAGCGCAATGGCGAGCAATCCTAGGAGTATTGGTTGCAGCAGTCCTTTGCTTTCCTCTGTTTCTCAAATGGCATCACAGTCAGAACGTGGTAGGAGTCCGCTCCTCGAGTGGCTACCTGTTGATCTTCCTGATCATGGCTGTACTGGCGCGAGGCGGTGTACAAATGAAGCCAATTGCTGTGATTGACGCCTATCGACACGGTAACGGCAGCATGGGTAACCTGATCCTTAACGGTATGTTCTCAGCATCTCACTACAGCATCTCCGGACATTTCATTGAGCGCAAGATCACCAACGAAGCCGAGTACCTTAGTACGCTCGGAATTTTAGAACCGCAAGACCCAACCTATCCATTGGAGCAAAAACCAGCCGTTATTTCTTCGAAGCGGAATCTAAATCTCGTTGTCATCATGGTGGAGAGTCTTTCCTCAAAGTACATTGATGGTCTTTCTGGAGAAAGCTATGGCATTACTCCCAACCTTGACAAGCTGATCAGTACCAGTCGGGTCTACACAAATTTCTTTGCGAATGGCCAACGGAGTGTAGACGGGGTACAGTCCATTCTCACTGGAGTTCCACCTCTCCCAGGAATTCCAGACATGACCGCCTTGACTGCGAACTATCCGCGACTCGGCAACATGGCAAGAGCCAACGATATCCGAACTGTCTTTGTTAGCTCCACAAATCGGGAATCCTTTTCATTGGATCTGATAGCCAAATCCGCTGGCTTCAACGAGTACTTCGGGCGAGAAGACTATCCGCTGCTGCTTTCTTATCCAGCGGAAGAAGCTCAACGTCTCTTGGGCTGGGACTATGAAGCGATGATGTATCTACTGCAGCAACTGCAGGAATCAGAAGGCCGCTTCTTCGGTTATATCAATGCGAGTTCGGACCATACCCCCTTTGCAAAGCTGCAGAAACCCTTTACAGGTTATGAACACGGAACGGATACCCAGGGTGGTTACCTGAACATGCTACACTACACCGATTGGGCGATTGGCAAGTTCCTGGAGGAGTTTCAGCAGCACCCACAATTTGATGACACGGTCTTCATCATCACTGCGGATCACGCGATGGCTCACTTCCAATCCAATGAGCCCTACGAACGTTTCCGGATTCCTCTGTTCATCTATTCACCAAAGCACGTGGAGCCAAGGATTTCTGAGAACTATGGTTCTCAAATTGACCTGCTGACTACGATCGTGGATTTGCTTCAATTGGAGGGGACCTACAGCAGCATTGGCAGCAACTTGCTGGAGGAGAAACCGAACTATGCAGTGGTCAAGGAAGGAGCGCTGATCAACATCTTCAGCCCACTTGGATTTTTACAGCACTCACTGGGCCGGATGGTTCATTATCAACCTGGTGAGAGTCAGCCTTCTGAACAAGATCGACAATCTCTAGAAGAACAAGTGCTCGCATTTGATCATCTCACCTATCTACTGCTCACATCCAACCGCTGGCAGCGTTTATGAGTAAGCTAGCTCTGGGCGAATTTCTTGATGCTCTCGGGCCTGGATGCGAGGATACACTTCGTGCAGTACTCTACGGTAGTGAGATTCCATGTCGATCTCTGCCCAAATCAAATCAGGTATTTTCAGATAGGAGATTTCATACTCTGCACTAAGGTCAGAGATGTTTTCTTCATAATGGTATTGGAGGGTGTGTGGTTTGTTGGCTTCGTGATAATCACACATCGCCCCCAAAAAATTAGGGGATAACCAGCTGATGCCAACAAGCTCGCCCCTTAGTGCATATTGGGCGGAAGGTTTTTTGTTGATGTAGCGAATCCTCCCTATTTCGAGTGAATTCCTCTTCCCACTCTTTGGCTCCCCATAAATCCAGACCTCATCCTTTGAATTTGTCTGACCTGAGGTAAGCACCGTATCCGGCTGTCCCGCTTCCAACAACAACTCTAAAGCTCGGCGCTCGTAGATCAAATCGGATTCCAACAACAAGAAATCTTCTTGTACTTGGCCCTTCATCGTAGCCAGGGACTCCATGCTGCCCGAGGAAGCGTATTGTTGATTGTGAACGAAATCCAGATGGATTCCTCTCAACTGTTCTCGTAGTCGATCTTCCAACATCTGATGCTGAAAACCAGTGACAACGAAGAACTTGGCAATCCCGCAGGAACTCAGCAACTGAATGGATCGCTCCAGTAACCCAGATCCTTGAATTTCCAAGAGTCCTTTCGGAACTGCACCAGTCACACTTCGCAGGCGCAGACCAAGTCCAGCTGCCAGGATGACCGCAGTTTTCAATTGGTAAATGCTAGGCATAAGATACAGAGTGAGGTGAAAAGGGGCTTGGGCGTTTGAGGAAAAGCTTCATCAATGACTGGAATTGTCTGATGAGCTAGCATGTGCACTGTGAGTGCCGTACGACGAACCAAATTTTAGCAGAACTTTTAAAGTTGTAGTGGGAGAAATCTCAAACAATAAAGAAGAAAACTGGTTAGAATCGGCTAGGTAAGCTCTACAGATCGCAGTTGAAAGTTCTAAGAGTCTCATAGATTCAAAATTTACTGCACTTAAATGGTAAAACTTGACCAAGCAGGGCAGCAAGCAGCCTCACGCCGCCGCCTAAACCCAAAGAGGCTGTGATCAGTGAGGTGACGGTGGAAGCCACCCCCACAAAGATCAAGACAAACCTCAAAATTTATAATGTCGCTGGACACAATCCCCAGAGATCACGGTGCAGGTAAGATAGTTGGAAGGGATGATGCTAGAAAACACATAAGATGGAACATATCCACTGGATTCCAGCGGTCCAGGGAGATTTTAATCTCACTACGGGCTTGATTATCAACTCAATATTGATTTATTCCAAAGGAACAGCAGTGTTAGAAATTATCAGAATGCTTCAATAATTGTCATAAAACTCTAACTCAGCTCCAAATCTTTCCAAGATCGCTTTCTGATCCTCCGTGACTGGTCCAGAAGTACGTATTGTGTTTATCTCAGCGATTTGTCCCAAGCGTTCACTGATCGTAGGCACCCACTCATTCATATGCCTTTTGAAATTTTCTTCATTGGCAAATGCTTCGTTATGGATAATTCTTTCACCATCTGACGCCGGACACCAAAAGTCACTCCCTGCTTTGGAAGCACTTTCCCGGATATCATTTATAAACTTCTTGTATTCTTCAAATTGACCATCTTTGATCCTCCCCTCAAAGTGGAGGTAAAGTCTTGTGTCTGCAGGCACAGTCACCTCCTAAATCTAGAATTTTTCAAATTAAACTTACTACAACTATCCCGCAAGAGTTTTCTTCATATCTCACTTAATTTCGATAAAATGATGAAAAAACATCCCTCACACAACTGTTAAAAAACACTAATTTAATCTATTTTAAAAATAAATTATACTTTTCTGTAAACAAAAAAGTTTCTACTGACTACTGCTGATCTGAACGTCTTTTCTCACTCTCGCTGGTCCAAATTTTCCATACACGGCTGAATTCTATCGATTGTCCCATTATCTTCAAATGATTCTTTTATACAGCCAAACTCACCTAACCAATTTTTTTATACTTGGTCCAAATCTCAACTTTGGGCTCAAAAATATTCCAATCGTCAAAAACACCCATGTCGATGTAAATCAGTCCTTCGATCAAATCTACTTTTGTCAAAATTCTACACCCACAGTTGTCGCAGAAATACTTATAAACTCCTTTTCCAGTTCCACCTTTATATGAAAACAATTTCATTTCACCTGAAAAATCTACCGCTGCTTAATTATAGACTAATGCTGTGCTCATCGGAGAGCCTGAAACTTTTCTACAAGCTAAACGATGGCAATTGAAAATCAGCATTGGATCAAATTCAGTACTAAACTGGATTTTCTGACAATAGCAACTTCCCTTGTGCCTAATCATAGTCTTCCCCAAAAGAATAGTACTTTGATTCCCGTTTATTTTTTTACAAAAAATTATCTACTTAAGCATTCCAAGACTATCTTAAAAGCTAATATACAACAGAGATAGTTATTGACGTTGATCCAAATTTTCTATCATTGCTCCGATTCTTTCAATAACATCTGATTCTTCAAAAGATTCTTTCAGACATCCATTGTCACGTCTCCAAGTTACCTTGTAATTAGTGAATATTTCCATCTTTTGTTCAAATTGTAGAGAATCATCAGAAGTTCCCAGTGGGATCAACTGAAAGCCGTCCAAGAATTCTGGTGTAATGTACACACGCGTTGAGCAATTAGCACATGAAAAATAGTGAACAGGCAGGCCACTTCCCCCAGGGGTTACAAACTCATGGACAGGGCCATTGATCTCTAATTCTGCTTTCCCATAGACAGTGAAAACCGAAACGGTTCCTCCCATTCTTCGGCAACGCTGGCAATTGCAATGATAAACCAGTGAGGGATCAAATTCTGTCTGAAAGCGCACTTGCCTGCAGTGACAACCACCTTGATGTTTGATCGTATGCCATCCTTCTAATTGATTTGAATTAGAATATTTGTATTGAAGGAGCGAGAAATACTATCGGATCAATGATTTTTCAAATCATCCCCTTTGAAAAAAGAAGCCATTTGATCATTATTCCATTGACCTGCATCAATTAAGTCAGCATTGAGGTCATACTGCAGAACAGGCTTGGACATCTGTTCTCGGACTTGTTGAGTGAACTCTTTACCAGACATGGGTCCTTCAGGTAGTCTTCCATTAGCATCTGTAAATCCAAACTGCTCCGCAAGTTCATACACCAGAAGAGCTTTACCATTGTAGCGCTCCATTGTTTTATTATCTGCGTCAAACAAAAGAGCAGCAACACCACGCCCACAGAAAGTCGATGTTTCACCTTGTGGAAAACTCGTTGTTTCAGTGACTGCTGGTCCGGGAAATAGAGTCAACGCTTTTACCCCAAAAGGCTGTAACTCCGAGGCCATGTCAGCCGAAAGTCTATCTATTCCTGCGTGAGCAACCCCGTAACCCACATCAAAGGCGTAATTGATTGCTGGACTTGAGATCTGAATAATCAAACCTTGTTTACGCTTTACCATTAGTGGAGCCACAGATCTGCTCATGACAAAAGTACCTCTCAACCCAATATTCACAGCTGCATCAAAAACAGAAATTGGTTTTTCCCAAAAAGATTTGCTGAAATGGGGTGCCATTTCCACCAAACCCCCATAGGCACTGTTGACCAGCAGATCGATAGCATTTTCTTTGTGACCGATGTATCGAACAAACTTTTCAACATCAGCATCTTTCCCGTGATCCAGTGGAAATGGGATGATCTCACCACCTGAGCCCCCATCAGAAGCCTCTTCAGCAAGTTGTTTAAGAGCCTCTGCATTCCTTGCAGTAGCGTATACCCTACATCCTTTATCACGAGCTAGTACCAGCGCTGTACCACGACCCATACCTCTTGAGGCTCTGGTAACTATACATACCTTTCTATCCGTTATTTTTTACCCTTTTTATGATTTTCTTAATTAGCGTTAGGACACTTTTCTTTGATTAAATTACCATTTTTGTTTTCCTTAATTACGCTGATCTAAGTTTTCCATTAAAGCCTCAATTCTTTCAGCTAGACCCATTCCTTTAAAAAATGCATGAATACAGCCATTATCTCTGATCCAATTTAATTTCAATTCTGTGAAAACTTCTAGTTTTGGCTCAAACAGAGTTGGATCATCGTAAGCACCTATAGGAATCATTCTCACGCCTTCTATGGCTTCAGCTTCCCCATAGATTCGAGTTCCACATTCAGGACAAAAAAAGTAGTGAAAGGGCATTCCACTTCCACCGAGTGTAACATATTCTTTTAGATTCCCGGTTACATCTACTCCAGGAGCGCCAAAAAATGTACCTACATTGACAGTACTCATGAGTCTTCTACATCTTTTACAATTACATTGATAAACGAGTAAAGGGTCATATTCTGTTGTGAATCTAACTTTCCCACAGTGACAACCACCTTAATGCTTGATCATTTTTTGTCTCCAACACTAGTTAATGAATTAGGTTCACATCTTAGAAAAGCTACGGACTGTGATTTCACTACTAACCTCATCAATACAAGATCTCTGTAGTGAGTGGAATCCTTTTTATTCGGACTAAGATCTATCATCTAGTCGATCAAATGGTAGCAAAGAATACGTGATCAGTCACTCTAGCCATCCTCACTTCACTCGAAAGATCAACATTGTCTGGTCATCCTTGAGAGGTTCCGTCCCTCGATAATTTTCGATGGCAATCGAGATATTATTGGCCACTTTCTGAGGAGAGTGATCACTCCAAATCTGTAGGGACTTGGTCAGTTGATGTTTACCGAAAAGCTTTGGATTCTCTCCCTCATTCATCACATCGGTGATGCCATCGGTATACATCACAAAGATTTGATCATCTACTAGCATTTGCCTGGTTGAAAATGCGTAATCCAATGGTACCCGCACACTACCCACCGATTTTCGGTCTCCCTTTAGTTCCTGAACTTCCCCATTTCCAGAAATGACCAGCATGCTATTTCGGGCACTCGCAAAGGAAATTGCTTTCTTACTGCGGTGGTAGATACAAATGCTCCCATCGAATCCTTCGTCTGAGGTGGATTCTGTTTTATTATGCTGGTTGAGTATGTTCTTGATCAGTCGGTGTACAGTAGTTAAGTACTCCCCAGCTGTCTTGACCTCTGGGTCATCCATTGCCCGATCAAAGGCTGCACTGGTGATGGTAGAGAGCAGTGCCCCTGGAACTCCGTGACCGGTACAATCCAGCACCGCAATGACTACGTCATCTCCCAGGTCTTCCAAAATGTAGATATCTCCACCCACAATGTTCAGAGGTTTCCAGAGAATGCTGACATCCAGATCAGCAGGGATTTTCTTGGGAAGCAGAGCGTTTTGAATACGGGAAGCAGAGCGGATAGACTTGTGAATCTCTTCACGGGCTTCTTCCACAAGCTGCCGTTGACGTGCCACCTCTTTTGTCAGGTTATTGCTGAGCTTGGCTTTGAGGTTTAGACGTGCGATCTGTTTACTGAGCTGCTGTACTTCGGCTAGAGCTAGAATTTTCTCTGTAACCATTCGGGAAAGCCCGGCCAGTAGTTCGAGCTGCTCTGCGCTAGGTGGATCTTGAGTATTGGAACTCATCCCGAAAAGAGTTCCCATTGCTAAACCTTCTGGATTGATCAAGGGGACACCCACATAAAAACAGCGCTCCATATCGAATGGACTCTCAGGTTCACCATTCCGGGCATCTTGCTCCCAGTTTTCAATCACTAGAGCTCTTTCTGACTGCATCGTCAGGTTACAGGGTGAACCTGCTCTTGGAACTTCCGTCTTATCAAGTCCTGACTCAGCCAAGAAATGTTGCGTATTTTCATCCAACACAGAGATTCCCGCTGCTTCAACCCCAAGTAGATTCTTGATTAGCGCCGGAACTGTTTGAATCTCACTTTTACGTAGCTTATCCAGATTCCCCAGGTTCGAGATTGACTCGAGGCGTTTGATTTCTATTTGTTTGAGCAGAGCCGCCTGATCCAGTTCGGTTTCCATATTTTTCACTTAATCTTCTGTTTCAATTCTAATTCTCATTTGAATTGGCAACGAGGTGTCGAGCCTGCCGCAACAAATCCTGAAGAGCTACACTGACTTCTGGCGAAAGCTGCGTTGGATCAATTTCTAGATCAACGCCAGGAACATGCAGAGCCAGCGCAGTCGCGGGATCCTGATCCAACGCCTCTTTCACTACATAAGTCTGAATTGGCCGGGCAAAACCCTTGACCTGGATCACTTCCTTAGGCACACAGGTGAAATGATCCTGAACCAGTAGCATGGTTTCTTCGCTGATCAGGACTTCGCCTAATTTGGCTGCAGATTCCAGGCGTGAGGCAAGGTTGACGTGGTTGCCAATCGCTGTGTAATCGAGTCGGTTCTCTGAGCCAAAGTTGCCCACTGTACAGATGCCTGAGTTGATACCGCAACGAATGCGAAATGGTCGGGAAACCCCCATGGTACGAAGGGTCACGTTGAGTTGGTCTGTCTTGCTCTGCATCGCCATCGCCATAGCGACACATCTGCGAGCGTCTTCCTGAGGTCCCTCTGTTTCTGGATCTCCGAAAAAAGCCATTACCGCATCACCAATGTATTTGTCGATGGTGGCTCCATTAGAAATAGCGATCTGGGCCATCTCATTGAGGTAGGCGTTCAAGGAGCGAGTAAGGATCTCTGGCTCAAGCTGATCTGTGATTTCTGTGAAGGAGGCGATATCGGAGAAGAAGACCGTCAGGAATTTACGATCAGCCCCAACACGAACCTCCGCTTTGCCTGAGAAGATCGATTCGTAAACTTGAGGAGAGAGATACTTAGAGAGCTTGGTGGAGAGAGCTTCAAGTTTTCCATTCTGCTCACTGAGGATGGAGTTCAGAATAGATTGTTCATCTGAAAGGCGCCGAATCTCCGCCTCACTGCGATCTGACATCTTAACGAGACGTCGAGTGCGCTTTAGGAGCTTCTCATAGCCCTTAAGTAAGGCAGCAAAAGCCTCTGGTGCCAGGTCTGCTGCATCAAGGTGTTGTTCGGCTTGTTCCAGAATTTGTTTTTCAGCAGCAAAAAGGTCATTGCTCATGCCCGATCCGGATACTGAGGCAATAGGTAATCATCGTCAATTGGGTCGAAAACAAAAAACTGTCACATCATCCAATACTGCGTTTTCACCACGATAAACTGACAAAGTTTCGATCAAGTCATCACAAATCTTTTGAGCAGAGTCTTCTTTGTGCTCTGCCAAAAACTTTTCGAGTCTTTGTTTGCCATAACACATGCGTGTCTCGTTGCCCATCTGGTCAATGACCCCATCAGAAGCCATTAGAAACGTATCTCCTACTGAATAGGTAATTTCGATTTCATCCCGAAAGGGTCGTTTGCGAGCTGTGTCGTAGCCAATTGACTTTCGAGCCCCAGAGATTTCAGTCACACCGTCACCGTTCATATGAAATAGAGACATCTTGGCTCCAACAAAGCGTAGTTGCTGCTCATTGGGTTTCAAGTGGCAGAGCCCAAAATCAAGACCATCACGATTCTCCTCATCGCTCCTACCAAGTTGGGCTCGAAGGCTGGCATCAAATTGCTTTAGCAGGCTGGAAAGATCCTCTAGGTCATTTTCCCGTATAATTCGGTTTAAGGTAGAAATGGAGACCAGCGACATGAAAGCTCCAGGTACCCCGTGTCCCGTACAGTCACCAAGCCCCACAAGATATCCGTTTTCCTGGGGTTGAAACCAATAGAAATCGCCACCAACCACATCACGAGGTTGCCAGACAACACCAAAGTCCTCCAAGTGATCTTGAAGAGTCGTACTGCGGGGTATGAATTCACGTTGGATGCGGCTGGCATAACTGATACTAGAGACGATGTCTGCATGGGCATCTGCCAGTTCCTTGGTGCGCTCTGTTACTAATTGCTCAAGATTCGCGTTGATTTGTCTCAACTGCTCGCGGGCTTCTTCAACTTGCTGTAGGTAGAGAGCGTTCTTCAGCGAGACAGCACCCAGATTGGCTAAAGTTGTGACCAACGTTTCATCCTGTGGATTATAAAAATTGATCTTCTTGCTTTCGATCGAGAGAACCCCAAGCAGCCGATCCTCCGCCATCATCGGGATCGCAACCTGGCTCTCTGAATCAGGCAAACCAACGATCTGCTCCTCAACTGCCTGGGTACCAGCACTCTTACTTATGGCCTGCATATATTTGCGCTGGGCTCCTAAATTGGCCATACGCATCAGGCGTTGCTTTTTGGCTACCATTCCGATCACACCCATACCAACCTTGACCGTCTTACCAAGATTGTCTACCTCGTAGCCATGGGTGGCCACCACCTCCAGTACTTCTTCGTCTGAGCGCAAAACTAACAAGATGCTGTGCTGGAAATCAAAATACTCTTCCATCAGGTTGAGCATCAGTGAGGAGATCGCCTTGACTTCACTGGAAGCATTCAGCGCCACCGCAACACGCTGCACAATTTCCAACTCTTTGGTCTTTCGCGCTAGCTTGTCTTCGAGGTTTTCTTCCATATCAAATCAAACGACCTGTTCGATCGCGTTCACTTTGTAGATATCAGCTCCGAGAAGCTTGAATATGCCTGACATGCCCGTCATAGAAGCAATGGCCTCCAGTTTCATATCCATCTCGTCAAAGAGTAGGCCCTCTGTCTCGGTTCGTGCATAAGTAATTGAAAGGTCAAATGTAGCCCCATTTTCTGGGGACAAAATCATTACAACAGCATGTGGATTTTCAGCAATGTTGCGTCGTGTTTTGTTAAAAAATTGATGAGATAGTGCAACATGATCCTCATCGACATACCAAACTTGGGAAATAACTGTGGTGTTGGGTTCTCCTGCAGCAGAACAAGTTGTCACACAAGCTGGAATTAGCCCTTGCATTGCAGGAAGGTGCTGTTCAGTAATCATTGGCATATTTTTCTCCTCAGGAAATCGGCTTGCCAGCCTGCGGACCAGGTGTTTGATTAAAAATCTGTTCTAGTTCGATCGTAATTGCTGTATCTGCAACACGTCCAAAAATTTTTCTTGTGTTTTCAGGTGGCAACCCAAATTCGGATAAAATTTGGATAATGCTCTGACAATATTTCTGAGATGCTTGTACATCCTCTTCAGAGATAGGCCCAACGTCAGTTACGTTCCCTTTGACTTGGTAGGCCTCATGACTCACTAAGGCTGAGTAAAACACAGCTCTTTTAACTGTCTCACTGTTCTTAACTACACTTTCACAAAAAGCTCTCTGGACAAAAACAGTGATTGTACCCTCGTCCAAATTAATGCGGGAGCCGTGGGCAAAATTATGGGAAGGCTTCAAGCCCAAGTCAGCTGAACCAATGTGCTGAATTCCATTCTGCAAGACATCTACACAATTTTGGGGTATTTCCATCCATTCCTCCTAAGTTACTCGGAGATTAACATAAATTGCTTGCATCAACTTGAGGTCTCTTTGATCCAGACCTTGAAAACGAAGAGCAGTTCAGTAGAGCCCACAAAATCAAATTCAAAACGATCTGCCTTGCGAGCCATTTCAATGAATCCTAAGCCTGCTCCTTTGCTGCCTTCAGGGGGCCCTTCACGCAGACGCTGCTTGTAGGCCTTGCGCAGTTCCTTGCTATCCATTGCCTTCAATTCGTTCAGATTTTTCTGCAAACCCTCTGCGTTTTCATGGTCCATTGGGTTGATCGCTTCAATTAGGAATCCATCCTCCGCGCGGCTGATGGCCACGGTTCCAGTTCCGCCCTCCGCGATTCGATCCTTGGAATAGCGAATTACATTCTGGGCTTGCTCGACGAAGATGCCAAAAACTCGCTTGGTGATCTCTGTATCATCCTCCATTTCACTCATCTGCTCCCGGACGATACCGGAGAAGGTAGAAAGCACATCCTCGGAGAGGAGACCTGAGTAGCAGAAAAAGGTCCTGCGCTGTTCAAGCAGTTTATGGAAGTCTTGAGACTGCATGGAAACTCTCTTTTGGGGTTAGCTCAGATTTCAACAAGCTGATACTGGGCATTTTCAAAATCTTCCTCGAAGTCCTCTCCGGCTTCCTGCATGGAGCTGTCATCTGCTCGGTAACACCAATCAATCTGGATCGGTTTGCCTTCTTCTGCGGCTTCTTCCAATTCCTCAAAAAAATCAAAGAGGAACTTGGCCGAAGAGCTGTTGAAATAGTACAACTCAATACGGGCATGGAAGCTCTCTGCGCTCTCGAGATGCTGGCGAAGCGCTTCCATCACTGGTTCTGCAAAGGCAGTAATGTCTTCTGGGTAGCACTCGCCTTTCATTTCAATCCCTGTCGCTGAAATTGAGACGGACGGGGTACGATTCGTTGCTTCTAACTGCATACGATCACTCCAAATTTTTGGAAGGTTTTCTTTCTTCGTGCTTCTTGTAGGTAGCCTGAGCTAAAATTGCAAACCCAAGTTACAGAATTAGGCTAGAGGATGTCATTTTCTAGATTTTCCCGTAGCCACTTCTCGTTAATTGACTAGGGCCT
>JACLAC010000002.1_pt1 | contig 38246 bp, 33 predicted proteins | sample 8027881 | NCBI WGS metagenome assembly JACLAC01 (sample SAMN15725517, study PRJNA655200) | protist metagenome | isolation source: fluorescence activated cell sorting (FACS) single amplified genomes of... | place: Spain: Blaines Bay Microbial Observatory, Mediterranean Sea | collected 2016-01-19 | reverse complement strand
ATGAAAACCATCCACAAAAAAACATTTCTGCCATCATTTTTTGGACTCATGCCACCTCTCTTTTTATCTGAATCATCAAGAAAATCAGTATTTAGCCTTTCAAATGAAAGAACTCTTCTATCTACGCTGAAAAATTCATACCAACTTGATTTCCAACTAGAGAGCGACAACAGTGAATGCCAAGCAGGACTGGCAAGGTTACTTAAGCGTAGTTCACAAGGATGAGGTCTATGGAGGAGGTTCAAGAACTGTTGATCAGGCTTAGTACTTTGGTGATCCGAGAAATTCTGTGGAGGATTTTTCAAAGCGAAAGTAATGAACCAGAAGCTCTTTATTTCAAAGCCGGATTTGAGGGTATACGAGAAGTTGGGGAACTCACCAACTTCCAAACGAGCGTACAACCAAATAAGGTAATGACAGTCAAAAAGATAGCGTGATGAATTGTGAATATCTCTGCACTAATACCCAACAGCCACGGTCCGACCAACTGCCCAGAGAGCAGGAAAATTGACAGAAAGGTGGTTGCCAGAGCGATCACCTCTGGAAAAATCTTGTAGCAGATTGTGAAGGCCAACGGAATCACTGCACCTGTCAACAAACCAACTAAGAAATAAGCACTTGTCGTTAAAAATATGTCTCTGGAATAAATGCCGACCACTAACAAAACCGCACCCACAAAAGCCCCCAAGGAAAGCAGTCTTGCCGGATCCTGATTTTTTACGATGATGGAAACGAAAAGCCGCCCTAGAATGATGCCAAACCAGAATAGGGAAATTGCGAGATTCGCCATCTCCTTGGATGCTCCTAGCGAGTCCTCCATGTAGTAGGGCAACCAAACGGTGACGGATAGCTGATGGAAGGAGTAGAACAAGAGAGTAACACCAAGAATCCAAATCTTGGGATCTTGAATAATTTCTAAGAAATTTAAGGGGACTCTGTTCTGTGGCTTCTGTGTCTGCTGTATTCTTCCCATTGGCAAAATGAACCAGTATCCTAGCAATGCAGATACAACGAATAGAATTCCAATGATTGAATAGATTTGCTGCCAATGAAAATCTAGTTTGATCAGCATTCCAGAATAGAATGGACCTGTAAACGCACCAATACTGAAAAACATATGTAGACGATTTAAATAGATTCCACTCTCGTCCTGGTGAATTTGGCCTACAAAAGCATTCAAAAAAATATCTGTAATTCGAATGAAAAAACCCGTTATGAAAAAAGCGGATTGTAAGACTATAAAAGAGGGTGAGAAACCCACAATTAAAAGGCCTAGCCCCAAAGCTCCAAATGCAATTGGAATGATTAATGACTTTTTCACTTTTTCAGCAAAACGACTCCCTAGAAATAAAGCTAAAATCCCCCCAAAACATTGAATTGTCATCAGAAATCCAATTTCACTGAGCGACACTTCAAAGTATTGCAAAAGTTCAGGAACCAGAGTTCCAATCATTACAATTGAAATACCATAAAGGCTCATTAGCCAGTAGCAGTAAAACGTAGCTTTGTTCTTTGAGTCTTCAGCCACTTATTTGACTGTAAAAATTAAAAATAATGTCTTATTTGTGTAAATGAACGTTAATTTGACCGTTCATTATTAGGAAGCTTAACTTAGATGATTTTGGCGAAGGTTTTTGAATGAATCAAGAAAGAGACAGAAATTCTGGGGGAGAGACTGATTGCAATGAACAATTTTTATTTCATTGTAAATTTTTCTTTTGAATCACATCTAGTCTCTTAAGATAGCCATACTCTCTGGCTTCCATGTAGCCCAAATCAAGTTTTCGCCAATGGAATTTACTAGATCTGGGTCTACAAAGGCACGCAATTTTTCATCTGGAGTCTCCTCGACCTGAAAATCAACAACCATTCGACTACCAAGGAAGGTTTTATTGACTAGTTTCCCTCTGACTTGATTCACTCGATCAGGACACCTTTGATGAAATTCCAATCTCTCTAATCTGACGGAGGCTGTGATTTGTGAATCATTTGTTGGTCGATTTCCAGTTGAGTAACCCTGCAATGTATGTCCAAACCAATCCATTTTAACCAAATCATTTTCCTGACTGAGCAATTTTCCACTTAGGAAATTGGTCTCACCTATAAAATCTGCTACGAATCGGCTAGCTGGTTTGAAATATAATTCTTCTGGTGAACCATCCTGTTCCACTTTCCCCATGTTCATCACGATAATTCTATCGGACATAGTGAGGGCTTCATCCTGATCATGTGTCACAAAGCAGAAAGTCTTATTTGTCTGACGCTGTATGGATTTCAATTCACGTTGAACTTGGCCTCTCAACTTGGCATCCAATGCTGCCAAAGGTTCATCCAACAGCAGTAATGCTGGTTCGGGAGCTAAGGCTCGAGCCAGCGCAACTCTTTGTCGCTGACCACCAGACAATTGGCCTGGATAGCGATCTCCATAATCTTTCAGCTCCAAGAATGACATGATCTCGTCCAGTTGCTCTTTAATCGCCACCTTCCCTATGCCTTTTAACTCTAAAGAGAAGGAGATGTTCTGTCGGACAGTCATGTGAGGGAACAAGGCATAATCCTGAAAGACCATGTTTACATGGCGTCTTTCTGGAGGTTGGTCAGTAACATCCTCACCATTGATGATAACTCTGCCCGTATCTGGTTGCTCAAACCCGCCCAAAATCCGAAGCGTGGTAGATTTTCCACAACCCGAGGGTCCCAAGAAAGTTACAAATTCTCCCTGCTTAATCTCCAACGACAAGTGTTCTAAGGCAATCGCGCTACCAAATCGCTTTGACACCCCATCCATTTTTACAAGTGACTGTGAGGTCATGTTGAACCTTTTTTCGCCTTTCGAGTGAATCTCTCCGCCCAAACACCTATGGCTGCCGTCAATACTAGGGCTACTGTAGAGATCGCATTGATTTCAGGGGACATTCCCGAACGCAGCATTGCAAAAATCAATACGGGAAGCGTAGGTTCATACCCTCCAAGAAAGAAAGACCGGACAAAATCATCGAAGCTCAGTAACAGGCAAAAGACACTTGCTCCCAGAATAGCAGGAACCAAATAGGGCAAAGTGATTCGCAGGAATGCGATCAGGGGATCCGCGCCCAGATCACGAGCTGCTTCAATCTGGCTCTTTGGCAGTGTGGAGAGCCGAGCCATCACAACCAGCGACACAAAGGGTACATTGTGAACGGCATGCGCCCAGATAATCGCTCCCATTCCAGGTTCAATTCCCAACCAGCGGGCATAGATCCTAAAGGCGATAGCCGAAATGATTCCAGGTACAAGTGCAGGTAGAACCATCATCCCAAAGATGAAAGCCCTCCCCCAGAATTTTCGACCCTCCAGAAGTACTGCGATCCAAGTACCTACCACCACAGAAATTAGTGTGGAGAGAACGGCAATGATCACCGAATAAACAAAGGTCTGAATCACCTCTGTATCCGAAAAAATTCTAGTGTACCAGTCCAATGTCCAGGATCGAATTGGGAAGCCAATGAATTTGCTATCCTTGAATCCCATCAAGATCATCAGGATCAAAGGCACGAAGACGTAGAGAACGAATGCCCAATAAATACATGCCAACGCGATGCGGTTACCACGACTCATGAGGAATCTCCTTTTCTTAAAGATTTCATAAGTCTTTGGAAAATGCCTGTGATGAGCAAAGCTACCAGAAACATGATCACAGCGAAGGCGGCTCCCGTAGGCCACTCGTCACCTGCCACATGGAAAAAACCTGCAATGGTTTCTGCAAAAACGGTTGTCGATGGACCGCCCAAAAGTACTGGGGTAGCATAAAAACCAGTTGAAATCAGAAATACAAGTGTGCAACCTGAGGAGATTCCCTCGATGGTAAGTGGCAAAGTCACTCTGCGAAACCTCGTCCAAGCTCCAGCTCCCAGGTCAGCTGCCGCTTCGTTGTAACTTTTTGGTAGCTTTTCAAGCGCTGAATATAGTGGCAACAACATGTAAAGCGCTGTCAAATACACAATCCCAAGCCCCATTGAAAAGCTCGTATACATGAATGGGATGGGTCGATCAATCAACCCCAGCCACTTCAGGGCAAGATTCAGAGCACCAGTATTTCCAAGCAAAATCATGATCGCATAGGTACGAACAATCTCTCCCACCCAAAATGGAATCAGTAAAATTAATAACATCAGCATTTGATTCTTCCGGCTTACATGACGCGCAAGAAAATATGCAACTGGGTAGGTGATAAGTAGAGTAGATAAAGTGAAAACAGCCGCAAAAATTAAAGTTCGGAACAGGGGCATCCAGAAAATGCGGTCTCCAAAAAACTTTAAATAGCTCTCCATGGAAAACTCCTGAGCAACATCAGGAGCTACAGGATAAGCATCTAGGAGAGACACATGCAGCATCTGAAGCATTGGGCCTAGGTGCTGCGTAAGTAACCAAAGGATTGGAAAAGCGGCTAGTATGAAAAACTGTCTGCGGGGAGAAAGAGTGACAATTGACATCAGCGTCTGGTAGGGTCCCCAGTTGGCTAACCGCCCCCAGAGTGAGCGATCGCCTTCCGTTTTTACAACCCCGTCAGAGGCATTGCTTACGGATGCTTCATTGGGCATCTTAGAAACACTTTTTGCTGGGATAATCTTAGTAGTCCACCTTGACAGATGGACTACTCGCTGGCTAGTTGTATCTATGCTGCTTTCACAGCCTCTACTGCTGGATCAACAAGCCCATACTTCATCTTATTTGCCTCGGCTCGGAAGAATTGAAGATTAGCCAGTTGCTCTTCGGGGAAGGAAGTCGATCTTTTTTCAAGATCTGTCAGATATTTTGATGCGTCCTTGTATGTGGAGATAAATCCAGATGCCTTCGTCATAGACGCCCCAATTTCTGGAGAAGCCAAGATCGCATTCAGGAAGGTATAAGCATTATCCAAGTTCGGGGCATTGTTGGCAATATTGTATGTGTAGACAAAACCGTAAGATCCCTCTCTCGGAATGGTCATCCCCAATGGGAAGCCATCGTTGATTAGGGCTGCAGCAGGGCCATTCCAACTGTGACCTAATGCGATGTCCTGGTTGACAAACATTTGTTGCACCTCGGCCCCACTGTCATAATACTTTCGCACCATGGGTTTCTTCTGAATCAAAAATTGCTTCGCTTCTTCTACGATTGCGGCTGCTTTGTCTGGATCATTCAGATAAGCCACCATGTTGCCGTCATATCCAAGCATGAGCATCACAATCGACATCATGTCTTGAATGATGTAAGCAGTCTGCCCGGAATATTTTTCTGAGAAAAGAGTACCCCAGGTCAGAGCTTCTTCCTTAGAAACGAGTTCAGAATTATAGGCTAGAACTTCCATTCCAGATAAAATGGGTGCTCCCCATTTCTCACCATTGATGGTTGCCCAGTCACTTTCTGAGAAGGTCGGGTTGATTTTACCCCAGTTTGTTAATCGATCCGTATCAAGAGGGGCCAACAATTGACTGTCAATAAATTGCAGGAAGCGGTGCCCAGCGACTGTCATGATGTCAACCGTTGGGTTGGGTTGCTCGGCAGCCAATAAATTGAACTGCTTGCCTTGGTCATCCACTAGGCGGATATTAATTTTGATACCGGTTTCTGCTTCAAACTGTTTTTTGAAACTTTGCGGAACAAAATCGTTATAGGTCCAAATGTTGACTTCTCCACCGGAAGCTGAAGCACGCCGGATATAGGCCGGACTAGCAAGCGCTGCCCCGGCTAGAGCGGTCATCCCAATAAATTTTCGACGGTTTAGTTTGTAATCTTCCATTTCATAACCTCCTAATTGGCTAGTTCCTATAGTTAACTCACCATGCACATCACAACTCCTCATCAACTTGAGAAGCTATTGTAGATTTTTTTGATCTCTAATTTTGCATCCAAAAGACATCTTACAAATCTACATTCACTCAACCATGCAGACCATACCAGATTTAACTCTCGAGGAAAGTTAATAAAAACTATGGATGATTGTGATTAATTTAGGATTGAACTCAATTTTGGCTAAGTTTGAAAGTGGAGTACGCAATTGATTCATTGGTTTTCTAAAACTCTCCGAGAATCTTTTTATTTGAGTATCCCGGTCAAGGAAGCTTGCTGAAGATCTTCGAGACTATAATTTTCAAGATTAAGAGCAGCTAATAAATTGTTTTCTTTTGCAAAATCAATATTATACATTGCAGAAAAAATTTCGATTCCTGCTTCATGTAATTTGGCTGGGCGTCCCGCCAGCCTACCGAGCAGGGAAGTTAACTGCAAACCGTAGGGTACGTCTTCAGTAACGTATCTGCTGTCCGCTGTGGCAGGCCCCATTCCACCATTTCCCTGTTCATGCATCAACTGATTCATTTCAGAAATCGAAGCAACTGGAACATGAAAACTGAGATGAAAATGTTCAAAAATGGTTTTCACCTTGAGACCCAGTTTTTCAGCGATTGCCAGACGCTCAAGATCCAACATCTCAAGCAACCGTCCAACTTTTGGAGTCACATTTTGTCCCTGACTCCAAACTTCACCTCTTTCCATTCTGGTGATGTTCCCCAACGCAATCCCTAGGTGATTCTGAGGGTTGAGGTTGGAAAGTGAGATGGCCAACAACCCTGCGCGGGGTTTAAAACAATCATCAAAAAGTTGATGGCAGAGAGTCATTGCATCTTTTGAAACATCCTCAGGTATCGTGCAGAGGTCTATCTTGCTTCGGACTGTATTCACTCTTACTACCGGCCCCACTTCACGCCTTCCGGTCACTGCGGTTGTGCCCCAAGCGGTAATTGGAATAGATAATCCTCGCGTTTTGAGAAGTCTCATCAGATAGAGCGCCCCCATGGAAGCATGTGATGAGATAATCACTTGCTGCCCTTGGGCAATGTGGGGGGCTAACTCGTCCATGACCTCTTTATGTCCCCAAGCAGGCAGTGCCAGCAGTAAGATTTGATTTTCAGCTACCAGTTCCTCTGCAGACTTGGCAATGCGAGGATTGAAAAATTGTTCAATTGCCCCGTGAGAGGAAACACCAGATTCTAGGCCATCTGTACCTCTTCCAGAAGGTGACCAGAGCATCGGTTGATGACCACGCTGGGCCAAGAGTGCAGCCGTTCCCAATGCAATCGAACCCGCACCAGCAATTCCAATCCTCAAACCTGCATTCATACATCCTCATCTGGTTGTATTGGGTCACCCAAAACATGCATCAGACGATTGGCCCACCCAAATAGAGATGAAGAAAGAATCAGATCTAAGATTTCGTCATCTCTCAGCCCAACTTTCTGAAGTGCTGCTACATCATCTGCATTTGCTTGTGGAGGGGATTCCGACAGTTTGCGAGCAAAATCAAAGATAGCAGCATCGCGTGGCGAGATTTCAGCATGAAATCCACGGGCAAGAAGCTTATCTGTAACCTCAGTACTTTTTGACAACTTTGCATGTCGGTCAGCATGCACGGCTGCGCAGTATACACAACGATTGACCATTGAAGTCGCAATCGCACCAAGTTCCCGCTCAGTTCGTGACATTCCACCTTTGTCATACATTATGGCGTTGAAGAGCGGTGAGCGTACTTTCAAACTTTCCACATCGTGTGCGAGGGTCAGAACGTATTCTGATACCTTTGTGTTCGAGGGAGTTACCTTTAAGGCGTCTAGTTGGGCAGGGGTGGCATCATCCAACTTGACCGGTTCAACTCGTGGCCTCCATTTTGGTACTTTTCTCGTAAATTTGTGCAAAACTTTGCTCATACTGCTCCATTCATCAAACGCAGCCCCGCAGCTACACGCACCTGATAGGCTACAAATGCAATCAACTCGCAGAGTCTAACAATATCAGCGTCTGAAACTCCCACAGCATGTAATTTTGAAATATCTTCAGCTACGATATTTTTTGTGTCATTAGCTGCTTTATCTACGAAGGGGATCAGGGTTGATTCTGGTTCGCCTTCAATCATTATGTAGTCAGATAAATTTAATTTATCTTCAACTGATGCGGCGTAGTATTCTGCTAACCTGGTTTCCCCAGCACTGATGGCAATTCTGTATGCCAGGGCCGCCCGAACCTCATGAGGAAACATTCCATATTCCAGCGGACGCAGCACAGCAGATTCTGCAAGCTGAGTCATCTCAAAGATATTGGAGCGAGTTGAAACGGCTTCACCAAGACTACTCTCAGCTGAAACACCTGATACCCCTAGAGTACTGGTTTCAAAAATACTCATGCTACTCTACCCCATCTAGTTTTTTGTTTTAGTTCAGTAGGCGTCCATTCCGTTCCATCCAACTCTGGCTTGGCGTAATTGAGCATGCCCTGCCAATGCAGTTCCACATCTTCAGCATATAGTTTTGCGGCAACTTCCCTAGCAAGCCAAGCAGCTCCTTCACTAATCCCAGGGATATCTCCACTCACTTTACCCAAGCTCACTGCAGCGCCATAATTGAAGCAGTAAACATTACGCAACCAGGGAGCAGCACCTACTTTTTTCTCTTGGAAGGTAAAGTCTGAATTGAGGTAGGGGAACCGACCAAGATCCTCATTTTCTTCACCAGCAGGAGGAACATACATGTCCTGCCAAAGCAGAATATCTCCAGCAGTTTCACAAAATTCTGTCCGAGCCATTGGATCGATCGTGAAGCCAGTGGCTAAAATCAGATAATCTGCTGCGTGGGAAGAACCATCAGCAAAAAAAATTTCTATCGATTTGCCTTGTTGCTCAATTCGAATCGTTTCCTTGCCAAAATGGAAATACGCATTTTCGTGACGACTAACCCTAATTGTGGATCCATGAGGTGGAGGGGTCTGAGTAGCAAACGAATACTGCATAAATCGCCAGCGCCACTCATCTGGCAAAGCCGCATAACCAGCTATAAATCCATAGCTGCCAATGCCCATCATTTTATTGATTGTGGGCATTTCTTTACGACGAATTAAATGTCGTACTTCTGCCGCTCCATGTTCAAGAGCCTCTGCAGAGTTATCAACTGCTGAGGCCCCAACTCCAATCACGGCCACACGCTTCCCTCTGAGGGCTTCAAAATCAATCTTATCCGCACTGTGCGCCCAAAACTTTTGAGGAATGTTATTCACAAATCCAGGGATGTTGGGCCCACCTGTACCATCTCGTCCTGTTGCAAATATTACTTTTCGGCAGACGATCATCCCGTTTTCAGCACCTGAAACCTTCAAACTCAGTAGATCGTCTTTAGGCTCCAGATGATCAACTGAGACACCGTTTTCGATGGGTATTTCAAGAATTTCACGATACCAATGTAGATAGTCCATCCACATGGGACGGGGAATTTTGTCCAATTTCTCCCAGGCAACCTCTCCATGCTGAGCTCGATACCATGCCTGGAAGGTTAGGGCCCCATGGCCAAAAGCTGGCCCTGTCAAATTCTTTGGTGAGCGAAGAGTTTCCATCCGAGCATAGTTTAACCAGGGACCTTCCTTACCCTTCGGCGATCGGTCTAAAGTTCGGATATTTTTTATTCCACCTGAAGTCAGCGCTAGCCAAGCCACCATGCCGCACATACCCCCACCAATGATGATGATGTCAGTCACTCCATCTCGAGGTGGCACCCAGTCTTTACCTGGATAGAGAAGACATTCCAAATCTTCCTTAAGACGCTCCCCAAGGCACTTCAGGCCAATATCATTAAATTTTTTGTGTGCATTACTCATGTAAAATTGACTTAAATGAGTTCTTTAGTTTCTGGTGAATTCAGAAACTATTTTCACCAGTTCTGCTAAATTCGCTTAGAAATATTACTTTATCAGTTGTTAACAGAAGTTGTATCGTATTTTTTATTCGGATTATTCCGAATCGGGATGAAGCGAGCATTTTTTTTATCAATACGGTAGTAAGACTGATAATTCATTGCGGAAAATGCAAGATCGTCAACTGCACCTATTACTTGCTCAACTTTGTTATCAGTCATAATTGCTGATAAATTGAGTCGAACCCAGCCAGGTTTTTCAAGCTCATTTCCATGTTTGATAGACTGTTCAATTATGGCAGACTGCTCCTGATTTATACCCAACAATCGGTGTGCATAAGCTCCTGCACAAGCACACCCTCCACGCGCTTGAATACCGGCAACATCGCTCAATAGTCTTGTGAAAAATTGATGGTGAACATATCCACCATTTCCATCCCTTACGCGAAACGAAAAAATTGGTAATTTTGGGGATTGGTTTCCTCCCATAAATTCTAGTCTCGGATTTCTTTCCCAAATTGAAGATGCCCGCTCAAAGAGATGCTGGTTTCTGCGCTCCAACCAATCTTGACCTAAAGCCTCCTTGATAAGCATTGCAAGTGCTACCCTTATGTCTCCGAGTATATTAGGTGTTCCACTCTCTTCTCTGAATAGTATCAGAATAGGTTTGGCCCCAAGGTGATACAAATTGGACCGTGCCACCTCCTGGCAAAGATGGCGTCAATGAGCGTACCACTGTATCTCTAACAACCATTACCCCACTTGCTCCAGGTCCACCGAGAAATTTGTGCGGTGAAAATACAATAGCATCCTTCGAATCATTACAATCAAATCTCATGCTCATAGACATGTAGGGCGCGCCACAACCATAATCCCAGACAGCAATGGCTCTAAATGTCTTGAGGATCCTTGTGATGCCACTCACGTCAGTCATAAATCCAGTTACATTCGATGCAGCTGAAAAAGCACCCACGATAATTTCTGCTGAAGAGGCGTCTTTCAAAGCTTGAATTAAATGCTCTTTGCATGGACCTCCACGAACTCCCTCTCGAATCTCTATAACTTCTGCACCACTTTCACGCCAGGGAAGCAGATTTGAATGGTGCTCATATGGTCCAACTAGAACTACCGCTCGTTTTCCGCGATCAATAATTCCTGACAAGCCTGATAAACTAACTAGTCGGTTGATAGCAGATGTAGATCCAGAGCCTGTAAAAACCACACTTGTACCTTGACCAGCACCGGTCATTCTAGCAACTTCCCTCCTAGACGCTTCACGCAAATCGGTCATAAAAGAACCACAATAAGAAGCCTCAGTATGGCTATTGGCGTAATATGGTAGAACCTTCTGTCTAATGAAATCTTCCACTTGGTCTAAAGCACGCCCAGATGCAACATAATCAGCATAAATCAATTTGGTTGGCCCAAATGGACTTTCAATTTCTATATCATCTCCAATCAGTCCGGATCGAATAAACTCAATTGAATTTGATCTATTAATCAATGACTTAAATTCCTTTAAAAGACTCATTGAAGCTCATGTTATTTATGACTAAATTTTACACGCTTGTCGAAACAATATAGAGAATTAGATCGTTATTATTTTCTCTTTGCAAACTTGTAAATTTCTCAAAATTAAAGATATCCAGAAGATGAATTTAATTTCATCTATTTTTGCCAATAGAGTTGGCAATTCTATTTTTAATTTTATGTTTAATATTAATTACATATTCTTCATCGTGACACACCTTAAAAAATCAAAGTCACATCCCTTTGGAGCGGGTAAGATTGTTTCATGATAGAGCTTTCGATATCCTCGCAAGGGTGGTGTCGATGAGGGTAGCAGAGCAGAACGCCTGCTTTCTAATTCTTGAGGAGTAACCAGAAGGTCAATCGTTTTGACTGAAGCTGAGAGACGAATGCGATCTCCATTTTGGACCAGCGCCAGTGGACCACCAAGGTCTGCTTCTGGAGTGACATGCAACACGATGGTTCCAAACGCAGTGCCAGACATACGAGCATCTGAGATCCGGACCATGTCCTTGACCCCGGCTTTTGCTAACTTCTTGGGAATTGGCAAATAACCCGCCTCAGGCATTCCTGTTGGACTTCGTGGTCCAGCATTCTGCAACACTAAAACATCTTCAGCCTCCACATCCAGATCGGGTGAATCGATTCGGGCTGCGAGGTCTTCCAAGGAGGAGAAGACCACTGCTCTGCCTTCATGCTCCAAAAAGGCTGGAGTCGCTGCGGCACGTTTGAGAATGGCACCTTCAGGAGCCAACGTACCATGCAGTGCAATCAAGCCACCTTTGGCATCTACTGGATTCTGAATATCTCGAATCACGCTTTGATCTGCTTGCTTGGAGCTATCTTCTTGGAGCCTTTGTTCCAAGCTCTGTCCGGTCACATCAAGCGTTTGGAGGTTCAATTGCGAAGCCAGCGCATGTAAAACTCCTCCCAATCCCCCAGCAGAATGAAAATCTTCCATGTAGCCAGTGCCCACAGGTTTGAGGTCTACCAATACCGGGGTTTCATCAGAAAGTTCATTGAACCGCTTTAAATCGACCTCTACACCTGCTCTTCCAGCAATGGCAGTCAGGTGAATGATTGCATTGGTTGAACCTGAGACACTCAGCAAGACTCGCAGCGCATTTTCCAGAGATTCCTTAGTGATGAGTCGATCCAGCTTCGGACCACCTCGGATGGCCATTTTAGCGGCCAAGGCCCCAGTTTGTTCGGAGGCTCTCAATCTATCTGCATGAACAGCAGGAATCGATGCGGTATTTGGTAGCATTACTCCCAGGGTTTCTGCAATCACCGCCATACTGGAAGCTGTACCCATCACCGCACAAGTTCCCGACGTGACTGCCAGATTTCCCTCAATCTGATCAATTTCCTTTTGAGAGAGGGATCCAGCACGATATTGAGACCAAAAGCGTCGGCAATCCGTACAGGCACCCAGCCGCTCTCCCTTGTAGCGACCTGTCATCATTGGCCCAGCTACCAACATAACGGCAGGTTTTCCAGCTGAGACTGCTCCCATCAACAAAGCTGGTACTGTCTTGTCACAACCTCCCATCAAGACAACAGCATCCATTGGCTGGGCCCGGATCATCTCCTCTACGGCCATGGCCATCAGATTACGGTAGACCATCGAGGTTGGACTTAAAAACACCTCCCCCAAGGAGATCATCGGAAAGGGCATTGGCAACGCACCTGTAGCCAACACCCCTCGCTTAACAGCTTCTAGCATTTCTGGGAAATGCCGGTGGCAGTTGTTGAAACTACTCTCTGTGTAACAAATGCCAACAATCGGCTTATCCAGGGATTCATTGGTGTAGCCTATGGATTTCGCAAAGGAGCGTCGCAAATATTTAGCAAACTCTGGATCCCCATAATTGGTCAATCCGTTGGCGAGCCCCTTTGAAATTTCAGACATTGGAGTATCCTTTGGCCAGCACGTGTCGATTCATTGAAAAACTGATAGTTAGTGATGCGATCATTGGACGCAATTGCCTTCGTGTTTCTGTGTAATCATCTGGAATCATGGTCAAAATATGAAAGTTGAAAAAGTGAGTGTAGGTCTAGTTGGCTTGGGTATGGTCTGTGAGAGCCATCTCAAGGCTTATTCAGCCCATCCTGATGCAGAGGTCCTAGCTGTTTGTGACTTAGACGCAGATCGTTCCAAGGAAATTGCAAATAAGTATGGCATTCCCAGAACCTACACCTCTTACGAGCAGTTGCTAAAAGATCTAGAGATTAACACCGTAGATATCACTACTCCTACAATTTTGCACTCTCCAATGGCACTGGCAGCAGCCATTGCAGGAAAAAATATTCTCTGTGAAAAGCCATTCTGTTTGACGTTGACTCAAGGTCAGGAGGTTTGTGAGGCCGCTCGTTCCAAGGGCGTGACCTTGATGGTCGGTGAGTCCTACATTTTCATGACTTCGCTCCAAAAGGCCCGAACTCTAATCGAAGCTGGTAAAATCGGTAAGCCTCAGCAAATACGTCAGCGATTTGGATCCTGGGTCGAACGTCCGGGAGTACTGGAGACCGGCCGTCTAGTAACAGATGATCATCGTGGATGGCGGATGGACTCCAAAAAGGCCGGTGGTGCGGGCTTCCCTTGGATGTTTGACCATTGTGTTCATTTCTTTGCAACAGCTGAATATCTAATGGGGTCAAGAATCAAGGAAGTCTATGCGCTGAAATCGGACATCAGCTGGATGAAGGCTGCTTACCAAGTCGATGAAGGCGAAACGCACGTTTACACTCCAGAAGACTCAGGGGACATTCCGATTATCACCTGGACCTATGAAGATCCTGCCTGTCATGGGGTCTGGATGAGAGCTGAGACACTCAATGGGAAGTTCGACCCGATGTATGGCTTCAGTTTGAGCATAATTGGTGATCAGGGAATGATCGAAGTGCTGGGTGAAGGAGGCCAAGGACTTCAATGGATGGGGGAGGGCACACATCTAGTTCTTCACCGCAAGGATAGAGAAACTAAAACTTTTCGGTTTGATGAGGGCGGAGACGATATCTGGCAGTCTGAGGTTTCGTAATACAGTAAAGCGCATCAAAACCAGATCAATGAGTTCATTGAGGCGCTCATCATTGGCCGCAAACCAAGCTACACCGGAGAAGACGGAAAGCGAGATGTGCAAACCACGATGGCAGCAATTTGCTCAGCAAAGGAAGGACTTCCTGTTCGTGTTGAGGAGGTGACGGACCTTCGCTTTGCGAAAATTCCCGAAGCTAGTGCTTGATCTCTCAATCTTTTGGGTTATTTCCGGATGAATCGGAAAAAAGATGTCTGACTAAAACGCTCTCCCGGACGTAAATTGATAGACGGAAAGTTTGGCTGATTTGGAGCATCAGGCCAAACTTGAGGTTCCATCGCAATACCTGCATGCCCGCCATAAGGGTCCCCTGAATGACCAAGAACAGGGGAAGTATCTAGTCGAGCTGCGTCATACACTTGCAATCCTGGCGCATCAGTTTCGACAATCATTACAAGCTCGTCTGTTTCTAGTCGGGCTGCCTCACGCAATCCACTCCCATTCAAACAGAAGTTGGTATCCAGGCTGATTTCCGCAGGCAAAGCTTTTGGCTGCCTCAGATCATAGGGAGTACTGGCTACAGACTGAACCTCTCCTGTTGGAATCAGGGCTTCGTTTGTTGGCAGAAAGTGATCCGCATGGATCGTCAGCTTGTGACCTGATAAGCCCCTTTCATTCAGACACCAATAGCCATGAAAAGCAGGATTGCAGAAAGTTGGTTTTTCACTCTCCGCTGACATCTCGATTTTTAGGGCACCGTCATTCTGGATCGAATAGCTAACCTTAATTTCAAGCGGTCCAGGCAAACCACTTTCTCCGTCCGATGTCTGTACAGAAAAGATGACTCGATCCGATTCCAACTCCTCAACCTGCCAGTTTTTCTGGGAGATTCCCTCCGGTCCCCCATGAAGTGTATTCCCGTTCTCATTCACTGCTAGCTTTAAACTTTTACCATCAAGTGGTGCCTGGCCTTGTGCAATTCGATTCGCAATGGGCCCTACAATAGCGCCGAAATATCGCATTTTCCCGAAATAGTTCTCTGGATCAGGACTACCCAATGCCAGAGAATAAGGGATCCCCTCCAGTCGGAATTCCGTAAGGGTAGCTCCATAACTAATCAATTGAGCTCTTGCGGGGCCATTGGCAATGGTAACTTTTTGGACAGTTGACCCATCAGCAGATTTCACAGTTGTCATAAAGCGGTTCTTCCTCAAAAGAGTATTGACTTAGAGTATTTTAAAACTTGGTGGCAAACCAAGTCGTGTTGGCTTCAGATGAAAAGTCAGAGATCCCTGAGAACAAAAACCTCAGGGTTTTTTGCTGATATTTCCATTTCAAAGTGGATGCAATTATGGCTGGAATCTCTTTTCAGGAGTAGGGACTACCTGCTGTGTGTAATTCACTTTAAATCATCGAACACTCAAAGAATTATTTCAAATGGACGCAACGAAAACATGTCAGCGTTGGAAATCCCGGGGTTTCAGCTTCGGAATCTTTCGTGATCCACCCGGAAGAATCTGGCCAGACTTTTCACATTCAACCGACGAATTAGTGATTTTGGCAGAGGGGCAGATAGAAATTGAGGTCGCAGAGGTAATTCACAGACCAGTAATCGGAGAAGAAATTTTTATCCCCGCACAGGCTATCCATACTGTCCGTAATTTCTTAACCGTTCCGAGTAATTGGTACTATGAATACCGAGTAGCCTAGTTATTTCGCACTTTACTCAACATCCAGTCGTAAAGTTCTGGATTGGCATAAGCGGCGGTCCATGAATCGAGGGAATTTTCGTGAAAAGTTGTCAGTTTCGCATTTCCACCTGCGGCGTTGATTTTTTCCACTATCCGGGTTGACTCCTGATAGGGAACTACATCATCTCCGCTGTCATGAAAGGCCAAGATGGGAAGATTTTGTAACCGCTCCACAAACGGCATATCAATGTGAGATCCTCCCCCGCAGATCGGTACAATTGGAGCAAATTCCTCCGGATACTCGAGGGCTGCCTGCCAAGTCCCATATCCACCCATACTTAGTCCTGTTAAGTAGACTCTATTTGGATCAATTGAGTGGTTCTCCTGAAGTTCCTCGACAAGACCCATGACAAAACTACTCTTCCAATGAAACTCCGGGGGACACTATGGGCTGGCCAGAAGAAAAGGGAATTGCTGACATTCCTCAACCAATCTGGGTGGACCATGCTTTTTAACGAGCTCAAGATTCTCTCACCGCTCTCCATAGCCATGAAGAAAAATCACGAGAGGCCAATTATTCTTTGATGAGTAATTTTGAGGGAGATCCAGCAAGAATTGAATGTTGATTTCTTCAGTAAATGTTCTTAGCCGTTTCATTAATCTGACCGGTTTGTTCCTTACGAGGTTAATTCAGGAATTGTTTCAACTAAGTTTCGTCAATAACAAAGGAATCAATTTGATTTCAAACTTCGGTCAAAAATCTTTGAAAAAAACTGGATTGCTCAACGTTCTCACGATTCTTGGTGGATCCCCCAAGGATTGTTGAGATCGGTTGTACACAGGACGCTCTTTGTACCAATCCACCAGTTCTTTGATCAGTCGTTTACGGCTATCTTCAGCTTCGATCTCTGCACGAAGAAACTTACCTGGGACTGAGATAGTCATTTTATCCTGCCAGTCATCTGAGGGGATTCTGTATGACTGAACGCAGCCGTCTTCATTCACAAAACGCAGTTGATCCCCTTCAGCACCTCTTACTTCAAAATTTACTTCAAGATCATTGGAGTCCAACTCATTTCGTTTAATGCAGCTTCCCATGGGCTGAGAACTTACCGTAAAGGCCAGATGGGGACCCGTTGGGGATTCTGTGACATATCCAAATCCATTCTTAAGAGCGTTCACAACAGAACCAGCATCTAGAAATGGGGCCCAAATGACCGTCGTTGGTTTGCCCAGACCAAAGGGCCCTGGAGATCTCAGTTGTTCTGGCTGATGCAGGTCGCTACCACCGATCAAAGAAATTTGACGTCCGTCCGCGAGAAGTCGATCATACGTTTTCAAGATACCATCATTACTGGTAAGCCAGTGCCCGTGGTAGACCTCCATACAATCCATTTCGGGATAGTCATAGTCCCAAATCAGAGGTTCCTTGTCATGGTTCACCGAAAAGATTGCATTTTGGCGCTTCACTTCTTCTAGAAATATAGGCAAGTCTTCGCTTCCCTTTATCCGAAAATCTACCCATTCTGAAAGACCGAAGATATTGGCGTGTCCACGGTAAGTAGTCAGTTCCATACTAGGAACGAAGACCAGATCTGGGGTACTTTCCCGGCCGAAATACTGCCACTGCGTGGTTGTGTTATGATCTGTAACAGCCAGGAAATCCAGCCCAACGGATCTGGCATTTTCTGCAAGTACCTCAGGGGCTCCCTTGGCATCGCTGTGATAAGTATGGCAGTGAAGATCACCTCGGAACCATCCTGCACCGTCTCTCCGCACCCGAACCTGTTCGGGAGCCACGAATAGCTGTCGAGCAGAATCATCTGCTTTCATCCCCAATTTGACGCTTGCGCCTTCGGCAGGTAGTACGTAAAGCCCAAGAAGTATTTTCCATCTGCCTTCAGGGATCTCACCCGCATAATATCCAGGAGTTGCGCTATCTCGGGCTATAAAGAAATGATCGCGTGCCCCTCCACTCCATCCCCGAAATCCTCTCCGAGTCGGGAAGTCTGTGGCTGTGCTATCCAAAATGCCAATATCAATCAGACAATCGTCAGACTTATCGTATTTGAAGCTGACATCAATCCGAGTGACCCCCTTGGGCACATGCACAGGAATCTCAAAGAACGGAGACCTTTCCATGGTGCTACGATCAACGTGAACTTCAAACTCAATTTGCTGACCTGATGACAGAATAAAATCTTCCAATGTTTTCTTCCTCAAGAGTTAAATCAAGTTAGGTAAAGTCATAGATCAGATTCTCAGCAACTCCTTTAATCTATCGCCAAGTACCAACCTGCTGACCAACAAATATGGGATTTGAGAGTGCATGGAGCTCACCTCTTTGATCTCTCAATTCGAGAATAAACCAATCTGCTTCCTCAGAGATTGTCGTGAATTCAGAATCTTCATGATCACCACAGGACCATCGGCCCAAAGTCTCGTTGTTTTTAATCAGGACAGCCTCCAACTCAAAGGGATCAAAACCGTTAAGCCCTACAGACCAACCCATCTTCAATTTTACCTGACCTGGCTTCACTAAATCTCCCATACTAGCTTTTGAATCCTCCGTTTCAGCAGTGAAACTGATCTCGGCACCACTGGTTACAAAACAATGTCCTCTTCTGAGGCCAGCAAGAATCTCATTCTGGGTATTATCGTGGGCATAAACTCTGTTTGCTCCAATACGGACTTCAGTAGGCATTGGATGGTGACTGTCTGTTCCGCTAGAAGCAACCATTCGGAATCCCTCATTGAGCCATTTGTAGAATTGGCGCAGTCCTGGTTCATTATGAGAGCCTGCCCAGCCTCTGTTCCAAACTTCCACATGCCTTGCGGGTCCGGGCATCATGTCCGAAAAAGCCCAACGACAACCTGTACAAATTGGGTGACCCTCACTCTTGGGATGAGCAATGATGTAAAGCGCTCCTCTATCTTGAAGATCTGAAGCCAGAGCACTCATGGAGCTACCATCTTTGACTCGCCATTCTGTCCATTCATTGACACCAAGGACAACAGCATGCCCATTGAAGGTTGTCAGTTCCACTCCGCCTAGAATGGTCATTGCCTCTCCAGCCAGACTCGTGATTTCTGGAACTGCTGACTGTGTATTGTGGTCCGTCAGAGCAACAAAATCATACCCCCTCTTCCAGGCTTCCTCTAGAAATTCTGCTGGACTGAAATCTCCGTCTGAATGGTAGGTATGCCCATGTAGATCACCGGTATACCAACCCGGACCACGCCGCCTCACTGAAGTGGGCCTCATTGGAACAGGCATTGGTGCTTTAGAGTCTGTGACGTCTTTCTCACAGAACACATTAATTTGATAATCCACGCTACCAGGCGGCAGGATACGGTGAACATCCAACTCAACAGTCCATTCTCCTGGCTCAATCGGTCCACTTAGGTAGCCAGGTGAGGCCCAATTTGTGGAAATAATCGGTTGTTGATCATCGTTGTTGTGCCTGGTTCCCCGTGCCCCATTCGGGCCATAAACTGAAATACTAAGTTGGTGTGGAATATTACCCACTCCTGGATGTTCTGGTGTATGAGTAAATTCAAGCCGCAGTGTTTTGGTTCCATCGGGCACCTTAAAATTGTGCGGAACATGGGTGGCCATACTATCCAGTGTAAGATGTCCGTAAATTTCTTGTTTCATGAAGATGTGCCTATCTGAGTTTGTTACTATTTGGTCTTTTTAAAGGCTTCTTACCTCGCCCATCAAGTTTATGCTACCTCGTTTCCACTAACCCTTGTGATACCAGAGAGTGTTAGTTCATTCTTACGATGGCAGGCCACAAGCCTCCCTTCACCAACAGACTCCAGTCTTGGGGGAATCTGCTGACAATTTGGACTCGCGAAAGAACATCTCGGAGCGAAGGTACAGCCTGGAGGCAAATTGGCTGGGTTTGGAGGATGCCCCTGCAAAGGCTCAATACGAGATTTATTGGGGGTATATTCTGGCGTAAGGACGGCTGTAAGAAGAGCTGCAGTGTATGGATGACAGGGAGCACTGTAGATCTCAGCAGTTGGGGCGATTTCTACAATGCGTCCAGCGTACATAACTGCGACACGGTCAGAAATGTTAGAGACGACATTCAGGTCATGCGAAACGAAAAGATAGGTCAGACCAAGGTCTCTCTGTAAATCCTGAAAAAGGTTCAGTATTTGAGCCTGTACCGACACATCCAGGGCAGATACAGGTTCATCCGCGATCACAATTTTCGGTTTGGGAGCAAGGGCACGGGCAATCCCAATACGCTGCCGCTGCCCACCCGAAAAGGCGTGAGGATAGCGATCACTCTGGGCAGGATCTAGCCCAACTTTTTCTAGGACTTCATAGACTCTCTCCTGCTGGAGTCGCCGATCTTCAATTCGTAAGGGTCCATTTCTCAAAGATTCAGACACAATCTCAAAAACAGTCATCCTGGGATTGAGTGAAGCAAATGGATCTTGAAAAACAAAGCGGATGTGTTGCCAAACATTCCGCCGCTCCTGCTCGGACAAATTTGAAATCGCACGCATTTGTCCTCTGATAGCTAAACGAATCTTGCCATCAGAGGGATCTATCAACCCAGCAATGGTTTGACCAAGTGTCGTTTTGCCACAGCCCGACTCACCCACAAGACCCAGCGTTTCCCCTTCTTTTATTTCCAGACTCACCTCAGTGACAGCACGAATCGTTTTCTTTTTTCTACGGATTAACCCCGTTCGCTTCACAAACTGTCGAGACACTGATTCCACCTGCAAAGCCACGTTTGCAAGTGATTCAGTTTTCTTCCCTTTGTCACTGACAGTGTTTACTCCCTTTTTTTTGAATTCTTCAGGAACACCCGCTCTCCCCAAAAAACACCGAACATTTGTTTTACCAAGATTGATTGGAGGCCGATCTATATTGCACAATTCTGACTTGGTGTGTTGACAGCGCGTTGAAAAAGCACATCCTGTGGGCCTCTCAAACAGTGAAGGAACAATTCCTGGAATGACTGGCAGCCTGGTTTCCTGATTACCAGCGTAATGGGGTGCAGCAGAAATCAGTGCTCTTGTGTAGGGATGGCGGGGGTTGGAAAAAATTTGCCCAACTGGTCCTGATTCAACCACCTCCCCCAAGTACATAACCACAACCTCATCTGCAATTTCTGACACAACCCCCAGATCGTGAGTGATGAACAAGATGGACATTTCAAATTTCTTCTGGATCGTACGCATCAAATCCAAGATAACCGTTTGTGTTGTCACATCCAGGGCTGTCGTGGGTTCATCGGCAATGAGCAGGCGAGGATTAGTCATCAGCGCCATGGCAATCATGGCTCTTTGCCTCTGACCACCTGAAAGCTCAAAAGTATAAGAGTCCATTTGAGCCTGTGGATCAGGCATCCCGACTGCTTCTAAAACATCTATCGCCCTGGCTCTTGCCTGGTTTTTGGTAACCCTTTCGTGTTGCCTGAGAGCTTCAACGATTTGATTTCCGATCGTGTAGAAGGATGACAGCGCCGTCATCGGCTCCTGAAAAATCATCGTTGCATCATTCCCACGCAACCTTCGTAATACTTTCGAATCGGGCTTCAAACCAGCTATATCTACGAGTGTTCCTGATGGATCAGAGTAGTGGACCGTCCCCTGGTCAATCGTCGAATTGGCACCTGTGATCCCCAAGAGCGTTCTTGCAGTTACTGACTTTCCACAACCAGATTCCCCAACAAGACAAACTGTTTTACTTTTTGGAATATCAAAAGAAACTTCTTTAAGCGCCTGAAGTCGACGCTTCTCTTCCCAGAAAGAAACAGAAAGCCCTTGGACAGACATCAAGAGATCAGGTCTCATAAGGATCCCCGGCGTCTCGCAGGCCATCACCCAGAAAGTTCAAAGACAGGACTGCTAGAACAACAGCAAAGCCAGGAAGAAACAGCCAGGGAGCCGTCGAAATGGATTTGAGATTCTGCGCTTCCTGCAACAGCACTCCATAACTAACAACTGGTTGCCGAAGGCCAATCCCCAGAAAACTTAAAGACGTTTCAGCGATGATCATTCCTGGAATCGCAAGGGTTACCACCGCAATTATGTGAGAGAGAAAATTAGGAAGCATGTATCTGAAAATAATGCGTATCGGCCGATTTCCATCCAGCTTTGCTGCCTTGATAAAATCTTCATCTTTGAGAGCCATAAAACGCCCTCGAACAACGCGGGCGAGTCCGGTCCATCCAATGATCGAAAGAATGATTGTGATGAGGAAATAAGTCTGAATAGGTGGCGCTGTTGGCGGGATCGCAGCGGCTAAACCAATCCACAACGGGATCGAAGGAATGGACTGCAAAATTTCAATCATTCGCTGAATACCAAGGTCGATGAGACCACCAAAAAACCCTGAAATGCCTCCAATCATGATTCCCAAAATCAAACTCAGTGCGACACCCACCAAACCAATGGTCATGGATACACGAGTCGCATGGATCGTCCTACTGAGAACATCCCGACCTAGCCTGTCAGCACCAAAAAAATATACACGGTCACTTTTTTTAATCGGACCGAAGAGGTGTCGATCAAACTCAACCAAGCCCCAGAGATCGTATTTATCCCCCTTCACCCAGAAACCCAATGGAATGATTTTTCGCGGATCTTCTACGAAAGTTCGCTTACCAGAGTCGTAGTCGACTTTTGAGCGATATCCAAGAACATGAAGCTGGAAAATTTCCTGGCCAGATCGATCTTGAACGAAGAAACGTATCGATTGTGGGGGAGCATAGACATCACGAGCTTTGTAGGTGGATTGTGAGTGAGGCGCCAGGAATTCAGTGAATGCAGCAACAAGATAAATAAATATCGTGAACAAGAACCCCATAAAGCCCAAACGATGTCGCCGGAATCTTCGCCAGATCAATGTTCCGTAACTAGCGTTTTCTGCAGAGAAACTCACATCATCTCTCCTTCCCTCGCTTGGCGTCTGATGCGCGGATCCAATAACATCAGGCAGAGATCTGAAAATAGAGTTCCCAACACAGCAAGAAAGCTTAGGAACATGATCAAGGAAGATGCGAGGTACAAATCTTCTTCTTTGAGAGCTTGCAAAAGAAGGGGCCCTGTCGTTTGCAGACCCAGTACGACAGCAACAATTGTTTCACCTGAGATGATTTTTACAAATAAGTCATTCAACTCAGAAACAAAGGGATTCAGCGAATGTCTCACGGGATATTTGATGACCAGATTTAATTCCGTGAGTCCTTTCGCCCGGGCTGTCAGTACGTAGGGACGATGCAATTCATCAAGGAGGTTAGCTCGGATTTTTCGGATAACTTCCGCAGTCCCAGCGGTCCCTAGAACAATTGTCGGTATCCAGAGGTGAGATAGTAAATCGAGGAACTTATCGATTGACCAGGGAGCATTGATATACTCTGGAGAGAATAGTCCTCCAACGCTTTGGCCAAAGTAACGGAAGGAAATGTAAAGGAGAACGAGTGCTAGGAGAAAATTTGGTACCGCAAGCCCCACAAAACCTACAAAAGTGGCTGCATAATCTCCAAGAGAATACTTACAAACGGCAGAATAGATTCCGATTGGGATCGCTACGATCCAGATGAACATCAGGGTAACGACGGAGAGAGTCGTTGTCAGTCCCAGGCGTTGAGAAATCAATTCAGAAACTGGGACATCCCACCCGAAGGAGTATCCAAAATCTCCACGAAAGAGAATATTTCCCATCCAAATCAGATATTGCTCAAACGGGCTCTGATCGAGGCCATACATTCGGCGTAGATCAGCAATCTCATGCTCCTCAAAAACCTCCCCGTACTGATTGGCCTCCAATACGATCCTATCCACAAAATCGCCAGGTGGTAGAATGATAATAAAAAAGGAGACCACAGTGATGACGAAGACCGTAATCATTATCAGAGAGAGTCTTCGGACGAGGAAACTAAGCATCTGAAAAGGATGTCAAGTGGGACGAAGATATCGAAGCGATCTCAATCTCCGCCCCCAGTGACCTACTGCTTATCCTTGGTTATATAAAAGGTTGAAAAGTTAGCAGGAGAAATTCCAGGATACATCCAACCCTCCATCAGGGGCTCTGGCACATTGCGGAGGCGATTGCTGACAGCCCGATAGTTTCCTGCTGGCAGAGCAATTCCAATGCGAGGAAAATTATCTGTCACCAGTTCTAAAAATTCGCCCATAACAGTATCTTGCTTTGCACCAGCGACCAGTGGAATCTGATCAATCAGCTCCAGCATTCGTTTCACATTTGCGGGGGGCTCTACTCCCTCTTTCCCACCGGTCACATAATACTTTTTCCAATCAAGGTCGTTATCAGCTCCAAGCAGATCATTTGGTGCTAACAGCGGTAAGCGACCCGCTCCATTTTCGGATAACCAGAGGCCAATATCATTATCAGCTGCCCCGCGCCGACTGATGGATGTCGCATCCGAAAGAACTTCAATCACCGTTTCTACTCCGACAGCCTCCCAATAACCTTTGATCAACTCCATCATGTCCACCCAGTCGGACTTGAAGTCTTTATTGACTGCAATGACAACGACAAAACGGTCACCATTGGGGCGCAACCGAAATCCGTCACTGTCTTTCTTGCTCAGTACTTTATCCAAATATTCTGAGGCAAGTTCTGGATCATATTCAGTGTACTGTTTGGCCATCTTTTCTGAATAAAAGGGAGACCTAGGACGTGGGGCTACCTGATACGGTTCTCCCTGTCCTAAAAAGACAACATCAATCAACTCTTCCCGGTCAATTGCGTGGGACAGCCCGACGCGGAAGTTCTTGTCCCTGTAAACTGAAGCCCTAAAGGTATCAGGATGATTTTCAGGGAACTGAAAATTAGCCACGTTCATATCAGCTGAGTCTGCAGCCACAAAACGGTAATCTCCCTGCTTCATGTTTTCAAAGAAGACACTTCGATTAGCAGGTGTGGAGATATTAACTCGGCTAATATCAACTTCACCGGTCAGCGACTTTGCTAACTGAATTTCAGTATCCGCTGCTAAGACCCATTGACGGTAATCAATGTAGGGTAGCTGGTTACAGGCTTTATCCACCTTAAAATAATAAGGATTTCTCTCGAACTTGAATTGCTCTTTTCCGAGAAAGGATTCTTTGGGGATCCATCCATGCACAGAAGGTCGAGCAGGATTATTGTATTCTGACTGCTTGCCATAGCTACCGACAGTAGCATTCCACCACTGTGTGTAGTCTGTAGAACCATCTGCAGCCATGAGTTTTGCGACCCCATCTGGGTTCAAGCCCTTGATGAATTGTCGATGGTAGTGCTCAGCAAATTGAACAACCCGAACTCCGTAGGGAGAGGCTAGGTTTTCTAATAACAAACCATTTGGATTAGACCACGAGAATTGAACAGTATGTTTGTCAACAGCCTTTACTGTTGCTTGCTCGCCCTTAACAACCATGTAGCCACGCGGCTTGGATTGTATATCCTTGTTGGACTCAACGTACGTCCACCAAAACACAATATCATCAGCTGTAAATTCCTCGCCATCAGACCATTTCATCCCCTTTCGCAGTTGGAAGGTGTACGTTGTCGCGTCATCAGAAATCTGCCAACTCTTGGCGACATTAGGTACAATTTCGCTTCCATCTACTGACCAACGCACGAGAGGTTCATATCCAAAGTGACGGAATTCGGCTAAACGGTTCCCCCCCGTTGTATCAACCATTGTTCCACCATAAACACCAATTTGCTCTGCGACCTCCACAACCAGGGGTTCTTCAGGAATCCGGTCGCCAACTGCTGGGAGTGCTCCGGATGCTACAGCACTTGCTAGCATCGGTGCTTCATTGTAGCTTGAGCAACTTTGCGCTTGAGCAGAATTTGATAGTGCTGTGAATCCGAGTGCACCTGTTATAATGGAGAATCTGAAAAACTTGTTAAAGAGACTTTTTTTCATGAATTCCTCTACTGATTAATTTCAAAATAGAACCAATTCTGGGTGAGCAGATAAAATTGTTTACATTTGGTCTCCTGAAAAATGGTTGATTTAGAAAATGAGGCAAATTTAACTTGATGAAATCCTTAATAGATCTGAAAAATCCTGATCCAATGACTGGATTTCTGTTTAAGAAATTCTTAATTTACCTACTCAAATTGCTAATTCTCTTCAAAAGTTGTCTGAAGTCTCTGAGAATCTACCCTTATTAAAGCGATATAGAAAATGGTCAAGGGAATGTTCAAAGATTAATCGTTTTCTAACCTGTTTTCTTGAGTAATTAGAAAGATTAATCTTCAACTCCTGTTTGGACTAAAGTCTGGGTACAAAAACACCCAATGGCTGCGAAATTTTTTTCTTAGAATTTGAGGAATGAAATGAGATTAAACATGGGTATTATTGGTTTAGGCGAAGTTGCCCAGCTTGTTCACTTGCCCATCCTTTCTGATCTAAATGAAAAGTATTGGATCAAAGCTGTTGCGGACATCTCACCATCTTTGAATAAATTTATTGAAAATAAGTACAATATTACAGATTGTTATCTTTCACCATCTGAACTCCTGAAAGATCCTGAAATTGATGCTGTATTTGTGCTGTCTCCAGATCAACATCACTTTGAATTTGTGCAGGAGGCTATCAAACTTGGAAAACATGTCTTCGTTGAGAAACCAGCTACACTAAACATCCAGCAACTGAAAGAACTCGTTGAATTAGAAGAGAATTTCCCAAATCAAATTACGATGGTTGGCTACATGCGTCGTTACGCAGGAACGTTCCTCAAGGCTAAGGAACTGATGCGAGTGAGCCCTAAGAAAACAGAATATCTCAGATTCCGAGACATTATATGTGAAGGCCCATTTTTCATGAGTCAAACAAGACCGATCTTTTCACCTGTTGATATCCCCTCGGATTTAGTCGAAGAATCCAAGAAAAAGCGCAACCAACAACTTGATAGCGCTCTCGGCACAGAGACAACAGCTGAACACAGGACCGCTTATCAAATGCTAACCGGCCTTGGTTGTCATAGTTTTTCTGCTGTCCGTGAGCTAATCGGATCCCCAATTAGGGTCAAGGCAGCAGCGGCATCTCATCAAGGAGAGCTTCTGATCATCGTCCTAGAATATGATGGATTTCTTGCAACCTATGAGTTAGTGAACAACCAGGAAATCGTTCAATTTGACGCAACCATCGAGATCTATCAGAGAGATCGGCGACTTAAAATAAACTATGAGACTCCCTATGTGCGACATCAATCTTCCACATTAGAACTTTCTGAGTATGCTGATGGGAACGCTCAAACCACCATCTATGGTCCTGATTACAAGGATCCTTTCGTCAATGAAATCTGTGAGTTTTACGACTGCATTGCTGCTAGTCGTAAACCAAAAACAAGTTTACAGGACTCGCTTGAAGACCTGGAACTATTCCAGAAAATCATCGAAACCTTAAAGAAATCGGAATCAGTATGAAAGTAACTATTGCTACCGCCCCTTGTTCTTGGGGAGTCTGGTATCCTGATGGAACTCCATCAGGCACACCATGGCACACTTTTTTGGATCAGGCTGCTTCCGCTGGATATCAAGCTCTGGAACTAGGCCCAATTGGCTATCTACCAGCAAACTATCAGGAATTATCAACTGAACTTGAGAAGAGGTCACTGTCAGTTTGTGCAGGAACTGCCTGTTATGCCTTCGCTCAAATCAGCAATTTAGATAGTATTCGGGAAGAGTTAAATTCGTTGTGTACGCTGCTGGTTCAGATGAATGCTAAATATCTTGTGACAATGGATGAATCGGATGTTGGGAGATTCGGTGAAAAAAAATCAGATTTGACTCCCTACCAATCAAACCGATATTTGCAGATTATCCGTGAAATGGCCGCCTTCACCTTCCAAGAACACGGCATCAAAACCGTTTTTCATCCGCATATCAAGTCTCTCTACGAATATGAAAATGAGATCCAAAATTTGATGGAAGCAACTGGGATCGATCTATGTTTTGATACCGGTCATCACACATATTCCAATGGAATTCCTGAAGCAGGCGACCGCTCGGCGCTGGACTTTCTAATGAAGTACCCTGAGCGTATTGCTTACCTGCACTTCAAAAATGTAGACGGGCAAATCAAAAAACAAGTTCTTGAGCAGAATCTGGATTCAGACCAGGCATTTGATCTGGATGTGATGTGTGACTTGGAAGACGGAATTATTGATTTTCGAGAACTGAAGACTGTTCTTGAAGCCATCAACTTCAAAGGCATTGGTGTAATCGAGCAGGACATGCCGAGAGCAACAACGGATCAAGCTTTCACTTCTGCTAAAAGGAACCTGAATTTTTTGAAAGAGATTAATTTGGTGTGATTTTCTATCAGATGTCTTACAGCTTGTTTTCAACTGTAGCCATCAAAAGATTTATTGAAAATACTCAATCCGCATACTGCTGAAATCTCAGCTCCATTAACTTGGCAAAGCAAACTAAATCCCCATTCGCTACACAATTCCTCAAAAATTCCCTTGACCAATGCTGATTATCTTGTGTACTGCACACCCAAATCCTCCAAAATTGGGGGAAATACCGGTGTGAAATACCGAATCTTGCGATTATTGGAGGCGAGGGAGCCTCCTACACTATTCTTTCAGGGCGATTTTCTAGTCCTGGCAACACCCTAAGGAGAGCTGGATGAAATATCTCATTTTCGCAGTAATTGGTGCGATTCTCACCGTGCAGTCAGCCGTCGCAGCAGATAAAAAATTGACCATCTCTGTCTATTCTTTTGCTCAAGATGCCTACAAAAAAGCGCTTTATGATCCGTTTGAAGCGATTTGTGACTGCGAACTGGTGATCGAAACCGGCAACAGCGTCGAGCGTATGGCGAAAATCGAAGCCAATGCGGCCAATCCCGTAATTGACATGGCTGTGATTTCATCTCATGACGCACTGGCCTTGGCTCGTAAAGGGCTTCTCCAGAATCTGGATGTCTCCAAGCTCTCCAGCTACAATGACCTATATGAGGCGGCTAAGAATCCTCTTGGTGAAAATTGGGCCGTCGGCTACACCTTCTACGCCAGTTCCATTGTCTATCGTTCTGACTTGGTTCAAATCAACAGCTGGAAGGATCTCTTATCCCCTGAACTTGCCGGCAGAGTCGCTCTTCCCAACATCACCGGCACCCAGGGACCTCTCACTCTTTTCATGCTGTCAAAGGCCCTTGGCCACCAAGGTTACGGCTTTGAAGAAACGATCGATAGCATTGGTGCCAAGGCTGATGACATCGTCACCTTTTATGTCCGTTCTTCTCAACTTGCCCAGTTGATGAACCAGGAAGAAGTCATTGCAGCCCCAGTAGGACGCTTTGCTTGGAGTAGATTTTCTAATAGTCCACTACCTTTCGTTTGGGCAAACCCCAAAGAGGGCCAAACTGGAGGAATGAATGTGATGATCATGACCAAAGGCAATGGCAACGAAGAATTGGCTTATCAATTCATGGATTACTGGCTCTCCGTGGAGTCCCAGACCCGCATTGCCAACGCCAAGATCGATAGTCCCGCTAATAAGAAAGTCACGGTGTCAGATGAAGTTGTTGAGGGCCTGACTTATGGTGCTGAGCTCATCGATTCTCTCAATATCATCAGCCCTTCCGACATCATTGACAATCGTGAAGGCTGGGTTGAGCGTTGGAACACCAAGGTCATCAAGTAGATAGTTGATCAAACCTGACTGAGATCTCGGTGTGATTACTCCGAGATCCTCACTCTCAAAACTCCCACCGTGTTTCAAAATCGTATAGAGGGCTTGGTGCTTGCCTTCCCTGCAATCCTTTTCACGGCAACCCTCTTTTTGTTGCCTGTCCTCGTCCTCCTTTCGGAAGGCTTTCGGGTTGATGATGCTTGGTCGCTACAAGGCTATGCAGACTTTATCAGCAAGCCCCTGAATCAGACCGTCTTTTTCCGAACCCTAAAACTGGGCCTCCTCGTTGCCGCGGTCAGCGCCATTATCGGATATGCAACCGCATTCTCCATCTACCATCTTCCGCTCAAACATCGTGGACGAATCTTTGGGCTTGTGGTCTTGCCACTGATGATCTCACCGGTCGCACGAACCTATGCCTGGATCGTCATTTTGGGACGTACAGGAATTGTCAACGATGCCATCGTCGGGTTGGGACTCAGTGACACACCGATTCGACTATTATTTACTGAAACAGCCGTCTTCTTGGGATTACTTCAGCTATTTATGCCGCTGATGATCATTTCACTGATCTCAGCCATGGAAAACTTACCAAATGATGCAGTTGCGGCTGCCCGAGTTTTGGGAGCCAACTGGTTGCAGGTCTTTCTAAAGGTCATCCTTCCTTTGACCAAGGAAGGGCTGGTCATTGGAGGAACACTAGTGTTTACGGGTTCTCTCACCGCTTACATTACCCCTGCGATCCTTGGGGGAGCAAAGGTCTTGATGCTGGAGACACTGCTGTATCAAAGAGTCAATGTAGCTAATGACTTTGTTTCTGCAGGAATCATTGCCACGATCTTGATCACGATGAGTTTTGGCTCCAATCTTCTCTTCAAACGAATTGCAACCGCCAGATCGTAGCCTCTAAATTCACCAGCATGCTTATCCTAACTGATCAGACAAAAACCATGTTGCCGCTTATTTTTAAAAGTATGAAATCAAAGTTTTCAGTTGATTTCTTCACACCCGGGAAAGATATTTTGAACAGTGTTCTTGGCAGACAATCCTAATGGGGAAGTGGACAACATTTTTGATCATTGGACTGACTCTGACTTTCCTGATCGGGCCATTTTTTATCATCATCGCCGCAGGGCTATCGGCTGGAGGAAATTTGGCTTTCCCACCAGAAGGGCTATCGCTCAAATGGTATTTGGCGGTCTTTGAAGTCGAGAGTTTTCGTGAGAGTTTTGCCCTCTCCATGTTCCTTGCTGTGTTTGGAACATTGTCGGCCTTGGTGCTTGGAGTTCCGGCAGCCTACGCCCTCAGTCGCTATCGTCTGCCTTTTGCGGAGACGGTCAAAACGATCGTTGCAGCCCCAATCATTGTTCCAGGGATCATTGTTGGGCTTGGACTGTTGCGTTACCTGGTGATCCCGCTCAATTTCACAGTCTCTTTGGCGCTCTTCATGGCTCACACTGCGCTAGTGATTCCCTACGCAGTACGTGTCGTAACAGCTAGTTTGGAGAATTTGCGAAGCGATATGGAGGAAGCTGCCATTTTGCTTGGCTGTACGAGATTCGGAGCTTTTGTCAAAGTGGTGCTGCCCAACATTCGCGGAGGAGTTTTAGCGGCTTTCATTTTGGGGTTCGTCACTAGCTTTAATCAAGTACCTGTTTCATTGTTTCTCTCCGGTCCAGGGGTACGGACGCTGCCAATTGATATGCTGGCCTATATGGAAATCACGTACGACCCCTCTGTCGCAGCCCTATCTGCGTTGCTAGCAATCATGTCCGTGGGGATCATTTTCCTCGCTGAAAAGTTTCTGGGATTTTCCCGCTATGTCTGAGTCCTTTGTTTCCCTGAAAAATCTGACGCTTGCTTATGGGGATACGGTTGCGGTTCCGAAGCTCAACCTGGATATCCAAAAAGGAGAACTGCTCACACTTCTTGGGCCTTCTGGATGCGGCAAAACCACTACGATGAGAGCCATCGCGGGGCTGTTGACTCCGCGCTCGGGGACGATTGTGATCGATGGGGCCGACGTAACCAAAGTCCCTGCCAACAAGCGTGGCGTTGGGTTGGTGTTTCAATCTTACGCTTTGTTTCCCCATCTTTCAGCCTTTGAAAATGTGGCCTTTGGACTTCGACTCAGAAAAATTCCGAATGGCGAGATCAAGCGACGTGTGGAGCAAAATCTAGAGACCGTCGAACTTGGTGAATTCGCTAAACGAAAACCGAGCGAGCTCTCCGGTGGCCAGCAACAAAGACTCTCCTTGGCTAGATCTCTTGTACTGGAACCCAAGGTAATGCTGTTGGACGAGCCACTATCGAACCTGGATGCACGTTTGCGGCTGGACATGCGGTCTGAATTGCAGCGCCTGCAACGAAACAGCGGCATCACCATGGTCTTCGTCACCCATGACCAAGGGGAGGCACTGGCACTGGCAGACCGAGTTATCCTGATGAAGGACGGTTTGATCGAACAGATGGGCACTCCAACTGAACTTTACAATACCCCCACTACTGTGTTTGCTGCGGATTTCATGGGCTTTGAGAACATTTTCGAAGTACGTGATGGAGAAATGACTGGGAATAATGGGAGTAGAGTGAGTGGATACAACGCTAAGTCTGGGTATTTAGCCTGGCGTCCTAGTGGTGTCAGGGTAGGTACTGGCCCGTTAACTGGAATAGTTGCCGGTGTATCTTTCGCTGGTGATGTATGGGAGTACGTGATCAACTCCGACCTAGGTCGTATCACAGCTTCTACTCCAGCCGGAAATACTCACTATCCGATTGGAGCTACCCTTGCTTTTGAACTGCCCGAGCAAAATGGTAAACAAATCAAGGTGTCTGGCTGATGGGATTGTGGGTCGATACCGATTTTGGATTTGATGACTTATGGGCTTTGCTGGTCCTTGAAGCGGGAGGTATTGACATTGATGGGGTATCCCTCGTTGCAGGCAATTCGCAACTAGAGCAAGTCTGCAAGAACGCCTTCGGTGCATTCCACCATTTCGGCTTTGCCTCGCCAATTTACAAAGGTGCGGAAGGTCCTTTACTCCGTCCTCTTGAGACTGCCAAAAGGATCTTGGGACCCAAGGGGATGCGAAGCCGGGGTCAATTCCTGCCCAATGTTCCAGCGTTCCCTGTCCAGGAGGCACTCCCAGCTTTGGAAACCTGGCTGGATTCCGAAGGCCCCAAAGATGTGCTCGCCATTGGCCCACTCACCAACCTCGCCCTCACCTACCGAAGCTTTCCGGAAAAGCTGCAGCGTCTTGGGTCTCTAACTTGGATGGGGGCCAGTCGTGCTAGAGGCAACCACACCGAGCACGCTGAATACAATGCCTTTGCCGATGCCGATGCCCTCGCCACTGTCCTTCAGCACGATGCACCACTGAGGATAGTTGATCTTGAACTCTGCCGCCAAGTAACTTTCGGTCCGGAAGACATACCGATTTTAGAGGACAGTCTTTTGGCAGATTTACTCGGAGGCTACCTCGACATTGCTCTTTCTCGGGGACGTGAGCAGATGGCAATCTATGATCCGATTGCTGCGCTGGCTGTTGTCCAGCCAGCCCTAATCCAATTTGAGCGAGTCACCCTAACCGTTCACACTGAGAATGATGCTCGATACGGAAAGACTGAGTTCAACTTTGAGCAGCCATCGAACGCTTCGATTGGAATCAACATCGACCCCAAGATTGCTCTTCAAATCTGTATGAAGGCCCTTGAACAGAGACGAAACCAATGAACGAAGCAAACTCGACTCTGTATAAATTTTTGCAGCGAATTCCCAAGATCGAATTGCATTGTCATCTCCTCGGCACCATCCGCAAGCAGACTATGAAGGAACTAGCTCGTAAAAATGGTTCCCGCACCACAGATGCTGAAATCGATGCTTTTTACGTCCGTGGTGAGAAGCCGGTCGGGGTCCTACACATTTTCCGGGAACTGGAAAACCACCTTCTCCAAGACCCTGATGATCTTCGCCGAATTACCTACGAATACTTAGAAGATGCCTCCCTGCAGCAGGTTCGACATGCAGAATTTTTCTGGAACCCGACAGGCACACTAGCAGCGACTGATCTCTCCTACGGCGAATTGCAGAACGCCATTCTTTTGGGCATGAACGAGGCTGAGACAGACTTTGGGATCACCAGCTTGCTCATCCCGAGTATCGATCGTGAGGCCCCTGCATCCGCAGGTCTCGAAATGGTGGAGTTGATGTGCGCCCACCGTCACCCAGCCGTTGTTGGCATCGGAATGGATTACAACGAAGTCCACAATCCACCTGAAAAATTTTTTGAAGCCTACGCATTGGCAAAAAAAGTAGGCTTGAAGACAACGGCACATGCGGGTGAATTTGGTACACCCTGGAAGAACGTGGAGACCGCGCTAGATGTTTTAGGGGTGGATCGGGTCGATCATGCCTACACTGTCCTTGACAATCCCGCTCTCGTCTCACGTTGCATTGACCAAGGAATCTTGATCACAGTGGTCCCGACAAACAGCTACTACCTCCGGACCCTAAGCCCCGATTCATGGGCTCAAGAACATCCCATTCGACGAATGGCTCGGGCTGGATTAAAAATTCATCCCAATACGGACGATCCTGCTTTTCATCTAGTGGATCCAATCAAATGTCAGCGCATGATGGTTGAAGCTTTCGGGTACAGCATTGATGACCTCAAGAACTTTATGCTTAATGGTCTGGAAGGCTCATGGCTTGATAACAGGACCAAAAGCAATTTAAGCAAGGAGTGGTCTGAAGAACTTGATGAGATGCGACAACAATATTTTTAAAATCGAATAAATTTTTGACCATCCAATGGTTTTCTCTTGAAAACCAAATTGTTTTGATAACTGGATCCAGCCGAGGACTGAGGTGGTCAAAGGCCAGAGTGAGAATTTGCTCAAATCAGTGCGTGACTGACTTTGCTGAAATTGACGACTTTCTGACTCTTAAAAGTGTGCGTTCGGGCTTGGATGCACTCCCAAATATATCATGTCCTGGTAAAGAGGAGGACGATGGCAATATAGTTTCAATTACGCTTTGCCTTCAAAAAACCTAAGAGTTGGGTTAGCACCGAACCTGTATTAACGAAACCACCTATATGATCCCCTTCCACTGAGAAGAAATCCCAACCATGTTGTTTTGCTAACATCTTCCCTTTCCCGAAAATGAATGGTTCCTCCTCACCCACCCACAAAAGCACCGGCATATTTAAATCGACGACAGCTGCTTCCAAACCCTCAACTTCCTCCATCTTATCATAGATGTTTCTGATCGCAGGTAATTGATCCTTTGGATACTGTAGCAGCCATGCATTTTCTTTCCCTTCGTCTCCAAAGATTTTCAGTGCTTTATCGAAAGTAAGCTTCCCAACATCGAGTCTCTGAATTTCTTCGGCAGTGCCTACCCCCGGGCAATGTCCACCTAGCATCAAACTCAGTAGTCGATGTGGATAAAATTTTGCCACGCAGCACCCTAACAACCCGCCCATGGAATAACCAACAAGATGAGCTTGTTCAACTGCTTCGGCATCCATTACAGAGATAATATCTAGAGCAAGTAGATTACGATCATAGTTTGCTGCTTCGGCAGGTATGGAACTTTCTTCATGCGAGAGGCAATCGATTGATATACAGCGGTAGCCTTTGTTGACAAAGAATTCGATGTACGTCATTCCCTTGATGTCAGGAGAATCCCAGTCTTCTTTCTTACTTGCCAAACCATGCTGGAAGACTATGGTTTCGTCTCCTTGCAGGCCATATTTTTTGTAGGCAATTTGTTGATTACGATTTTCAATAAAGTATGTTTTGGATTCTAACATTTCACTATCTCCTACTTCGAGAATTTCAGGGCCTGTCATCAATCACTTTTCTGAATCCAGAACTCAATGTAGAAACCAAGATTTTTACAGAATCATCTTTTATTTCACTCTTTGAAACTGGTGATTTTTCCCATCACAAGTTCAATCGGTCTCTACAAACAAGCCGGAGGTATGAAGCAGCGAGGCCGTCGCTAGAACCATCAGTAAAATGAGGCAAAAGGGCTTGTAATATTTTTCAACACTTGGTCGAAACAAAAGCTTGCCAAGGAAAACACCTGCTGCCACAGGTAAGGACAACACCACTCCTCTTTTGAGGGCAAGCCAGTCCATCATACCGAATGTTACAAGCCACATAAGCAATAGACACGAGATCAGAACCAAACTGAGGATCAAAGTGGCCCGAATCACTCGTGCAGGACGGTCTTGGCTCAACACACAGAGCGCTGCAACCATGCCTCCCACGGAGGCGATACCCGCTGCGAACCCTACCAATATTCCAGAACCGAACAATCTAGGCTTACTACTGAGAAATGAGGCTTGGAACCGGGCCAATTGAAGAACCGCAAGGGTGATTATCAAACATAACGATGCAAGACGAGAATCGTCCACAGGCAACCATCCTGTCAGTGTCAATCCAATGGGCAGTCCGAACACCACTCCACTGACCATGCCGAAGGCGACACTGCGGTCGGCTTCACTCAAGCTGCCGCGGACCAAAATTGCTGAAGCTACGGCGTCCATTACCCAGCAAACAGGGATCAACGCAATGGGAGGAAGGATGAGCACTGACAATGACATGAAGAATGCTGCCATCCCAAAGCCAGCGAAACCACGGACTAGTCCTGCAAAAAAGGCCACAGTTGCCAAAAAGCCAACCTGATTAAAGGTCAAGGATAACTCATCAATCATGCTACCACTTTGCTTAGACCTGCAGGCCTCTCAAAATAGTTGGCGTTGGATCTCAACTTTTCAATACTCTCTCAAAACAGAGGTTTTTTTCATCTTTACGGGCTATCCAAGCCTCCCATTTCAAGACACCATTTCATGGGTCAAGGATCTATCGAGTCAGGTTCCGATTGCTTTCTAACGAAAGAACAAGGAGTAACAGATGAGGCTCATGAGCACCATGTTCAGAAAGAGGAAAAAGCCAATTCTGTCCAAGGATCGATGGAAGCCTTTGAGTAATTCTGCTGTGGCTGCAGTATTCATTCGAACGCGGATCAACTCATAGCAGATCTGGCCTAGCAATTCTTTTTCAGTGCTTTCCTTAATTGTTTTTGAAAGCACCTCATGCTCCCTAGTCGTAATCTGAAAATCTTTTCTGTTGTGGTGAAAAGCCGATGTTGAAATCCCGTTATTATTTCCCATTATTGTTCTTCTCCCTTAAAAAATTTGGCGGCTAGGAGCTTGGTTTTCAATGAAGTATGGCGAATCTGTAGGCGAACTTGGCTGATAGTGGTGCTCATTCAGTTCACAGATGACATCTAAATTCTTATTCACGCCTATTTTTCCAAATTAGGTAAAACCCAGTAATCAAGCCGAGTAGCAAGAAAAACCAAGCTAGGGGAATAAGTGCAAACACCTCAACAAGCAGGCCATCCTCATCAACAGTAGCTCCGATCATTTGATAGCCTAGCCAACAGCTGGCACTCAGCCCAAAGAAGAGGACTATCAAAGCTAGATAGTAATAACGATTCAAAACTCTCCCTCCCAAACCATCCTGCTCACAGTCTGATAGTCTGATGGAAATCTCCAAATTTCATGCTAGTCAGGTCGTTATCAACAAATAATAGAAGCCACCATATTGCTTGAGTAAGGGTTCCCGTTCTCTCTGATGCACCTGATTCTTTCACTCAAATTCAGAAAAGAATCTAGCAATCAGGCCACCTCTCAAATTGTGTGAAAACAACTACAACACCAAGGCTGTTGTTTTGATTGAGAACGGAGCGGATGATTATCTAGTTGGCAATGAAAGCAAAGAGAGATTTTTTGCGGAGATGATTCAGGCAGGTGTCGAATGGAATTTTCATGATCACCCTGGGACGCCACATGGATTTGCACCACCAACAACTTTGGGACATCCCGGGCATTTGCATGAACGCTCTGGCCATAGGTCTACCGTGAATATGCAGGCTCTTTTTGAGGACATTTCTTCTGGAGCCCAACAAAATCACGTTGCTAGAAACGCAACTGTGTCCTTGATTTCTGAATGGAGGTCTCGGCCAAATTGATTAAGCTTAGAGACTCCTTGGTGTTTACTCTGTACAAGCTGCTGGGATTTTTAGAATTTGCCTCACTGCTGGCTTGCTGATCAGAAGACACGTAAATGATAGCGCCAAGCAGAATCAACTTGAGAAAAATCATCGAAATTCTCGGTTATTCAACAAGCCATCAATAACGCATGTATGAAAAAACGTTCTTGTAGGGTGATCTGTCTGCGCATCTATAATGTACTGGCATCGATTTCGATTTGATGCACTACCGGTTTGAGGTCGAAATACAACAGTCTCAGTTGATCGCACCCGATAGCGATCTCTATCTCATCCTCAGTGATACCCATTACAGATCCATCAGATTGAGTGGAGAATTCTTGCTTAAATCGGTATTTCTGATCAAGAACCTCAATCAATTGAGACCGCAACGATTCACATTGCCGACTAGCATTAGTAGCCCAGCCCTCCACGCCAATGATCCTCCCTGTCCTTTTATCATAGTGAAGGATGTATTCAGAAAAGAGCGGGTTGGGCCTCGGCGGCTGAAATGTAATGGACTCGGTCTCTGGATCTGTTCTCCTCCATTCCCAAATGGTAGGATCGGGATTTAGGGTTGCGCTGACATCATTA
>JACLAC010019946.1_pt1 | contig 38272 bp, 40 predicted proteins | sample 8027881 | NCBI WGS metagenome assembly JACLAC01 (sample SAMN15725517, study PRJNA655200) | protist metagenome | isolation source: fluorescence activated cell sorting (FACS) single amplified genomes of... | place: Spain: Blaines Bay Microbial Observatory, Mediterranean Sea | collected 2016-01-19 | reverse complement strand
GCGGATTTGAAGGCCGAGCAACGTCGGGAACAGGAGGTCCCCGAGGGAGGCGTTGTGGTGACGGAGGTGGGACACGGCCCGGGCAAGGCCGCAGGCATCGAAGCAGGCGACATCATAGTGATTTTCAACAACGTCGATGTCGAGAATGTCGACCAGTTTCAAACCTTGGTGAAGGAACTCCCCGTGGGGAAAGCGGCATCCGTGCTTGTGCAACGGGGCGCTAGCCCTATATTTCTTGCGCTGAAAACCGAGAAGTAATGCGCGGCGAGTTCTCTCGAGGTTACTAAGGTATCAAACGTCCATTCAGGCTTTGCCCATCAAGGGCTGAATTGGACTGAGAACTCACTATAATTGGCCCACTTCGGGGCTTGCGCCACAACTCAAGGAATATCGGATGCGCTGGGATTTCTCCGCGATCATGGTTTTGTTCGTCGTGATTAGCGGTGCAATTTGGGCACTGGACGCCTGGGTCCTGGCACCACGGCGCAAGCTGGCCATGGCCGGTGGAGCAGCGGGCACGGCGGAAAAGCGCCGCGCGCCACCTATCGTCGTCGAATATGCGAAGTCGTTCTTTCCGGTCTTTTTGGTCGTGCTCGTACTACGCTCTTTTTTGATTGAGCCATTCCGCATCCCTTCAAACTCCATGATGCCAACGCTATTGACGGGCGATTTTATCGTCGTCAACAAATTTGCCTACGGCATCCGATTACCCGTGCTCGAAGAGAAGATCATCGAAATCGGCCATCCCGAGCGTGGCGACGTGGTGGTGTTCCGGTACCCCAAAGATCCATCTGTCCCGTTCATCAAGCGCGTGGTCGGGTTACCTGGCGATGCGATCGGGTACGCGAACAAGACACTGTATGTCAACGGAAAACCGGCCCCCCAGACTCAGTTGGAGGTTTACAAAGGCACCGGCTCGGGTACTGGAATGACCGGGACAAGTCGGCGCACAGAGGACTTAGGCGAGATGCAGCACGACATCCTCGTTTGGAACCGCCGCTCGTCGGTAGGGCGCGGCGAGTGGGTCGTTCCTCCCGGGCACTACTTTGTGCTTGGGGATAATCGGGACAACAGCCGGGACAGTCGTGTCTGGGGTTTCGTCCCCGACACGAATCTTATAGGGCGCGCGTTCGGCGTGTGGATGCACTGGGACGGTTGGCACGGTATAAGGACCGAGCGCCTTTTCAAAGGCATCGACTAAACTGCAAGAATTGGGGCTGACAAGGAGCACGAGGATGAAGACGCCAAGAAAACATCGTGGCATGTCTTTTCTGGGACTGCTATTCGTTTTGATTGTGCTCGCAGTCTTGGGCTTAGGTGGTTTGAAGCTCTTGCCTGTCTATCTCGAGAGCATCAAGGTCGCCTCTGCACTCAAGGGCGCCATCGAAGATCCCAACATCGACGGCCAGTCCAAGCGTGATATCGCGTTTAGCGTTGTACGTCGGCTTGACATTGACGGTAGCTACCTCATTACCGAGAAAAATTGGAAAGAGGTCCTTACGATCGACAAGAAAAAGGACCGCGTAGACCTGAAGGCACAGTGGCGTAAGGAAGTCGAGCTATTCGCCAACCTGTCACTCGTGGCGTCCTTTACCAAGGAAGTGTCCAATCGGCCTTGATCGCCTGGAGAAATCCCTTGGTTATGAGTTTCAAAATCCGGGGCTCATTACCACGGCGCTGACGCACCGAAGCGCGGGTCCCTTGCACAATGAACGCCTGGAGTTCCTCGGTGACGCCGTTCTCGGCTTTCTCATCACAGACACGCTCTACGGTGTTAGCGCTGAACGTGAGGGGGCGTTGACCCGGCGCCGGGCAAGCTTGGTGCGAAAAGAGTCGTTGGCTGCTCTAGCCCGAGAGCTCCTTCTGGGTGAATTCCTGGTGTTGGGGCCTGGCGAGCAGAAGAGTGGTGGCCGCAATCGCGATTCGATACTCGCTGATGCCTTGGAGGCGGTGATCGGAGCGATCTATCTCGATGGGGGTGTGAACGCGGTTAGGCTCGTTGTGGCTCGACTCTTCGCTGAACGGCTTGCATTGGTGGGCCAGAGCGAAGTGGAGAAAGATGCCAAGACAAAACTGCAGGAGCGGCTCCAAGCTGAGCGTCTGGCGTTACCACTCTATGAGGTTCATGATGTGGACGATTGTGCCAATGACCCATCGTTTACCGTGACTTGCGCCGTCTCCGAGCCGCCGCTCGAGACCGTGGGCCATGGAGCGACCCGCCGCGAGGCGGAGCAAAATGCCGCGGCGCGTATGCTTGGGCGGCTCGTTGAGGTGGAAAGTGCAGATCGACCCAGACGAACCCCCTGAACCTCCCTCGATCTTGGACCATTGTGGATACGTCGCAATTGTCGGTCGCCCGAATGTCGGCAAGTCCACATTGCTCAACCGGGTAGTAGGTCAAAAGCTCAGCATCACGGCCCGCAAGCCACAAACCACCCGCCACCAGATTCTCGGGATCCGGACCACTGAGACCCGTCAGATGGTTTACGTCGACACACCGGGAATTCATCGCGGCCGGCGCAAAGCCATCAATCGATACATGAACCGTGCAGCAACCGCCGCCTTGGACGGAGTCGACGCGGTTGCCTTTGTCGTGGAGGCGCTCAAATGGACCCCGGAAGACGAGCACATTCGCCGCCGCTTGCACGGACTGGAATGTCCGGTCGTGCTGGTGCCGAACAAGGTCGATCGCATTACGGACAAGCAAGCGCTCCTCCCGTATCTAAATCAGTTTTCGGGCTGGGTGGAGTTTTGCGACGTCGTTCCTATTTCCGCCCGTCGAGGTCAGAACGTCGATCGACTCGAGGATATTCTGAGCACTAAGCTCCCTGCGGGTCCGCTAATTTTTCCTGAGGAACAAGTCACGGACAGGAGTGAACGCTTCCTCGCCGGCGAACTGGTTCGAGAGAAGCTCACCCGGCGTATGGGGCAGGAGGTTCCTTATCAGCTCACCGTGGAGATCGAGGAATTCAAGCCCGTCGAGAATATGCTGCATATCAGCGCAGTGATCTGGGTGGAGCGTCAAGGCCACAAGCGTATCGTTATTGGTGAGCGAGGCAAGGTGCTGCGCGACGTGGGCAAGGAGGCAAGACTCGACATGGAAGCAATGCTTGGTCAGCGCGTCTTCCTGCGCCTTTGGGTTAAGGTTCGACACGGCTGGTCGGACGACGAGCGGACATTGCGACACCTCGGTTACGAAAACTAGCGTTCAGTGGCACGCGTCGAGCACGAGCCCAGTTTCGTACTGCATAGACGGCGCTACCGGGAAACCAGTTTATTGCTCGAGGTGATGACCCGAGACAATGGCCGGGTCGGGCTTGTGGCAAAAGGCGCTCGCCGGGCCAAATCCCGCACTCTGGGAACACTGGAGCCGTTTCAACCCCTGCTCCTTTCTTGGGCCGGCAGAGGTGAGCTTGCGACCTTGACCAGCGCAGAGCTGGCACGCCCGGCGGCACCTCTATCGGGGGAACGTCTCATCAGCGGGCTTTACCTGAACGAACTGTTATACCGGCTGTGCGGGAGGCACGATCCGTATCCCGAGCTGTTCGGCGCTTACGAACTAGCACTCGCGTCGCTAAGGTCGGCACCCGAATACGAGGGCGAACTGCGGGTGTTCGAAAAGCGACTCCTCGAGGCGCTCGGCTATGGACTGCTCCTGACTCGGGCGGCGGACACCGACGTACCGGTCTCTCAAGGCTTGCATTACCAGTATCATCCGGAAAGTGGCGCCGTCGCGACCGTTCCCGGCTCCTCGAGCCGTGCGGGGCACCCTGAGGTGAGCGGTGACACCTTGCTTGCGCTCGCCCGAGAGGAACTGACGTCGGATTCGCAGCGCCGTGAGGCAAAGATCCTCATGCGCGCCACATTACAACGCTATCTAGGGGAACGTCCGGTTGCTAGCCGGGAGATGTTTCGCCGGTATCCTGGGCGGTAGGCCATCTGCCCGCTAGGATACCGACGCTTCGCTCAGCCCCCAGGCTTCGGATCCGACGGGGCAGGGCTGGGCGACTGATCGCCTGCGGTGTCTGACCCCGTCTTTGGCCTATCTGGGACTTCGGTTTTCGCCGTTCCGGCACCCGAGGCCATAGCCCCTGCCGGCGTGCTCGGGGACTGAGCAGGCGCGGCGGGTGGCGGAGAAGCCGCTGCCGGCGTGCTCGGGGACTGAGCAGGCGCGGCGGATGGCGGAGAAGCCGCTGCCGGCGTGCTCGGGGACTGAGCAGGCGCGGCGGGTGGCGGAGAAGCCGCTGCCGGTGCGGTTGACGATGCTCCCGTTTCGGTCTGTCTCGGGGCATTTATAGGCGGCGCGGTTGTCCTCCCAGCGTTGGAACCGGACGGCGAGGACGAAACAGACTCGGGTGGTGATGTCGGACCTTGTGAAACGCCACTGCCAGGCGTCGCGGGGGCGGAGGGTGCTCCGACCGAGGGCACATTCCCCGGTCCAGTTCGGCTTTCCTGTCTCTCGCTCTGTGTTCCTGAATGGTTAGTCGGCTCTCCGATGGAGTCCCCAGGGGCGGGTGGTTGGGAAGCTCTGCTTTCGTTCGCAGTGGAAGCAGATGAGGACGCTGCTATGCCAGATGATTCGGGTGTTGTCGAATTCTGAGGCTGGCCACCACGGTGCTGACGGGGTGACGCAGGCTGGTCGGGGCGACTGGGTTCGGAGCTCGCCACAACGCCTTCGACCGAGGACTCGGCATCGGAACCATCACCCTCATTCGGTACACCATCGGCGCCGTTCGCGCGGCGTTGCCTGCCCCCGCGTCGACCGCGTCGACCGCCACGGCGGCTACGTGCCGGGCGCTGCTCTCCGTCCTCGCCTTCGACCGCGGACCTCTCTTTGCTGTCCGTTGCCATCGGCTCCGACACGGCCGAATCCGTCGCCTTGTCCTCCTGACCTGCGCCGTCGGGTGCCGGTCGACGTCGAGGACGGCGCCCAGAACGCTCTGCGTTGGAGTCTCTGTTTCGATTTCGCTCCGAGCCAGATGCTCCGTCGTTTCCAGTACCGCCGGACTCTGCTGCGGATTCGGGGTTGCTCTCGTTCTGCGCGCGCCCTCGCCGCGAAGCGTCATTTCTCCGCCGTTGATTGTTCCCGCTTCTCCGGCGGTTTCCATTTCCCCCACCACCTCTTTGGCCATTAGGCGACGGCGAGGGGCTTGCATCGGCCTCAGTGGTGTCCTTGTTCGGGGCTGCGTCTTCCGCGCCGAACAACGTGGTAATGAATCGTTTGATTAAGCCGGGTTCTTCCACCGGCGGACGTGCAGGTTGCGCGGGCGGGGCAATGCGCTTTACCGCAGGCTCGGGAACCTGAGCCTTCTGCTCCTCCCGGGCAAAGTCTGGAACTGGGTCGGGCTTGATGACGAGTTCGTAGCTGGCATGGTTGTGAGATGCGTGGTCGGCGTCATCGGTGCGAACCCGCTCTATCTCGTAGTTCGGCGTCTCGAGATGCGGATCGGGCACCACGATAATGTCGACACCCTGCCGAGTCTGCACCTCGTGAATCGCCTCTCGTTTCTCGTTTAGGAGAAACGTGCCCATCTCCAACGGGACCTTGGCGAGAACGCGACCAGTCTTCTCTTTCATGGCCTCTTCCTCTAGCACCCGCAAAACCGCAAGGGCCAGAGACTCACTGCCCCGCATGTAGCCACGACCATGGCAGCGGGGACAGATCTGGAGGCTTGCCTCCCCGAGGGATGGGCGCAATCGCTGGCGCGACATTTCAAGTAGCCCAAACCGCGAGATACGACCGATTTGAACCCGCGCACGGTCGGGCTCCAGGGCGTCGCGCAACCGATTCTCCACGTCGCGCTGATTCCGAGTAGGGCTCATGTCGATGAAATCGATGACGATGAGACCGCCGATGTCCCGGATCCGAAGCTGTCGGGCGATTTCGTCCGCAGCCTCCAAATTCGTGTTTAACGCAGTCTCCTCAATGTCGCTGCCCTTGGTGGCCCGGGCCGAATTGATGTCGATCGACACCAAAGCTTCAGTGTGGTCAATGACGATCGAGCCGCCCGATGGCAACCGCACCGCGTGACCGAAAGCTGCCTCGATCTTGCTTTCGATCTGGTAGCGACTGAACAGCGGCACGGTATCTTGATAAAGCTTGACCTTACCCGCGCTCGCGGGCATGACTTGCTGCATGAAATCGTGCGCCTGCCCGTAGATCTCCTCAGTATCGATTAGTACTTCGTTGATATCCTGACGAAAGTAATCCCTGAGCGCCCGAATGATGACGTTGCTTTCCTGGAACAGTAAGCGGGGGGCGCGATGCTCGTTACCGGCGGCCTCGATGGCCTTCCAGACCTGTAAGAGGTAGTCAAGATCCCACTGCAGATCGCCGGCGACTTGCCCCACTCCGGCAGTGCGGACGATCAATCCCATGCCCGCAGGTACATCGAGCGTACTCAGTGCCTCCCTCAAGTCGGTTCGCTCGTCACCCTCCACACGGCGCGATATGCCGCCGGCTCTTGGATTGTTCGGCATCAGTACCAGATAGCGCCCCGCGAGGCTGATGAAGGTGGTTAGCGCCGCGCCTTTGTTTCCACGTTCTTCCTTTTCGACCTGGACGATCAGCTCCTGCCCTTCACGCACCGCATCTTGGATGCTTAGCCGCCCCTCTGACTCGGACGCATCTTCGCGAAAGTACTGACGTGCGATTTCCTTAAACGGTAGAAAACCGTGACGGTTACCCCCGTACTCAATGAAGGCCGCTTCGAGGCTCGGCTCGACCCGGGTGACTTTCCCTTTGTATACGTTGGCTTTGTTCTGAGCCTTGCCTGGTACCTCGATATCGAGGTCGTACAAAGTTTGACCGTCGACCATCGCAACACGCAGCTCTTCTGGCTGGGTCGCGTTTACAAGCATTCGTTTCATGATTTACCTCGCCGCCGGCTCGGCATGTCACGAGCGGAAAGCCAGCATCTGGCTTTCTTCGAGCACCCACCGGGAATCGGGCAGCACATTACATGCGTCGCAGCTGCGGCGCCTCGCATCTGTCCGCCAGCTGGTGGACACGTGCAGGTTTGCTTGCTCAATATCGGTAGATGCCACAGCACGACGAGTGACGTAAGCCTCGACGTCGCCGCGATGGCCGAGATCCGAAAGTACGTGCCGCCCGAGCTTTAGGTCGAGCGACGCAGTTGTTCGCCAAATTTTCTCTCTGTGCGGTGGTGCCGCAGCCCTTCGGCCTGTGCAGCAAGCGCTTCGAACAAGGTTCGCAGCCTTCGAGCGGCGAAATAAGCGCGGCAGAAAAACGCACTGCGGGTATCCGCGGCAATCCGCGAATGTTAGTCAATTCTAGCAGAAAAAATGACAGAAAATCAGATGCGTATAATGCCTACCCATGGAGAGATCGAAGGTCCGGCGGCTCATCGTTCCGCCGAGCGCGGCCGACCAAAGGCTCGATAATTTTATCGCCCGAACGTTCAAAGATCTGCCCAAAGCGCGAATCTACCGGTTGATCCGCAGGGGGGAGGTGCGCGTGAACCGCGGGCGCGTGACACCAAGTCGTCGGTTGTCGCCCGGTGACGAGGTGCGTATCCCTCCGCTCGACTCGACACCACGCAAAGAACCTGCGAGCGCGAGCACACAGGCCCTCAGTGCACTCGAGGAAACCATTCTGTACGAGACCCCGCATCTCATCGTTCTCAATAAGCCGTCGGGCCTCGCAGTGCACGGGGGCAGCGGCGTTCGGCTCGGTCTCATCGAGACACTGCGCCAGTCGCGCCCGCACGCGCCCTATCTTGAGCTTGCACACCGCCTCGATCGAGAAACCTCAGGTTGCTTGGTCATCGCCAAACGCCGCTCGGTCTTGCGCCGTCTTCACGAGGCGCTTCGGGAGCGGAGCGTTAACAAGACCTATCTCTGCTTCGTGCAGGGGCTATGGAGAAACCCCGATTCCGCTAACGCGCCCTTGCGTAAGCTCACTCGAGGCCAAAGCCGAAGCGTGCAGGTCGACCAGGCAGGCGGCAAGCCTGCGCTCACTTTCTTTGAACCGCTGGACCACTGGGCGAACGGGCAAGGGGAGGGCACCCTTCTTAGAGTGGCGTTGGTGACGGGCAGGACCCACCAAATCCGGGTGCATGCGGCGAATGCCGGGCACCCGCTTGCGGGCGACGAACGCTACGGAACACGTCGCTTCAACCGAACCATGGCCTCAATCGGATTACGCCGGTTATTCTTACACGCAGAGAAGATCGAACTGCCCGCGAGCGTCCTTGGGGAGAAGCTGGTGGTACATGCTCCACTGACCTCGGATCTCGAGCACGTGCTTCACATCGTCGGATGCGGGGTGCCAAAAGCGGAAAGTACGCGCCGGAGCCCACGGAAAAGAAAACCGCGCGCGTATACTCAAAGTCGATCCCGAGGCGAGAATGACGATGAGCGAGCGTGACATAGCCCGCGAGGGTGCGGCGGTGCCGGGGAATTCGTCGCCTGGCGCCTGGGAACGCGGTGTCCTCGAACGCTTGGCGACGGCAGCGGTCGTCGAGCAGCGGCGGTCGCGGCGATGGGGGATCTTCTTCAAGTTTGCGTTCCTCGTTTATTTGTCCGTCTTAGTGTTGCCACATCTACCGCTGAAGCAGTGGATGAGCGCCGATGACGAAAAACACACCGCGGTGGTGGAGATCGTGGGCCCCATCGGTCCGGAGGCCAACGCCAGCGCTGACCGCGTCATCACGGGCTTGCGGGCCGCATTCGAGAACGAGGACACGGCAGGTGTTGTGCTGCGGATCAACAGTCCTGGGGGCAGCCCAGTGCAAGCGGGCTACATCAATGACGAGATTCGCCGGCTCCGGTCGGAGTACAGCGATATCCCGCTATACGCGGTGCTCACCGACATCTGTGCGTCCGGGGGGTATTACGTAGCGGTCGCAGCTGATGAAATCTATGCGGACAAGGCGAGTCTCGTGGGCTCGATCGGGGTTGTCATGAACAGCTTTGGCTTCGTCGATACGCTTGAGAAACTCGGCGTAGAGCGGCGCCTATTTACCGCGGGACACCACAAAGGTTTTCTCGATCCATTCTCGCCGACCGACCCCAGCGAGGTTGCCCACATCCAGGCGTTGCTCGACAAGATGCATACGCAATTCATCGACGTCGTAAAAACGGGTCGCGGTGAAAGACTCAAGGGATCGGACGAGGAACTCTTCAGTGGTTTCATCTGGACGGGGGAACAGAGTGTCGCGTTGGGCTTAGTCGACGGGCTTGGCACCACCAGTGGGCTGGCACGCAACATCATCAAAGCTGAGAAAACAGTGAACTTCACCGTACGCGACTCGTTAGCCGAGCGCATCGTCGATCGGCTTGGCGTCAGCCTCGCAAAAAATTTCACCGATCGCCTCGGCTTGCGCCCGTCACTGCACTAGCTCGAACTCACGGGTCAAGGAACCTCAAGGCCGAAAGCACGCAGCATCTGTGAGAGTCGTATGAGGGGCAAACCAATGAGGGCGGTTGGGTCGCTGCTCTCTATCGCCTCAAACAAAGCGATTCCGAGCCCTTCCGCTTTGAACCCCCCCGCGCAGTCGAAGGGCCGCTCCGTTGCGACGTATCGTTCGATCTCGCTTTGGCTCAAGGTGCGAAATTGAACGATCGTAGGAACTGCATCGACCTGGCAAAATGCGCGGTCGGCGGACAGTACTGCGACGCTGGTCCAGAACGTGACACTACGACCGGAGGCAGCTTTCAGCTGTGCGACCGCCCGCTCGAAAGTGCCGGGTTTGACCAGCCGGCAGTCTTCGAGCACCGCGCTTTGATCAGACCCGATCGTGAGCTTGGCATCGGCCCCCTGGGAGCGAATCCGCTCGGCCTTCGCCAACGCGAGCCGCTGCACGTAAGCTTGCGTCGTCTCTCCGGAAAGCGCCGACTCGTCGATGTCCGGCGCGAGGGTATATGCGGCAAGACCTAGCCGCGCGAGCAAATCCCTGCGGTAGGGGGAGCTAGATGCAAGTACGATCTGCGGCCCGTTTGTTTCCGGTCTGCTCACTCGAGCCCTCCTATGTGCGTCTGACGAAAGTTAGTAACTTGCTGAAAATACTAGACGGAATTAGGGCAGGAACGCTTTACAGCATTTCCGGCTCCCTCTAAAATCCGGTCGGTTATGGCGGGTCGATTGCCGGACAAACTCTATCTGCGCCGGCTTGCGCGAGCCGAAGCCCGTGTCGATGGGGTGCTGCCTTCGGGGCAATTGGCCCGTCTCGCCGATGTTTTTGCGGGTGCCGTGGCCGACGCTGTGGTTCGGCTCGACTTTGGTCCATCTGAAATCGATCTTCCACGTGTTGCGGGCAAAGTGGCAACATCGGCTGAGTTTGAGTGCCAGCGCTGCTTGGAGCCCGTGTCCATTCAGCTGGAGGCGGACATCGAGCTTGTGCTGATCTCGCCGGACGACGAAGCGGGCCGGTCGCGAGCCGCCGCCGTAGGTGTTGATGTGATGGAGGTAGGTGAAGAGGCAATCGACCTCGCAGCATTTATCGAGGATGAGCTTTTGCTCACTGCGCCGGATTATCCGATGCATGGTGAACAAGGCGGGATGCCATGCAAAATTGATGGCCAGTTTGTTGAGCAGCCGAAGGCAGATGAATCACCTTTCGCGGGCTTGGCGAACTTGCTCGAGAAGACACCCGAGTCGCCTACCACTGGGTCTTGAAGGTTTTTTGAAATAGGAAACGAAAGATGGCCGTACAGCAAAATCGTAAGACGCGCTCGAAGCGAGGCATGCGCCGCGCGCACGACGCGCTCAAAGGCCCGACTACTTCCACAGAGACGACTACCGGGGAGACCCATTTGCGTCACCGTATTAGCCCTGATGGTTACTACCGGGGCCGGCAAGTGTTGAAATCGAAAGACGAGTAGCTCGCGCGAGCCGCGATTCGGCGGGCGGCAGATCTTTGCTGAAAGCAATCGCTACCGATGGGGTGCCCGACAGCTGTGGATGCCTGGGCGAAGCAAGGAACCTGAGCATCCAGTCGTCTGAGACAGCAACGCGCGAAGCCGGCAAGGGAGCGCATACGGCCATGCTGGAAAGCACTAGTGCGGACGTGGGCGACAAATTATCGCAATGGGGGGCAGTGTGACCTTTGCACGGATAAGCGGAACAGGGAGCTACCTTCCACCGAGAGTCGTCAGCAACGAGGAGCTCGCGTCATGGGTCGACACTTCTGACGAGTGGATCCGTGAGCGTACGGGAATACGCCAACGTCATCTCGCTGAGGGCGAGACGACATGCGACCTTGCCGAGCATGCCGCTCGCGCCGCCCTCGAAGCAGCCTGCGTCGCACCGGAGGAGGTCGATCTCATCGTGCTCGGAACGACGACGCCGGACCGGGTCTATCCAGCAACGGCATGTCAACTTCAAGCGCGGCTTGGGGCGCTGGGGTGTCCGGCATTTGATGTGCAAGCGGTATGTACTGGTTTTGTCTATGCGCTCGGGATCGCGGAGAAATTCGTGCGCACCGGCTCGGCGAAGAAAGCACTGGTAGTCGGTGCGGACGTGCACTCGAAACTACTGGACTGGAACGACCGCGGGACCTGCGTGCTCTTTGGCGACGGCGCCGGAGCCGTCGTTCTAGAGGCGGCCGACCAACCGGGCGTGATGTCGACGCAGCTGCATGCTGACGGCAGCTGCGAGCATCTGCTCTACGTCGAAGGCAGTGTCGCTGATGGCTACGACAATCCTCAGCAGAGCGCCGCGCACGTGAAGATGCAAGGCAACGAGGTATTTAAGCGGGCCGTCCGCACCCTGGGACAGATAGTGACCGATACCTTAGAAGAAAACGGTCTGACCAAAAGCGATATCGATTGGCTCATCCCCCACCAGGCCAACAAGCGCATCATCGACGCCACTGCGAAGAAGCTGAGCATGCCGCCTGAGCGGGTAGTGCAGACTATCGAGGAGCAAGGAAACACGTCGGCCGCTTCGGTGCCCCTTGCGTTGGACACTGCGGTGCGCGACGGACGAATCCAACGAGGTGAAATTCTCTTATTGGAGGCATTTGGTGGAGGGTTTACTTGGGGGTCGGCCCTCATCCGCTACTAGCTCAGCTGCGAACGATGCAACGCGCGCTGGTGGCGCCCGGAACGACACGGAGGTAACTACATGAAGCTGGCTGCCGTTTTCCCCGGCCAGGGTTCTCAGTCGATAGGTATGCTGGGTGACCTTGCTGCCGTCGAGCCTGAAGTCATGGAGACCTTTGCCGAAGCGTCTGATGTCCTTGGTTATGACCTCTGGCAGGTCGTTCAGGAGGGACCCGAGAGCGAGCTGAACAGCACCGAATGCACTCAGCCTGCCATGTTGACCGCCGGGATGGCCGTGTGGCGCGTGTGGGAAGCCCGGGGTGGGCGGCGCCCTGACCTGCTCGCTGGCCACAGCTTGGGCGAATACACCGCACTGGTCGTCGCCGGCGCCATGGCTTTCCGCGACGCGGTCGCTGTCGTGCGAGACCGCGGCAAGTTCATGCAAGACGCTGTGCCGCATGGGGTAGGCGCTGTCGCGGCCATCCTGGGACTGGACGACGATCCGGTGCGCACTGCGTGTTTAGCAGCCGAGCAAGGCGAGGTGGTTCGAGCAGTGAACTTCAATGCGCCGGGACAAGTCGTCATTGCGGGTCATACCGGAGCTATCGATCGCGCGATCGCGCAATGTCGCGAGGCGGGTGCCAAGAAGGCATTGAAGCTGCCACTGAGCGTGCCCGTTCATTCGCCCCTCATGGAGCCGGCCGCGGAACGCTTCGCTGCGCGGTTGGCGGAGACTGAATTCACGGCGCCATCTATCCCGGTAGTCAACAACGTCGAGGTCGATGACCACGGAACACCTGAGCGGATTCGGGCGTTGTTGGCGCGCCAGCTCTATAGCCCAGTGCGGTGGGCCGAGACGATTGCGGAATTTGAAGTCCGGGGGGTCGATCTCGTGGTCGAGTCGGGACCGGGCAAGGTGCTTGCGGGCCTCAATCGACGTATTGCACGGAAGATGGGCGTGCAAGCGATGGTCGATGTGGGATCTATCGAGCAGGCTATTGAGGCCTTGGCGTGACCTGTCTGTCCGGTGAGATTGCGCTGGTGACAGGAGCAAGTCGCGGCATCGGTGCGGGGATCTTGCTCGAGCTCGGCCAGCGCGGTGCCTTTGTTATAGGCACTGCGACTACCGAGGCAGGTTGTGAGACCATTACCGAGAGCCTGCGGCAAGCCGACCTAGAAGGACGCGCCTTGCCGCTGCGCGTTGAGTCATCAGAGTCGGTGGCGGCCTTGTTTCAGTTGCTAGAAAGCGCGCCGAGCGTGCTTGTCAACAATGCGGGTATCACCCGAGACACCCTTCTCGCCCGAATGAAGGACGACGATTGGGAGGCGGTGATCGATACGAATCTGTCATCGGTCTTCCGTATGTGCAAGGCGGTGCTCCGGGGCATGATGCGCGCACGGAAAGGGCGCATCATCAACTTGACGTCCGTGGTTGGATTGAGCGGCAATGCCGGACAAGCAAACTACGCGGCCGCCAAGGCCGGGATTGTGGGCTTCACCAAGTCACTCGCACGCGAGGTGGCACCACGTGGCATCACCGTCAATGCGGTCGCGCCAGGATTTGTCGACACCGACATGACGCGTGCCCTCGATGAGGGACAGCGCGAGACGTTGCTCCAATCAGTGCCTTTGCGGCGTTTGGGCGCAGTGGAAGACATCGCGCATGCGGTCGCCTTTCTGGCCTCCGCGCACGCGGGATACATCACCGGCGAGACGCTCAATGTCAACGGTGGAATGTTGATGTCATAGTATGAAATTAATTGAAGTTTTCTGTTTAAACAAATGAAATTTATGAACTTTTTTACAAAATTAGATTGCTTGCAACCGTGCGTAATTTGAATACACTACACGCGCCTACAATAGTCAGAGTTTCGGGGGAGGATGATTCGCCATGAGCAACGTCGAGGAACGCGTCAAGCAGATTGTCATCGAGCAGTTGGGCGTCAAGGACGAAGAAGTGACCGCAGATGCGTCGTTCGTCGACGACCTCGGCGCCGACTCCCTTGATACAGTGGAGCTGGTGATGGCCCTCGAGGAAGAGTTCAACTGCGAGATTCCGGACGAGGAAGCCGAACAAATCACCACCGTGCAGCAAGCGATCGATTACATCAACGCGCACACCGAGTAACCAAGACCGTACTCGGCCTGCGCTTTCGGTGCGCGCCAGCAAAGGCGCGCGGTGCTTCGCATGCTAACGTCGACGGCTTTCCACGCGAGTAATGGGGGCAGATCATTTGAGAAGGCGCGTAGTGGTCACCGGGCTAGGCCTGGTCAGTCCAGTCGGGAATACGGTTGCCGAGGCCTGGGACAACATATTGAACGGCCGAAGCGGCATTCGGCGCATCGACGCATTTGATACCTCTGCGTTTGCGAGTCAGATTGGTGGCAGCATCCGCGATTTGGATCTCGCGAAGTACATCCCGCCCAAGGATGCCCGCAAGATGGATCCTTTCATTCACTACGGGATCGCGGCGTCCATTCAGGCCATGGAAGACGCGGGTCTCGAGGTCACTGACGAGAATGCCGAGCGGATCGGCATCTGCATTGGGTCGGGCATCGGGGGATTACCCGGCATTGAAAAAGGCTATGAGAACTACGCCAACGGCGGGCCCCGGAAGATCTCACCGTTCTTCGTGCCATCGAACATCATCAACATGGTTGCGGGCAATTTGTCGATCCGTTTCGGGATCAAGGGCCCGAACTACGGCATCGTCACGGCGTGCTCCACCGGGGCGCACTGTATCGGCGATGCCGCGAGAATGATTGAGCGCGGCGACACCGATATCATGATTGCGGGCGGGACAGAGATGGCTACGTCGCCCACGGGGCTCGGAGGATTCTCGTCGGCGCGCGCGTTGTCCACTCGAAATGACGATCCCGAGGGGGCATCCCGTCCATGGGACGAAGGGCGTGATGGCTTCGTGCTTGCAGATGGGGCCGGCATCATCGTGCTCGAAGCGCTCGAGCTGGCTCAAGCGAGGGGTGCCACCGTGTACGCCGAGCTAGTGGGGTTTGGTATGAGCAGTGACGCGCACCACATGACGTTGCCGCCTGATGACGGTGATGGAGCCGCAAGGTGCATGAAGCTTGCGTTAAATGACGCAGGTTTGAACCCCGATGAAATTCAGTACATCAACGCGCACGGCACGTCGACCCCGGCGGGAGACATCATCGAGACTCGGGCAGTAAAGTCGGTTTTCGGAGCACACGCGAAATCGATGGTTGTGTCCTCGACAAAGTCGATGACGGGGCACTTGCTCGGTGCTGCAGGCGGCGTCGAAGCTATCTTCAGCATTCTCGCGCTCTGCGACCAAACCGCGCCGCCCACGATTAATCTCGACAATCCAAGCGAAGAATGCGATCTCGATTACGCAGCAAATGAAGCGCGCGAAATGCCCATTCACGTCAGCGTGTCAAACTCATTCGGATTCGGAGGCACCAACGGCACCCTGGTGTTCAAAGCGCTCTAATTCAGTGCGGCACGGCGGGCAACGCACGCATCGAGCCTCCGTGAGCAGCCCTCCGACTATCGTGCCGACACCGCGAATGGTCAGCCGCGACAGGCGGGCCGTGTGCGCTGAAACGCGGCAACGTGCGTAGGCGCGCCTCGCGCATCGGTGCCCTTATCGTGGGTCTGGCACTTCTCGGCGGCGGTTTTGGCGCGGCTTGGCTAGTGGAAGTCGACAAAGACCTCGACCGTCCTATGTGGTTACCTGCGCCGGGGGCTATCTTGCTCGTGGAGCGTGGCGACACGCTACGCGGCGTCGCCCGCGATATCGCCCGACGGGGCTGGATCAAGACGCCTTTGCATTTGGCCTTACTCGGACGATGGACCGGTGAGGCACAGCGCATCAAAGCGGGTGAGTTTCGGATTGCACCGGGCACGTCGCCGCGTGGGCTACTCGCGCAATTGGTGGCAGGAGAGGTTGTACAGCACGCGGTAACCTTGGTCGAAGGCTGGACATTCGCACGGTCACTCCTCGCAATACGCGCACATCCAGCGATCACCAAGACCCTGTCCGCAGGGACCATGCCCGACACGTTGTCGCGTTTCGGACTGCAGGAGGGTCCGGTGGAAGGACAGTTGTTGCCCGACACCTACCATTTCACCCGCGGCACAGCGGACGTTGAAATCGTTCGGCGTGCCTATCGCGCGATGGAAGCCTACTTGCATCGCGCTTGGCAGAAACGCGACCAAGGGTTGCCCCTCGCGACCCCCTACGAAGCGCTCATCTTGGCATCGATCGTGGAGAAGGAGACAGGGCAGGCCGAGGAGCGACCCCGGATAGCCGGCGTGTTTATTCGGCGCCTCAAAGCGAAGATGCGGCTCGAGACCGACCCCACTGTCATCTACGGGCTGGGTGAGGATTTTGACGGGAATTTAACTCGACGCCACCTTCGCCACCCTACGCCCTACAATACCTACGTGGTCAAAGGCCTCACGCCCACCCCGATTGCTCTGCCGGGCCGAGCGGCGATCGAAGCCGTGTTGCATCCACAGGAGGGCGATGCGCTGTTCTTTGTCTCGCGTGGTGATGGTTTCCATCACTTCTCGAGCACTTTCGCTGAGCACCAGCGTGCCGTCGATAAGTATCAACGTCGGAGGCGGCGACGTGGCTGATAGCGGGGCACGATTCGTCACCTTCGAAGGGCCTGAAGGGGCGGGTAAGACGACGCAGATCGCATGGCTTCAAGAGCGTCTCGAGCGTTCCGGGCAACCGTGTGTGGTCACCCGTGAGCCTGGGGGAACGCCTCTCGGAGAGGCCTTGCGTGACCTGTTGTTGCGCCGGGATGCACCGTCGATAGGCAGCGATGCGGAGCTCTTGCTCATGTTTGCGGCTCGCGCGGAGCATCTAGCGGCGGTGATCGAGCCCGCCTTGGCAGCTGGGCGATGGGTGCTATGCGACCGATTCACCGACGCCACCTACGCGTACCAAGGAGGTGGTCGAGGGATTGAGGCCGCACGTATCGCTGCGCTCGAGCAGTGGGTGCAAGGAACACGACGTCCGGATGTCACTATTGTGCTCGATGTGACGCTCGAGACCGGAGCGACACGTCTGAAGGCGCGGGGCGCTCCCCCGGATCGCTTCGAAAATGAGGGTGCCGCGTTCTACGAACGGGTTCGTGGGATATATCGGGCGCGGGCCGAGGGCGCTCGGTACGAGCTTCTCGACGGGAGTTCCCGCCCAGAAACGGTATTCGCTGAGGTATGCGAAGCGCTGGAACGGCGTTTTCCGGACCTGGCGTTAACACCATGACTCGGCTAGACGAGATGCCTTGGCACGCGGAGACATGGGCCCGGCTCTCTGGTGCCTGGCGCGCTGGCCAGCTCGGCCACGCGCTGTTGATTCATGGCGCTGCAGGGATCGGGAAGATGGGGTTCGCCGAGCGCTTGCTGTGCCTGGTGCTTTGCGAAGCCTCGGACAACGAACCTTGTGGTAGCTGTCGAAGCTGCCACCTCTTCTTGCTTGGACATCACCCCGGAGCATGGCGGCTCACTCCACACGATGGGGGTGGAATTATTGGGATCGATGCAGTGAGGGACCTTGCCGCCTCCCTTACGTTAACGACGCAGCAAGGCTGGGCGAAGGGGGCGATCATTGCACCTGCCGAGGCAATGAACCGGTCGGCGGCCAACGCGCTGCTCAAGACCCTCGAGGAGCCTCCCGGCGCAAGCTACCTGTTCCTGGTCTCAGACGTCCCATCGGCGCTCCCCGCCACCATTCGCAGCCGTTGCCAATCGGTGGCAATAGCCACCCCGCCAGGCAACCAAGCTCGGGCATGGCTCAACGCCACCGCACCGGATGCGCTCCCCTATCTTGACGACGTCGACGGCGCGCCGCTCGCGGCGATTGGCTTCGTCGAGCAAGGGCCCGGAGAGCGGATTGCGGATCTTCGCCGTGATCTTCTCGACCTCGCTGCGGCGAAACGAGATCCAGTTGAGGCCGTGGCGGCATGGCGACGGGACATCGAAGCCGCGCTCGTCGTTCGCACCATGCGCCGGCTCGCCGACGGCCTTGTCCGGCTTAAGTTTGGGCTGCCCGCGCCGTTCGGGCTGGAAACGCCCATTTTGACCCCATGGGTGGAACGGATAGAATTCCCCGTGCTGTTCGAGCTGAGCGATGCAATCACGCAGGGAGAGGCCGATCTGCGTTCGAGCATCAGCTTGAATGAACAGTTAATGCTCGAACACCTGGCAGTCCGTTGGACCCGTCTGGCAGAACCCAAATAGAGGCGAGGACGAAGCGTGGCCGCAAAGCAAGGGATTTTGTCGTTGACGATCAAGGACAAGAGTGCGCTGTACGCTGCGTTCATGCCGTTTGTCGACAATGGCGGCCTCTTCATACCGACTACGAAACCGTATCTCCTCGGTGACGAGGTGTTCATGCTGCTGACGCTGATGGACGATAAGGAGAAGCTGCCGATCGCGGGAAAGGTCGTGTGGCTGACCCCACGAGGAGCCCAGGGCAATCGTACAACAGGGATCGGCGTGCAGTTCAGCAATCTCGACAAGGGTCAGACCCGAAACAAAATAGAGAACCATCTCGCCGCGGCGCTTAACTCCGAGCGCCAGACTCACACGATGTAGCTAGCGCACGCGCCGTTGCGTATGCCCGGCCGACCTGTCAAGGAGGACTGCTCGTGCCATCCGGCCGAACCTTGGAATACCGAACGACGTTTCGCGTGAGCTGGGGCCATTGTGATCCGGCAGAGATCATTTACTACCCGAATTACTTCGAGTGGTTTGACCAGTGTTTTCACGGACTGCTTGCGGTGGCAGGTCTCGACCAACGCAAGCTTCGGGAGGAATTTCGCATTGCCGGCACCGGAGCAGTGAACGCTTCGGGGCAGTTCGTCTCAGCGGTCACTTATGGCGACGTATTGGAAACTACCACTCACATCGAAGCATGGACGGAACGGAGCTTTACCGTTCACCACCGCTTCGAGACCTCGGGCCGGCTCGTTGTCGAAGGACGTGAGGTGCGGCTTTTTCTTGCCCGTACCGGCAAGACCGAAGCCGACATCGAAGCGATTCCCATCCCTGCAGCGTTCAAGACTCGCATGTGCGGAGGGCAAACTGTCTCGTAAAGAACGGGGCATCCCGCTCGCGCGCGGACCCGAGCGGGAGCACCAGCTGCGCTCAACTCCCGATTGCGTAAGAATGTCAGGTTCGAACACCCCAAGGCATTCAAATGGCGACCAGCAATCTCGAAATCGCTCGTAAAGAGTACTACGAACGGCTGCGACCGAACGATCTAGCGCCGCTGTGGGAAGTAATGAGTTCCTTGGTTACGCCGCAGCCCGCAAGCGCGTGCCAGCCCGCGATCTGGCACTACGCGACTATACGCGACCAAGTTCACGAGGCGGGGACGCTCATCACCGCCAAAGAAGCCGAACGCCGCGTGCTTGTGCTGGAGAACCCAGGATTGCCAGGGCAATCGCGGATTACAACCTCGCTCTATGCGGGGTTGCAACTCATCTTGCCCGGGGAGATTGCGCCGGCCCATCGCCACACCCAATCGGCGCTCCGGTTCGTCGTGGAGGGTAACGGTGCGTATACGGCGGTGGAAGGCGAGAAGACGATCATGCGCGAGGGAGACTTCGTCATCACCCCATCGTGGACTTGGCACGACCACGGCAATGAGAGTGATGAGCCGATGGTTTGGCTCGATGGGCTCGACATTCCGATTACTCAGCTCTTTGATGCCTCCTTCGCCGAACCACTCGGCGAGGACGCACAATCGCTCTCTCGTCCGCAGGGAGATTCCATCGCCCGTTATGGCGACGGCCTGCTGCCAGTCGACATTACGCCACGCGCGACCTCGCCGGTATTCAGCTACCCCTATGAGCGGACACGGGAGGCGCTGACCGTGCTTGCGCGCGGCTCCCAGGGCGATGACTGCCATGGGATTAGAATGAAATACGCCAATCCCACGACGGGAGGATATGCCATTCCGACCATGGCAACTTTCATGCAGCTGTTGCCGTCCGGATTCTCCGGTGAGACCTATCGCTCCACCGACGCAACGGTCTTCTCGGTGGTGGAGGGCGCCGGTCGCCTTGAGCTGCCAGGGGAGACTATGCAGTGGGGGCAACGAGACACCTTCGTCGTACCGAGTTGGTGCCCCTATCGGCTGGTTGCGGAGGAAGAATCCGTACTGTTTAGCTTCTCTGACCGGGCGGTGCAGGAGAAGCTTGGGCTTTGGCGAGAGGTAAGGGGCGGGGAGGGCTAAGCAAAGGATCCTTAAGGCGCGAGCTCCGGCACGGTGCTCGATAGGGACGGACGCTGGGCGTACTGAGTCACGATAGCCTGTAAGTTCGGCCGCCCCGACCAGTCGAACATGGACCGATAGTCGCACCATTGAAGCGTTATCACGAGATTCATGTCCTGAACCGAGAAGGTGCCCGGCACAAACCCTTCGGGCTTCGCGCGGGCTTCCAGCCAGTCGAGAATCACTTGAATTCGACCCGCCTCGCGCCCTAAATACTCGGACTGCTCCGCCGTGATTCCATTGTTTCGCATTTGGAGGAGCACCAGACCGCTGTCGAGCATGGTCTCGATAGCGTTCAATACCAGTAGGTCCTCAAAATAGTGATCCGGTCGGCACAGCGTCTCAGCCAGCGGGGGAGCACCGTCGGCATTCCCCGGATAGGTCTTCAGCAAATACTCCACGATCACCTGCGACTCAAACAGCGCCTGGTCTCCGTCGACAAACGCGGGTACACGACGCGCTGGATTGAGCGCATTGAAAGACGCGTCCGCTTGCGCGGCCTGCACAGTGACAGGGTCGTAGTCGAGACCTTTTTCCGCCAGAACCACACGAATTTTTCGCGAATACGGCGAGATGTAGCCAAAGTACAGGGTTCGCATCCTATTTCTCCGTGAGCTGAACAAGAACCCCGTGGGCGGATTTGGGATGCACGAACACCTGACGTCCGCCCTCACCGATGAGCTGCGCGCCATTACCCTTAAGCTCAGCAGACTTCGCGGCGACATCATCTACCGCAAATACGATACTGTGGATGCCCTCTCCACGGCTTTCGACGGCTCGTCCGACCGCCGATCCGGGATCGGTGGGCGCCACTACCTCGATGTAGCTGCCATCGGGCAAATTGAAGAAGGCTTGCTTGATCCCAAGCTCCGCGCTTTCGGCAACTCGGTCCAAGGTTAAGCCGAGTCCGTCGCGGTACGATGCAACGCCGGCATCAAAGTCCGCTACCCGGACGACAATGTGATCGATTCGCTTGAAGGTCATCGCAAGGGCACTCCTTTGCTGTGGGCTCGCGTGAAGCGAGAATAGCATGCAGTTCGGTCCCAATTGGATCGGCCACCCCTTCCACAGTGCATCAAATAGGATGGTTCATGCCCGATAATCGACCACACTGCGTGCTCATTGGCATCGGCCCCGGGACGGGCGCCGCATGCGCGCGGCGTTTCTCCGCCGAAGGATACCGCGTCTCGATCATCAGCCGCAGCGAAGCGCGGCTTGACGAATTTGCCGCTGAGATCCCCCATACGATCCCGTACCCCGCCGATATCGCCGAGACAGCGCGCTATCGCGAGATACTCGAGCGAGTTCTTTCAGAGCAAGGCCGGCCAAAGGTCGTGTTGTATAACGCTACACAAGCCACGTTCGGCACCTATACCGAGGTCCCGGTAGAGAAGCTCGAACGGAACTTTCGGGTGAATACTGCCGGTCTGCTGGTCGCCGCTCAGGTCTTCGGCCCGGCGATGGAGACGGCGGGAGAGGGTGCAATTGTGGTGACCGGCAACACGGCAGCCACCCGGGGCAAGCCGAACTACGTTGGATGGGCATCGACAAAGGCGGGACAGCGAATTATGGCGGAGAGCCTGGCTCGAGAATTAGGCCCCAAGGGCATTCACGTGGCTTACGTGATCATTGATGCGGTCATCGACATGCCTTTTGCCCGTCGACGTTGGACCGATCGACCCGAGGATTTCTTTGCCAAGCCCGACGACCTCGCCGCCGAGATCTACCACGTGGCCCATCAGCCACGCTCCGCGCAATCGTTCCTGGTGGAACTCCGGCCCTTTGGTGAAGCGTGGTAGCGCCGGCAGGGCTGGCGCGCCATTTCCCCGGGAATATGCTTCGCGGTATCTTACATGCGCATAATGCATATTATGTTAAATCCTCTGGCAACGGGTAAGGTCAACGGAAAGGCAACCAGCTCCCCCCACGTCTGTTTGTCTTGGAACGCTACGCGCCCTAGCTCAGTTTCCGCCGGTCACGCCCAACCGAAGTGGCGCACGCATTACAGTGCGACTGACAGGTCTTGAAGCCAGATCGGCATGATGTCCAGCACCCATGACTCGAGAACGCGGTCCCAGTGAAAAAAAATAGCGACCCCGATGATGATCAAGGTCACACCCATTACCGGTTTTGCCCACGGCATCCACCGATCCAGTCTGGCTTTGCGGGCACTGAGGGCCTCCCTCGAGCCATAGGCAAGCGCTATAAGGACCGTCGATACCCCGATCCCGAATGCGAGCATCGTCAAGGTGGCTTCTGCTAGGTCCGCTCCGCTCGCGGCGAGACTGATTGCGCCACCGAGGGTGGGACCGATACAGGGTGACCAAACCGCGCCGAGCAGGACGCCTATACCAAACTGACCGTAGCCGCCGGCGCCTTGGGCGCGCTCGAGCTGCTCATTGGCGCCGCTTGCCAAGGGGGCTGCGAACCCGGAGAGCCATCCTTGGGCCCGCGGCAACAGAAGCACCACGCCGAAGGCGATCATGATCAGTGCAGCACCACGGTTGACGATGCGATCGTCGATGCCCAGCAGATGGCCGAACGCGGTAACGCCCACGCCGACGATTGCGAAAGATGCTGTCAAACCTGCGGCAAGGGCGACCGGCCCGTAGCGGCTCGACTGGAAGGCCGAGGCGATCACGATCGGCAACAGCGGAAGTACGCAGGGGTTGATGAGCGTCAACGCGCCCGCGACGTATGCCCAGACGAACGTCATGGCGAGCGCAGCGCACCACAGGTGGGTTGATCTGCGGGATGTGGCCCCCGGCAACCGGGGGGAAACACAGGCACCTGGCGCTTCACACTTTAACGGGGCCGGTATTGGTTAGCCGAGCGCGGCTTTGAACAATGCCTCAATGGCGGAGCTACTGGTCTGCGCCACGACCCGACCGACCTCGCGGCCTCCGGAGAACATCACCAGCGTCGAGCGCCGCGGGATTTTAAGCTGTCGACTGAGCGTGCCGTCTCCATGTTGGTCCCAGTCCACCCGCATCACAGTGACCGCCTGGTACGCCTTGTTCTGCTCGATCAGCGTGCGCACGGCACGCTCTTGCCTACGGCAGGTCCCTCACCAGGGGGCGTAAAAGTCAACCAATAATGCCTTCCCACTCTCCATTGCGGCCTTATAGGCAGCCGGGGTATACGGGACATGATCGATGCCAGACCGGGCCACGCCGAGAGGCAGCAGCCCCATCGCGGCGGTCGCAATTAGCATTTCGCGTCTGCGCATTAACGTTAAACCTCCTGTGTAACGGACCACGGTTTGACCTCGGTGAAGTGCTCTAAGTTCCCTAAGACGATGATAAATATTTATTTGAAAATTCATCTCTTTGTACAGAAAATACCACCCGATGCACGCGCCCTTCCCTACGCGCCAGAAACTCGCTCCGAGCGCGGACCCTCGGGCAACGATTCTTGAATCGGCAGAGTATCGGTTCAAGACCTCTGGCTTCCGCAAGACGACCATAGCTGAGATCGCAGCAGATGCCCGGATGTCTCCGGCCAACCTCTACCGGTATTTCGATGGAAAACGCGAGATCGGTGCCGCGTGCTGCGACAGATGGTTGTCTGCTCGCATTGAGATATTGCGTGCCCTCGCCCACCAAAAAGGTTTGTCCGCGAGTCAGAGGTTGGTAGCAGTAATATCGAAAAATCAGGCAATTACATCCACTTTGTCCACTCAGAATCCACACATCTACGAGATGGTGGAATCCATCGCCGTGGGGCACCCTGAACTGGTCCGTCGCAAGGTTGACGCCATGGTCTCGCTCTTTGCCGAGATACTTGCGTACGGCAACGAAACCGGTGAGTACGCGGTCGACAATGTGGTCACAACGGCTCGCAGCGTGCACGCAGCGCAAGTCGTTTTCGAAGTTCCCTTGTTTTCGGCGCTCTACCCGGTCGCCGACTTCGAACGCATGGTCGCAAACGTTTCGAGCTTGCTGGTATCGGGGCTCGCCAAGCGTCGAGCTGTCTAGTCTCTCTCATACGTTATTAATATTTCACAAAATATTCACATCGTTTTTACACGCTGCCATCGAGATAACCCACAAACGTGAGAGCGATCGAAGAGAATTTCGGCCGGTGGATACTCCGGTTCCGAGCGGTGGTGATCCTCGCCACGGTCTTCGCAGTGGTGCTTGCTGGGGCCGGTGGCCAGCATCTGAAGTTCACCACGGACTACCGTGTTTTCTTCTCCAGCGATAACCCACAGCTGCTTGCGTTCGAAAATGTAGAGGACAATTACGCCAAGAACGACAACGTCATGTTCGTGCTCGCGCCCAACGACGGAGACGCTTTCTCTGCATCCGCATTGGCCGCCGTGGCTTGGGTGACGGAGCAAGCTTGGCAAACCCCCTATTCGACCCGGGTCGATTCGGTCTCGAATTTTCAGCACACCGAGGCAGTAGGCGACGATCTGTCGGTTCGCGACCTCGCTAGCGAGCCCGAGTCCCTCTCGCCCGAGGCGCGGAAGCGTATTAGCGAGATAGCACTGGCGGAACCCGCCCTCGCCGGACGGCTGGTCGCCCGGGACGCCCGAGTCAGCGCAGTCAACGTCACGGTCCAGCTACCGGGGATAGATGAAACCGTCGAGGTGCCCGCCGTCGTCGAATTCTCCCGCCGGCTTGCTGACGAAACACGGATCCGATACCCCCACATCGACGTATACCTCCCCGGTATGGTGATGATGAACCACGCGTTCGCGGAGTCATCGCTACTGGACATGAAGACCTTGGTGCCATTGAGCTTTGGCGCAATGGTGCTGTTCCTCATCTTGCTGCTTCGCGGATTCACCGGCACCGCTATCACGGTCGTGGTGATCGCCTTTTCGGTAGTCGCTGCGATGGGGCTGGGCGGTTGGATCGGCTTCCCTATCACGCCACCGTCGGCCACCGCCCCCACCATCATTCTCACCATGGCTATCGCAAATTGCGTGCATGTGCTGGTCACGTTCTTGCAGAGGCTGAGACGCGGCGAGAGCAAGACCGACGCCATTTGTGAGAGCTTGCGCGTTAACCTTCAACCGGTATTTCTGGCCAGTGTGACCACCGCCATTGGTTTCTTGTGCATGAACTTTTCGGAGGTGCCGCCGTTCCGGCATCTCGGCACCTTTGTGGCGATGGGGGTCGGCGCCTCGTTTCTCCTGTCAGTGACGTTCCTACCCGCCCTGCTTTCCTTGCTGCCGGTCCGGCGACCAGCCCGCGCCGCAGAGGAAGACCATCAGATGGCCCGTCTGGCTGAGTTCGTCATTGCCCATCGCCAAGGGTTGCTTTGGAGCATGGCGGTCATCGTCATCGTGCTGATCGTCTCGGTGCCGCGGAATGAACTCAACGATGTATTCGTCGAGTACTTCGACCACTCTATTGCATTCCGCTCGGATTCTGATTTCACCACCGAGAATTTGACCGGACTCTATGTCCTGGAATACTCCCTCGAGTCGGGCGAGCCCGGCGGGATCCAAGCGCCCGCGTTTCTGACGCAGACGGCAGCGTTCGCGGCCTGGTTTCGAGATCAACCAGAAACCAGGCATGTGAATTCGCTCAGCGACACGATGAAGCGTCTGAACAAGAACATGCACGGCGATGATGACCGGCACTATTCTCTTCCTGCCGTCCGCGCGCTGGCTGCGCAATACTTGCTGCTCTACGAGATGTCTCTTCCCTACGGTCTCGACCTCAACAACCAAATAAACGTTGATAAGTCGGCGACCCGCATGATTGTCAGCATCGAGACGATCTCCTCGAACGAGGTGATCGCCCTCGAGCGGCGAGCAGCGGACTGGTTGGCAAAGAACGCCCCTGAAATCAAGCAAGCAGACGCGACCGGCACGACCGTGATGTTCGCCTACATCGGCCGACGCAACATCAAAAGTATGCTGCTCGGAACAACCGTGGCACTCGTGCTCATTTCTGCGATCCTCGTCGTTGCCCTGCGTTCTTTGAAGCTCGGTGTCATCTCCCTCATCCCGAACTTGATCCCCGGTGCAATGGGTTTCGGGGTGTGGGGACTTACAGTCGGCGAAGTGGGACTCGCGCTTTCAGTTGTCACCAGCATGACGTTGGGCATCGTCGTGGATGATACGGTGCACTTTCTCAGCAAGTACCGCCGTGCCCGGCGCGAAAATGGATGCGCTTCACCCGATGCTATTCGTCATGCGTTCACCACCGTGGGCCGAGCATTGCTAGTCACTTCTATCGTGCTGGTTGCAGGCTTTCTCGTGCTCGCGACATCGAGTTTCGAGGTGAACGCAGGCATGGGCTTACTGACCGCTATCGTGATCGGGCTTGCGCTAGCGGCGGATTTTTTATTGCTTCCCCCTTTGTTGATGAAATTCGAGGAGCGTAACGATGCATCGGCTGCCGTGGCGGATCGCGCTGCTACTAGCTTGTCTGGCTAGCTCAATTACCGTCGCTGTCCGTGCGGAGACGCCGGAGGAGAAAGGTCTCGCCATCGCGCTCGAGGCGCAGCGGCGCAACCAAGGCTGGACAGACTCGACCGCCGACATGCGGATGGTGCTTCGCAACCGGCAGGGCCGGGAAAGTCAACGTCAGATCCGCAGCCGAGCGCTAGAGGTCGAAGGAGACGGAGATAAGAGTCTGACAATCTTCAACCATCCGCGCGACGTCAAAGGTACCGCGTTCTTGAGCTTCACTCACGCTACGAAGCCAGACGACCAATGGCTCTATCTTCCGGCTCTCAAACGCGTGAAACGCATTGCCTCTGCGAACAAGTCTGGTCCATTCATGGGCAGCGAATTCGCATTCGAGGATCTCACCTCCCAAGAAGTGAAAAAATACACCTACAAATGGCTGCGCGATGAGTTACTGGACGGCAAGTCGGTGCGGGTGTTCGAGCGCTATCCGGAATATCCACACTCCGGCTACACACGTCAGGTCGTGTGGATGGATTCCGGGATATATCAGCCGCTGAAGATAGCGTTCTACGATCGCAAGAACGCGCTTTTGAAGACCCTCGTGGCCAGCGGCTATCAGGCGTATTTAGAGAAATACTGGCGAGCCGACACCATGCACATGGTGAACCATCAAACCGGCAAGAGCACGGTGCTGCGCTGGACGAACTACCGCTTCAAGACCGGCCTTGACGAGGGCGACTTCACTCGAAGTGCGTTAAAGCGGGCCCGTTAGGCTCATGCTGCCTCGTTGCCTTCTTTTGCTGGCCCTGGTGGGGATGTCGTTGCCCGCAAGCACTGTCGAGCTGACCGGTTTGGTCGGACTCGAACTGCGCGGATTCCTTCACTCTCCGCAGCACCCGGGGCAACGTCCGCAAGCGGGCTCAGTCTTCGTAGAACCCGAGCTCTACTGGAGCGATGCCACCGGCCGGAACAGCGTGCTCTTTACGCCGTTCTTGCGCATCGACTCTTCCGATCCTCAGCGTACCCACGCAGACGTACGTGAGCTGCTATTTCAGCACGTGGGCGAGAGTTGGGAGCTTCGCGCGGGCATCGGCAAGGTGTTTTGGGGGGTGACCGAGAGCCGACACCTGGTCGATGTGATCAATCAAACCGATTCCGTCGAGGACATCGACGGTGAGGACAAGCTCGGTCAACCCATGCTCAATGTGAGCCTGGTTCGCAATTGGGGAACGCTCGATCTCTTTGCCCTGCCGTACTTTCGAGAGCGAACGTTCCCTGGTGGCCGCGGGCGACTTCGCTCGGAACCGAGAGTCGATGCTGATGCGGCGCGTTACGAGTCAGCGGCCGAAGCGCACCGGCTGGACTGGGCCGTTCGTTACTCTCACACCTTGGGCGATTGGGACGTGGGGCTTGCGCATTTTTACGGTACGAATCGGGAACCCACCCTCCTCCCCCGCCTCCGTGCCGACGGAGAGCTGGTGTTGATACCACTGTATCGAGTCATTCAACAGACGAGCATCGACGTGCAGGTGACCCAGGGCAATTGGTTGTGGAAGCTCGAAGCGCTCCACCGCAGGGGTGACAGTGAAACGTTCAGCGCGCTCGTTAGTGGATTTGAGTACACATTCGTCGGGGTCGGCAACTCCGTGATGGACCTCGGTGTACTCATGGAAATTCACTACGACGACCGCGGCGACCAAGCGCCGCATCCCTTCGATCGCGATGCATTCTTTGGGATCCGGCTGGCACTCAACGACGAAGACGGAACCGAGCTGCTCGTAGGTGCTATTCGGGACGCCGGCCAATCGGCTACCGCGTTTAGTGTCGAAGCGAGCCGCCGTATCGGAGAATGGTGGAAGATCGAAGCACAAGCCCGCATTTGGGCTGGCGTGGCGACAACCGATCCACAGCACGGGCTGAGCGGCGATGATTACGCACAGCTCGTGGTGCAACGCTACTTTTAGTGGCTCAACACGCCGTGAAAAGAGTGAGGGTGAATGGGAGTGGTCTCAACGGGGTTGATACCCTTTTACTGGGGCGCGGTGGAACGTGCTGGGAGATCGCAAACGAACGGATAAACTTCGCTGGCGAATAGCGCTATAGCATCTTGCAATTCCGAGTTATCAACTGCTCCAAAATCAAACATAAACAACTGTCGGTCGTGATTGTACAAGGCCGACATCTGATTGATGCGTTCTATGCATTGCTCTGGTGTCCCGAAGACGGCGGGCCCTTGCGAGACAAGGGTCTGAATATCAAAAGGGTTCGCTAATATCGGGTTAGCGGTTGTGCAGTAATGCTCGTAGCGCTTTAAGAAGCGCCGTCTTGCGCGGCCTTCGTCATTATCTACGTAGATGTGACAGCTGATCCCGACAAATTGTCCTGCCGGGTCCTTCTCCGCTGTATTCCAACGTTTCCTGTAAGCGTCGACTACGGGGACCATTTCGTTGCTCATCCGACTGGTGGTGGGGAGCAGTAGGGCACAGCTCGCGTCGGCGGCATGCTCTGCAGATCCCTCCGTGCCGGCCGCGATCCACAAAGGCAGTTCTGATTGATATGGCCGGGGCCTGCTGGTAACGCCTTCTAAATGGGCGCGGGAGCTCCCTCGCCAGTGGACATTCTCTTCGGATAATAGACGCCGAACTAGGTCAATGTTCTCCACGTAGATGTCGCGACTCTTACGAATGTCTTGGCCGAAATTACGAAAAGTCTCTGGAAACCCCGTGCCTCTTCCAAACACGATTTCAACTCGGCCATGGGAGAGCACGTCGACGGTGGCGTAATCTTCTGCGATACGTACAGGATCTAGATTGGCGCCGAGGGTGACGGCGGTTGATAACCGGATGGACTGGGTTCTCATGGCGATCGCTGCCAGGACAACTGGCGGGGCGCTTAGCAAGAATTCATTCGAAAAATGGTGCTCTCCGAGATGTACCGCCGAAAATCCGGCCTCCTCGGCCCAAACAACCTGGTCAAGCAGCTGCTCATAGCGACCCGCCTCGGTGTTCGGACCCGCCGTCCACGTCGTTGGAATGAGATCGCCCAAACTCATCAATGCGGCTTGCATCGTGTCTCCATCATGCGTGGCCTTCCTCTTGCGAAGGCCCGGGGATTGCTCGGTTGGCAACCGGCTTTAACGTTGCGGCTATTTAATCACAAAGCCCTCATCGCCCTGATTGGACACGCCAGCCAACTGAGGTCGGTAGTGGGGATGCTGAGTTTATAGGTTCGCTCTCGGCGTTCGAGGCTTCGCAGGTGTACGGACAAGGGAGAATTGGGGCAACTCTGCATACAGGCGAATGCGTTACCCCGATAGTTACCCCCTGTGACTCCTAGATGGCAACGGGCCCAATCAGACCGTTTTGGGGCGCTATTTTCTGAGAGATACCTTTATTCTCAATCGGTCTTGGACGTCAACGGATGTAATCGGAAGGGAGTGTGGTGCCCGGGGCCGGACTCGAACCGGCACGGTATTACTACCGAGGGATTTTCTTACCCGCTACAGCTTTCGCTGCACTACGAATGGGAATTCGCAGCTTTGTGGTCTGGACTTTCTCTCGACCCTATCGTTCAAGCCACGACTTAGGCCGGGGCCGTCAAGTCTCTACACTTTCCCGAATCACGTTCGGGCTTAGCTCGGGATTGCCACCGCCATTTACGCGCTGAGGTTTCCCCGAATTTGACCCCATTCCACCGCCCGGTTTCCCGAGAGGGGCTCAATATTGCTTAAGTCCCTTGCGTCTACCAATTTCGCCACCCGGGCAGGCAGCCAACACGCATCCTAGCAAAGAGGCCGGGTCTTTAGGGTATTGCGACTCAATCGCCGTACCCATTTAGGCGGATTGGTTGATTGCAGCCAGACACCCGGTGCACAACCGGGCATCTACCAATGTCGATGCCCGGGGAAATCCCACCGTTGTCAGCGAGGCCAGACATCTCATATTGGCACTATCCCTGCTTCAAAGCAGGGCGGGGTTTGGATGGAGTGCGAGTGGACGCTGGCCATCGAATGCCAAGCCGCTGGCGCAGTTTGTCACGCTAACGCTACGCCGCCCCCGTCATGACCAATCGTCTGGCCAATGATGGGGGGTAGTGGAGGCTGGGGTCGGAATCGAACCGGCGTCCACGGCTTTGCAGGCCGCTGCATAACCACTCTGCCACCCAGCCAAGGAAAGCGCGCGTTTGAGACCGAAGACGAGGCTTTGCCGCCACCGCCCACCTTCGCGCGGCAGGGAGATTACCTAGAATTCCGCGGCGTTACAACGACCGTTCCGCCCGCCAAGCGTGCTTCCCGACAATCTCTTTCGCCTCGAGGCTCGCCGTGTGGCCTATTGGTATCGCTATCGAGCTTCCCGGCACCGCACGCGTTTGCCACTGTAGGCAATGTGAAGATGATCGCTTTCGGTAAGCTGGGAAAAGAATCGAGCACTTTCGGTTCGGGTTTCTCTCCGCGGCAGCGACGCTTACCGGAAGAAAATCGAACCCTTAGGTGTAATTTGGAGCGGGAAACGAGACTCGAACTCGCGACCCCAACCTTGGCAAGGTTGTGCTCTACCAACTGAGCTATTCCCGCACGCGAAGGTGCCAATTGTAGGGCCGCCCCCCCGACTGTCAAGGTGCGGCGTCGGAGTCGTTCCCGGAGGCTTCGGTGCTCTCGAGGTCGATTAAGGGCAGTGCCGCCCGCAAATAGCCCACCATGGACCACAGCGTCAACGCGGTGGCCAGATAGAGAAGGCCCAGTCCCATCTCATAGGTCGGAAAGTCACCTATCGGCTCTCGATAGAGCATCAAGGTGATGGCCCCGAGCTGTGCGAGCGTCTTGAGCTTCCCTAGCATTACCACGGCTACGCGCCGCCGCTGACCGATACTGGCCATCCACTCCCGGAGCGCCGAAATGGCAATTTCCCGCCCAATGATGACTGCGGCCGGAACGGCAACCCACGGACGCGGGTCGGCTTCGACGAGAAGCACTAAAGCGAACGCGACCATCAGCTTGTCGGCGACCGGGTCCAGAAATGCACCGAAAGTCGATGTTTGGCCCAGTCGACGGGCAAGGAAGCCGTCAAGCCAGTCTGTCAATGCGGCGATCAGAAACACCCACGCGCAGACCCAACTCGCCCAACTCCAAGGCAGGTAGAAAACAATCACCAGCACGGGAATGAGGGCGATGCGCACCAACGTAATGCTGATGGGGACGTTCACCGACTTCAGTCCCCTCGAAATGCGTCGTAGACGGTTTGCGCGAGATCTCGGCTGACACCGCGCACACGTGCCAGGTCATCGACGCCTGCCCGTTTAACCCCTTGCAAACCACCGAATTCGGTCAGCAGCCGTTGGCGGAGCACGGCACCGATCCCCGGGATCTCCTCAAGGCGTGAGGTGGTGCGCGCCTGCTCCCGCCGGTTTCTGTGGCCCGTGATTGCGAAGCGATGCGCCTCGTCGCGAATGCGCTGCAGCATATGCAGCGCGGGAGAATCTTCAGCCAGCCGAAACGGCACACCAGCATCGGGTAAGAGAATACTCTCCAACCCCGCTTTCCGGCTTGGGCCTTTCGCGATCCCGGCAAGGGTGACCCCGTCTATGTCGAGCCGTGTGAAGACCTCCACTGCCTTGCCGAGCTGGCCCTTACCGCCGTCAATGAGCACGACGTCGGGCAGTTTTGCCTCCTCTCTTTGCATCCGAGAGTAACGGCGACTCAAAGCTTGCTCCATAGCGGCGTAGTCGTCTCCAGCGGCAACGTCTCGGATGTTGAACCGTCGATAGTCAGACTTGAGCGGGCCTTCGGGGCCAAACACGACACATGAGGCAACCGTCGCCTCGCCTTGCGTGTGAGAGATATCAAAGCACTCGATGCGTTCGGGCGCTTCATCCAGCGACAGCACGTCTTGCACCGCTGCAAGCTGATCACGCAAGGTCGCTTTCGACGATAGCTGCTGGGTGAGCGCCATTTCAGCGTTCGCCGCGGCCATGTCGACCCACCGCGCCCGGTGTCCGCGCGGTTTTTCGGTAACCGACACGCGCCGTCCCGCACGCTCCTTAAGCGCCGCCTCGAGAAGGTCGATTTGCTCGATCGGGGCGTTTACAAGAATGTCGCTGGGCACGAGCCGATCCGCCGGGCCTGACAGATAATATTGCGGCAAGAATGCCGAAAGGATCTCTCCTGGCTGTACCCCGCTGGTGTTGCGCGGGAAAAAAGTCCGGTTGCCAAGGTTTTGACCGTCTCGAATCAAGAACACTTGCACCACTCCGATCCCGTCGCGACACATCGCAGCAATGACGTCGATGTTTCCCTTGGCACCACCAACGTATTGATGTTCCAGGATCCTCCGCAGGCTCTTGATCTGGTCGCGGTAGCGCGCGGCGAATTCATAATCCAATACACGCGCGGCGGTTTCCATCCGTGCCACCAGCTCGCCGATCACTGCCTCGCTCTTCCCCTCGAGAAACATAATGGCATGTCGAACGTCCTCCGCGTACCCGGGCTCGTCGATCAAGCCAACACACGGTGCGGTGCACCGTTTGATCTGGTGTTGCAAGCACGGCCGAGAGCGATTGTTGAAGAAAGACTCCGAGCACTGGCGTACCAGGAACAACTTCTGCAGCAAATTCAGCGTTTGACGAACCGCCGCGGCGCTGGGGTAAGGTCCGAAATACCGCCCTTGGCCCCGCCTTGCGCCCCGGTGAAAGGCCAGCTTGGGGAAAGCCTGGTCGGTCGTGACGTAGATGTACGGGTAGCTCTTGTCATCCCGGAGCACGATGTTGTATCGGGGCCGAAATTCCTTGATGAGATTGCTCTCGAGCAGCAGTGCCTCGGTCTCGGTGTGGGTCACGGTGACTTGCACGTCGACGGTGTGGCTCATCAAGGTGCGGGTTTTGGGCAGTAGCTGGCCGGCCTCACGAAAATAGCTGGAGACCCGTTTCTTGAGATTCTTGGCTTTTCCGACATAAATGACCTGCGCCCGACGGTCCATCATTCGATAAACCCCCGGCTTGGAGGTAAGAGCTCGTAGGAACTCTTTGGCGTCGAACTCGGCATCCTGCATTGTCACCCGGTCATTATGGGTGGGCCTAACGCAGGGTGCCAAGCCCTAGTGCATTGGCGAAATCAGCCAACCGAGCGCTTTTCAGGACCAGATTTGTCGTACGGCTCGATAAAACCGCAACGCAAAGCGAACAACGTTAACTCCACGTCGGAGCGTGCGCCGAGCTTGCGCATGAGCCGCGAACGCAACGTGCTGATCGTCTTAGGACTCCGGCAAAGGCGGTTCGCAATGTCGGTTACCCGCTCGCCCTTGATGATGTGCGAAAACACCTCCAGTTCCCGCGCAGTTAGCGTGCCCAGCTTCGTATCGTGGCCACCCAAATTGCCTAGCACGACCGACTGCGCGAGCTTGGAGTCAACATACCGCTGACCTTGGTGCACAATCCTCACCGCACTGATTAGCTCGCTCGGTGCGCTCGACTTGGTCAGATAACCGTCGACACCCATTTCGAGCAGCCTCATGGGAAACGGGCCATCTCGGTGCACGCTGACCACCACTATCTTGACTGCATCGATCACGCGTTTGAGGAGGCGGGCGGTTTCCAGCCCCCCGATACCCGGCATATTGATATCGAGCAGCACCACGTCCGGTTGCGTTTCCTTCGCCCGCTGCACCGCGGTCTCGCCCGAGTCCGCTTCGGCGACGACTTCGATGCCCGATACACGTTCAAGCCGTTCCTTCATCAGCACCCGCACCAAATCGTGGTCATCAACGAGCATCACTCTTATCATCGCACTACTCCTTGTCTTGCCCGATTATCGGGCGGGGTCTTGGCTCTTGTCCGCAAGTCTCCTTGTGCGTGTGACCTATCCATGGCCTTCCCGGTACACCATTGCATGGTAAGAAAGGCCAATCAGTTTGAATACTGCGCGCGGCCCGGCAGCGCGTAGGAGCTTTGCTTGAAAACGTGTCGGACTTTTCCTACACGCTCAACCACATGGGAGCACCATGGCGACGCCCGACTGCGACGTTCTCGTTGTTGGTGCCGGGGCCGCCGGACTCGGCGCGGCGTCGTGTGTGAGCGCGGCCGGTCTTGACACGATCGTGCTGGAAGCCAAAGAACGGGTCGGCGGCCGGGCTTTCACCGACGAACGCGTTCTCGGCTATCCGTTTGACTACGGTTGCCACTGGTTCCATTCCGCAAGCCACAACCCGCTGGCGCAGCTAGCAGCGCATGCGGGGTATGCTTTGACTTCTCCGCCGATCCCGGGCTGGGTTTCCATCGATGGGCGTCGGGCCAGCGACCTGAGCACCACCCCATCTTGGCGGACTGATGCGGAGGCGCACATTGACGCTATCTCTCGCTTTGGTGCCCACGGGTTGAACCTCGCGGCATCGTCGTTTGTCCGCCCTCAGGGTCGGTGGGCGGATGCGTTTTCGGGGTGGTTTGCGATGCTGAACGGCACCGGGCCCGAGAACGTCTGTGCGCTCGACCACTCACGGTATGACGACACGGGAGAGAATTGGGTAACGCCGCGCGGATACGGCGCCTTCATCGCGGAATGTTTCGCTCCGCTCGATGTTCGATTGGGATGCGTCGTGCGGCGCATCGACCTGCGTGACCCCGACATCAAGGTCACAGGGGATACGTTCAGCTATAAAGCCCGAGCCGTGGTCGTAACCGTTTCGACCGCGGTCTTGGCGCAAGGTGCGCTGGCCATCACCCCAGCTCTGGGTCTAACGAAACGGGCCGCGTTAGCAGCGCTGCCCCTCGGATATGCCGAAAAAGTCGGCTTCCCGCTGCCGGAGAACCTACCTTTTCCAGCAAATGGCGAGCCAGAAACGCAGAACCTACTCTCGGTCCTCAAACGCAGTGTCGTCAGCTTTCAGATCCGCCCCCAAGGGCTGCCTATCGTCTCGGCCTACTTCGGGGGGTGGCAAGCAGCCGCCCTCGCACGCCAAGGCGCGCACGCGCTCATCCGAGAAGCCGGACGTCATTTCGTAGCTGCCACCGGTTGCCAACTTGATGACCGTTTCGCCACGGCTTCCGCATGGACGATAGATCCCCATGTCCGGGGCGCCTACTCCGCGGCGCGGCCACTCACGGCAACACGGCAATTCGAGCCCCGTCAAGTGCTGTCCGAGCCGGTAGAGGGACGTTTGTTCTTCGCAGGCGAGGCGACATCACTTAACGCCTATAGCACCGCCCATGGCGCGTACTTGAGCGGACAGCGCGCAGCGAGTGAAGTACTGAATTCACTACCATAAACCGAGATAGTGTTCGCACGCCCAACGCTATTGGTTTCTCCCGCGAAGGTGAACGAGATAAGCCTCCAAGTTCTCGAATTCCGCTCCGTCGAGCAAAAACACCCGACCATCCGGCGCGCCGACCGCTTCTCCGGTGGCCGACAATTCCGGATCCACGGTTACCGGAGTGATACGGCCCCCGCTCGCGTGAAGCATCCAGGCCACAATCGGCACTTTCGAAATGCCGACGACCTCATCGCTCGGTCCCCGGACCAGCTCTTCGGGTACGAACCACCCCGTTGCGCACGGGACGACGGTTGAGCTCATCAGGTCAACCGTCTCGGGTGTGAGCCGGTGCGAGCGCCCGTCCCGAGTCTGGCACGTCCACAGATTGCCGGACTCGGGCTCACCATCGTGTGGCGCCAAGCGCTCGATGGTGTCGGCACGAATCATTTCCCCGCTCAGGGTGGGTACGAATTGCATCTGGGAGCTCCTCCAGGGGCTTGGCGCGTCCTCGCCGGCACCGCCTCGTCGGTGAAAAATGGGCGTCTGTGACGTTGGAACAAACACCCCCTGAAGAATGCCATCGTTCTCTCGCCCAAGCGCGAGCGAAGCTGCAACGGCGCGGCGCTTGATCCGGTCGTCATTCCGGCCCGCGTGCACGTACGACGCCACTGCCACCGCTCGAGTGCGTAACGTTTGTTGCTTTGCATGATAGTCGGCCTCATCAGTGGTCAGCCGCTTTCCCTCGTCCGAGCATTTCCTGGCCGCAAACGGCCCGCAACACAGATTAGGTCGTTTTTCTCAAGCGCCATTTTCGGGTCTCGTCGTCGAATCTCCACCGCCGGGCGCTTATTCGGGCCGCGAGCAGGACTGGATTTTGGCGAGGCCGGCCTCTGCCCGTGGGTAATCGCTACGTACCGATAGTGCATGTCGAAACATTGCCGCAGCGCGGGCAACGTCCCGCGGCAATTCGAGCTCGCCTGCCAAGCAGGCTGCCTCGGCATCATGCGGGTCCGCCTCGAGGCACTGACGAAGCAATGTCAAGGCGGCATCCTCCTGACCTTTGGCTGCGAGCAAGCGACCGCCTTCGCCCAGAATAGGCGCTGGAGCCCGCGCATAGCAGGCAGCGAGTGCGAAGCAGCGGCCCGATTCGTCAAGCGCGCCGCGCGCGCTCAACAAGCGCGCAAGGAAGAGGTGTGCATCACTCTCGCCAAGATCGTGCTCCAAGGCCATTCGGACCTGTGCCTCGGCGCGGATCCGGTCACCGAGCTCGTACGCAGCGATCGCATCTCTCAAGCATGCCTGCGCTGCGTCGCGGTCACGCGGGATCTCAACTAGGCTCATGCGGGCAGCGCGCTGCGCGAGCCGCTCGAACACCCTTTGGCCAAAGGCCTTCAGCCTGCCGCGACCCAATGGTCCTCGTCCACTTGATCCAATCGAACCAATTGCGGTTCGTCGCCGACCGGCCTTATTGGACTCGGAATTTCTCCGGTCAGCGGCGCCCGATCGCGTTTGCGCTGATACGGATCGGCAACGGGTACGGCGGAAAGCAATCGCTGAGTGTAAGGGTGGCGCGGGCGCGAGAAAACGTTCTCCCGGCTTCCGATTTCCACGATTTGTCCGAGATACATGACAGCAACGCGGTGACTGATACGCTCGACGACCGCCATGTCATGGGAGATGAACAAGTAGGTCAGACCGAGCTCACCTTGTAAGTCGAGCATCAGGTTAATCACTTGTGCCTGGATCGAAACATCCAGAGCGGAAACCGCCTCGTCGGCGATCAGGAGCTTGGGGTTCAGTGCCAGCGCACGTGCAATGCAAATTCGCTGGCGTTGTCCGCCCGAGAACTGGTGCGGATAACGCAACCGGTGTTCGGGCAGCAGCCCGACCAGGGAAAACAGCTCCGCGGCCCTCGCTTCGCGCTCCTTGGCGTCACCGATACCGTGAATCAGCAACGGCTCAGCGACAGAGTGGCCGGCCGTCTTACGCGGGTCCAACGACGCAAACGGATCTTGGAAGATCATTTGCATCTCACGTCGATAGGGTCGCAGCGCTCGTTGATCGAGCCCGGACACGTCCACGCCATTGATTCGAATTTGTCCCGAATTCGGGGTCTCGAGCCGGGTAATTAGATTACCTGTGGTGGACTTGCCGCATCCGCTCTCCCCCACCAGCGCGAGCGTCTCTCCGCTTTTGATCCCGAAGGAGACGGATTCCACTGCGTGCACGTTGCCAACTACCCGGCGCAACATGCCGGCACGGATAGGAAATCGCTTGGTCAGCCCCTCGACTTCGAGAAGCGGCACGGTATCGGCAGGCTCTGGCTCGGACCCGCGGCTCTTTGTAGGGGTAATCGTCGCGCCGACATCTACCGCGTCGAACAG
>JACLAC010006954.1_pt1 | contig 38277 bp, 32 predicted proteins | sample 8027881 | NCBI WGS metagenome assembly JACLAC01 (sample SAMN15725517, study PRJNA655200) | protist metagenome | isolation source: fluorescence activated cell sorting (FACS) single amplified genomes of... | place: Spain: Blaines Bay Microbial Observatory, Mediterranean Sea | collected 2016-01-19 | reverse complement strand
GACTATCGAGACGTAGAACTCGGCCATATGTATGTCGATAACGCTGCCATGCAATTGATTAGAGCCCCAAAACAATTCGATACCATTGTGACTACCAACATGTTTGGGGATATCTTAAGTGACGCAGCTGCCATGATAACTGGATCAATTGGTATGCTTCCCTCAGCAAGTCTTGGTGGAAAGGTTGGTCTATATGAACCTGTACATGGCTCAGCACCTGATATTGCAGGACAAGATTTGGCAAATCCACTTGCAACGATTCTCTCAGTAGGGATGCTTTTTCGTTACTCGCTCGACCTTCGAGAAGCAGATGAATTAATCCAAAAAGCTGTTGAGATGACGATCCAAACCTACCGGACCGCTGACATCATGGCAAAGGACAAAACAGATGTTGGTTGCCAGAGGATGGGTGAGGAAGTGCTCAAAAGCTTAGAGCAGATCTAATTTTCAACTAGTTCTCACCTCAGATTTAAACCTAAGCCTTCTTGAATTGTCTTTGGATGCACAGGACTCCTAAAGATATTTATCACCAATCAATAACAAAAAATGTCATATAATCGCTATAGCTGGGATGAGCGTTTTCGTTATTGGCTAGACAGCTTCATGTCCAAAGGCGGAACATCAGTCTTTCTCTCCCTCTTGTTTTTATTTTTTGTGGCTTTCGTGGTGATGGGAACACTCCGTTTCGTTGTGTTTCTTATTTTTCCTGATGAAACAATTGAAGATGGGACCTTTCTTCTTTGGCACGCTTTCTTTCAAATAATTGATTCTGGGGCCCTAGCAGAATTAGACGCAGGGTCAAACTTTCCAGGGAAGCTCGTAGCGATCGTTACGATCTTCATAGGCTTGGTTCTTTTTTCTAGCATGGTTGCATTCATCACTCAAGAATTTGAAAATCGCATATCCACACTCAAGAAAGGTAAGAGCCAAGTCCTTGAAGAGGGTCATGTCCTTATCGTTGGCTTCAGCGAGAGAGTGATTGAGATCAGCAAAGAATTAATTGTAGCCAATGAGTCAGACTCTGGTGTTGTCGTTATCGTTGCAGAGATGGACAAAGAGGCGATGGATGACTATCTCCGAGACTCTATACAAGACTTCAAAACTACTAAAATCATCACAAGGAGTGGTTCTACCACTAGTATAAGAAATCTCAAAGGAGTTGGCATTCAGCATGCCCACTCAGTGGTCGTCCTCAATAATGCAAAGTCTTCAGACAGCAACGACTCCAAGGAATTGGCTGATGCAAGAGTTATCAAGACAATCATGGCAGTAGTAGCTGCGAGAGGGGATGAAGCACCACCTGTCATCGCTGAAATTCATATTGAGCGCTACCGGCTTCTCGCAGAAACGATCGTCCAAGGCAAAGTTACGACAATGAATGAGGCTGATATTCTCGCGAGAATGTTGGTGCAAACCTCGCGTAATAAAGGTCTGGCGATGGTATATGCAGATTTGGTTGGCTTTGAAGGAAATGAATTTTATTTTTTCAAACCTGACGAGGGTTGGAATGGTGTAAACTTCGGTGACCTTCAATTTCAATTTATGGAAAGCGTGCCTTTGGGGTTGCGTCTTCCAACTGGTGAGATTTTGTTGAATCCACCCAGACAGTTTGTTCTCGGAGAAGAGGATGAAATTGTTGTTTTGGCAGAAGATGATTCAACTATAAACTTTTCATCTACAAAGGTTTTTGAACCTAAAGTTCATCCTTACAGCAATCAAAAGAAGGTAATTCCTGAAGAGAACCATCTGATTGTGGGCTGGAACAATAAAGCGCCAATTGTACTTAGTGAATATGCTGGTTACATGGCATCTGGTTCCTCCGTCGACTTACTAATCGAGGCAAACGCAGATCCTGAAATTCGAAATGACTTTGAGAAAATTGCTAGTAACTTTCCAGATATTCAAATGAACTTTAATGAGATCAATTTTCAGTCTGAGGAAGAGTTGGATAACTTGGGGCTACCTGGCTATACAACCGTCTCAATCTTAGCAGGAAGTGGGGATGAAGCCGAAGAAATTGATGCGCGAACGATTATGCGACTTCTGCAGATACGTAACATTTTCAAAGAAGCTGAAAAAAGTAGTGGTTTACCTATAGAAACCAAATTGATTAGTGAAATCGTCAACTCTGAGAATACTGAGTTGATTGTTCAGGTTGGAGTGAAGGACTTCTTGATATCAAACCAGTTCGTCTCCAGAATTTTTGCCCAAGTGGCTCTAGAAAAAGACGTAATGCGTGTTTATGTTGATCTATTTCAAAAGGAAGGAAGCGAGGTTTATATCAAGCCAATTTCGCTTTATTTCGAACAGCCTGAAGGGCTTCATGTCACTTTTGCCGACTGTATTTTCGCGGCGCAACAAAGAGATGAAGTGTGCTTTGGGATTAAGCTAGGTAGCTTAGAAACTGATATAGAACACAATTTCGGCATTTACATTATTCCACCAAAAGATAGACACTATACTCTTAGAGATGGTGACGCCTTAATTGTTCTTGCTGAAGAAGAAGATTGAACCCTAAAATCTTGCGCTCATTCCCAAGTTGAAAAGATACTGATTGAAAGCCCCAGCATTTACCTTCCAGTTTTGAAATGCTCCCAGTGCATGAATTCTGAGACGATCATCTGCAGTAGGGTAGACCTCGATTCCGGCACTAATTTCATTACGATAATCCAGAAAAGCACTGTTCAATCTTGACTCAGAAACCATATCGTAGGTCCATTTTACAAATGGCAGTGGACTTTGAACAGGTTTGGATTTTGGATCAACACGATACTCAATAGCAACCGTAATTGCCTCCCTTTCAATCAATTGCTTGGCAGTAGAAATCCCATAATAGCTACCATGAATCAAATCTAAATCCAAATATGCTGTTCCAAAATTCAGCCTTGTTCCTGCAGAAATTAACTGCTCTGGTATTAAGCATTTCAAGTCACTGCAGGGATCAACTGGCTTTTCACTTTTCTTTGGAAAGAAACCCACCTGCAATGTAGGTTCAAGCAGACCGGAACCCAGCACACCATACCATGCTACGTTATACGCTAGATTTTGATCACTTTTGCCATTGCCTTCAGGTTGGTTAACGAACTGAATAACTACATATTGCGGGACTTCGTTTCCTCGGAATCTAAATTCATGAATCAACCCAAGTCCGACTCCATACAAATCTTGAATTCTTTCTCCCTGGATTGAATATTGGTACACATCCAAACCATTATTCATTCCCTCGCGGCCACCCTGCAACACAAATTGCTTGCCGATTTTTAGATTGAGATCAGTCCCGACACGATATTCTATAAAAAAGTACTCCAGGTTGCTCAGGGTACCGTCAGCATAGCTAGAGTCATCCAAATTCGCATCGAAATTCAGACGTAGACGGTACCTTAATGATTCGCCCAGCTGCCCCTTTGCATTTATGTTGCCCCGATCTAGGCGGAAGCCCAATCGAGTTTGTTCTTTATCATCCTCAAATTTTAGTGTGTCTGAGTCATATTCTGCGTCCTGTGTTTGTATCTGGAAACTAGTTCTGAATTCAAGATCTAATTCTGGATATTCTTGAGCAAGAACTTGGTGAAAAAAAACCGAGATCAGAAAGATAGAAATTTGTGAAATTATTGAACGAAACATTCTTGCTCCTAGAAAAAATATAGAAAGATTCAAACCTTAATTCTCAAGCTCTAGTCATCAAAATCTTGACCTCTTGTTGAATAGGACCTTTCAAATCGCTCTACATCATCAAAACCCAAGTATTCACCCTGTTGAATTTCAAGTACCTGAAGAGGAATTTTTCCCGAGTTGCTTAGCCGGTGTGTGATAGTCCTGGGAATATGAATCGATTCATTTTCTGTCAGTAAGTGCGTTTCCTGACCACGAATTACGTCAGCGGCCCCTCTTACAATTACCCAATGTTCACTACGATGCCGATGACGCTGACTAGATACATACCTTCCTGGTTCTATTTCAAGAAGTCTGACCCTATAAAGGCTGTTCTCAATCAAAGTGGAGGCACTCCCCCAAGGTCTCGAGACTCTCGTGTGAAACCTGTATTCATGACGACCCCCTTCTTTCAAAGTATCAACCAGTTGTTTTACGTCTTGAGAACGGGTTAAATCACAGACAAGGAGTGCGTCATCTGTTTCTACGATAATCAGGTTCTTTACTCCAATACTTGTGACCAGTTTTTTAGTGCTAAAGATTAAAGAGTTACTGGTCTCATGGGCAATGACGTTACCACGAATTACATTCCCATTTTCATCTTTCTCAGAAACTTGGTAGATGCTCTCCCAACATCCCAGATCACTCCATCCCATTTCAACAGGCAATACCGTTACTCGGTCGGAGTGTTCCATTACGGCATAATCAATGGAAATATTGGGAGATTTTGCAAAAATCTTGTAATCCCTCTCATGATCCACCAAATCTATTGAAGACTCTTCTTTAATGAATAATTTGGCCAAATCAGGAGCGTAACTGATAAACTCTTTCTTCCAGGTTTTGACTGTAGCCATGAAAATTCCTGCATTCCAAGTATACTTAGAGGAAGCAACAAATTTTTCCGCTATCTCCTGGCTCGGTTTTTCCAGAAATCTCTCAACTTTAAAGCCTGGTCCACATGGTTCTCCAGCACAAATATAACCATAGCCTGTCTCAGGTCGCTCTGGCTTAATCCCAAAGGTTACTATGAAACCTTCCTCTGCAAGCTGTTGTGCTTGTAGAAGAGCTACTCGGAACCGATCAGGATCTTGTATGAGATGATCTGCTGCAAGGATCACTACTGGTTCATTAGCTTCCACATCTTTTAAGCGTGATATACCCCACAGCAGTGCTGGGGCTGTGTTCTTTGCTTGTGGTTCCAGCAACACCTGATGCTCTTGCAGGTTTGGAATAACCTGTTCAATTTGCTTTCGCAGTTCAAACTCATGTGTGGCAGAACCAATGACAAACATCTTCTCAGGTGGCACAATGGGATCAAGTCTGCGACAGGTATCCTGTAGAAGAGATTCATGGGATGATCCCAAATTTAGAAATTGCTTCGGACTCATCGATCGACTGTAAGGCCAAAGCCGAGTTCCAGTTCCCCCTGCCAGTATCATGGCAATCATTTAGATACCCCTGAAGCGGATTTTCTTCAAATGCGCTAGATTCTGCAAAAATTGTGGCAGACTATTCAGGAAACTATTTGCCATCACTGTGGCCTTGAAAAATAAAAACTTTAAAAGGTATCACCCAAATAGGCTTACACTATGGAACAATTTGAAATTGCAATTATTGGTGCCGGTATTTCAGGTTTGATGGCAGCAACTTACTTTGCTGAAAATGGAAAAAAATCGGTTCTTTTCGATAAAGGAAGGGGACCTGGTGGTAGAATGAACACGAGGCGTTTTGGCGAATTCAGGCTGGATCACGGTGCCCAATTTTTTACAGTTCGTGATTCTCGTTTCGAGAAATACGTCCAAAGATGGGAAAAAGCTGGAGTGGCGAAAATTTGGTGCAAAGGATTTTCATTAGCTGGTGATGGACATCTACGATTTCGTGGTACTGATGGAATGAACTCAATACCAAAATGGCTGGCTGGCCAACTCGATGTTAGAACAGGTCACAAAGTGAAATCTGTCCAACTCGCCCATCAATCATGGCAACTAGATTTTGAAGCTTTTCCAAGTGTTTGTGCAGATCAACTCCTGATGACTTCTCCAGTACCCCAAAGCATTGCTCTTCTTGAAACCGGAAAGGTAGAACTAGCGTCTTCTACGAAGAACTATCTCAATAAAATTTCTTATGATCCATGCATCGCGATGATGGTTCTTCCCAAACAACCTTTACTTATGCCGAAGCATGGTGCATGGCAAATCAATCAAGAGCCACTGCAATTTATCGCTGATAATAAGCTCAAGGGGCTTACAAATCCAGGGCAAGCTCTGACTATCCACTTAGGTCCCCAAGCAAGTACTAAATATTGGGAAAGTGAGCCAGAGCAACTGATTGATTTAGTAAGAGGAGAGTTAAGAAAAAGAGGTACAGAACTGGAGATAGGGCAAATGGAGGTACACCGCTGGCGCTACAGTCAACCAGTTGAAATTCATGAAGAGTCTTTACTAGTAGCCAAAGGCTTGCCAAATTTAGTTTTTGCGGGAGACGCTTTTGCTGGGCCAAAGATTGAAGGAGCAGCGTTATCTGGCTTGTCAGCAGCTCAGGCTATGTTGGCTTGAAAAATCTAACCCGCTAGAAACGGAAAAAGTTTTAATTGTGAAATCAGTTATTTTGTGCTGGTGATGATTCTGAAGGAACCGCATTTTGAAGATTTTTCGTCTCCCGCGTAGAATCCGTAGAGGGTGAAAGGGCCGGTGCAGCGGTTTGCTCTAGATCTTTCGATGGAACTTCTTCCTCAGATGGGATTTGGAGTTCTGTGGAAGGTGAAACAGTCTCCTCCATTCCTGGTACGACCGGAACTATTTTAATATCTCTAACGACAGATTCTCTTGCTTTCTCAGAAGAAAGGAGGGCCAAGACCAGAGAAGTCGACATGAACAGAACAGCAACGACTGTGGTTGCTTTACCGATTCCACTCATTTCTGATCTAGTTGATTGCGATTGCCCCACTCCGCCAAAGGCTGCACCTAATTCGGCACCCCGCCCAGACTGCATTAGCACGAAGAATATTATCAGCAAACAAACGAAGACATGAAGAATTAAGACCAGAGAAAACATGGGTATGAATCCAAATCAGTTTTGAGCAGAGAGAATGATGCTTTTAAAATCTTCTAATTGGAGGCTAGCGCCTCCTACCAAAGCTCCATCTATATCAGATTTTGCGAGCATCTCACGGGCGTTACTTCCCTTAACACTTCCTCCATAGAGGATTGGAATCTCTGCAGCTATTGCAGCGTTTGTAAGACCAACTAATTGTCCCCTGATGAATTGATGCATTTCATTAGCTTGATCCGGAGTGGCTGTTTTACCAGTACCTATTGCCCAAACTGGCTCGTAAGCTACGATGCATCTGCGGAGGTCATCAAATGCAATATCTTTCAGTCCCTCAGTCAGTTGATTGCATACAATAATTTGCTCATCTCCAATTTCACGCTCCTCCAAGGTTTCTCCTATGCAAAGAATTGGGTGAATTGCAGATTGGAGAAGTCTTTTGACTTTCTTGCTGATGAGTTCGTTATCTTCCTGAAAAAATTTTCGTCTTTCCGAATGCCCCACAATGCAATACTTTACATTGAATTCTTTCAATTGTTCAACCGAAACCTCGCCTGTGTAAGCTCCTGTAACTTCTTGGTGGACATTTTGGGAACCGATTCCAATCTTTGAATTTTGGGCTGATTCTTCCAAAGTTTGGAGGAGACTATATGGAACACACATCACCACCTTTGACGAGGTGTTCATCCTCGACAAGGCAGCAACCATATCTACCAATAAGGCCCTATTTCCATTCATTTTCCAGTTGCCAGCGATTACAGGCTTTGGCAAGCGATCCTCATTGAACAATTAACTTGTATGAAAGTGCTTTTGATAAAGCTTTATATTTTTATTCATAAATCTTGATTTCTCAAGTTTTTTCAACCTTATCACTGTTTGCATACCCAAGAACTACCAAGCTATTCCTTCTCCATCCTAGACATAAAAGCCGTCTTTGGGCTTCTTTTCAGTATTATTGATTACCTCCAAGAGGCAATTGACACTTTCATCAATGCAAAAAAGCTTTTCGGGCACAAGATTTTTGCTGAAAGGTTCAATGAGCCTATTAACAACCGTACCTCAGTGAAGCGTCAGGACATTATTATTTGGATTTGTAAGATTAAATTCGTTTGCTATGTTGCTAATCATCATGTTTAACATACCCTTCGACCCTCTGTAATTGTACTAACCCATCCAGGCGGTTAGCTTAAATACTTCGCACTGTTAATGACATTGATGAAAAAACAGATGGTTAATTATGCTTGAGAAGCTTCTGGAAATATTTTGCAAACTGTAATGTTGGTAAAGCATTAACTTTAGCTGATTCAAGTAGTTGGTTGGTATTTATATAGCTAAAATTTTTTCAGGCCCATGTTGAGCGTTGTGAAGATAGCCAACTCAACTGATGACTAGATCTAGTTTATTTGTCTCCAGGCTGACCATTTTAGCGATACTGATAACATCTTCCTCAAGTGTTCTGTCGGGAAAAATAGGACGCAATACTTGGGAATTATTTGCCGCTAAATCCATCAGTTCTTTAGCAGTTTATGCGCTTCAATAGGTTGCAATTATTTTTTTAGGGGCCTGACTCAGCAATTGTTTCACAAGACCAAGCCCTGATTCCCATCATTAATCAAAATCTCAACGAAGTCTTCGTATTTATTTAGCACCCTTAGTTAGTCCTGACTACTACTCACTGTTGGAATTGGTTAATTTTCAAGAGAGTTATAGATAGCCAAATAACTATTATAGCGTAAGGAATGAATTTTTCCGACTTTCAAAGACGCTAAAACAGCACAGTTTGGTTCATGACGATGTGAACAACTAGTGAAGTGACAATTTTCCCGAACGTCGAATTCGACAAAATATTGATCCAATTCAGCTTTTTCTACATCCCAGGGTCTCAATTCACGAACTCCCGGGGTATCAACAAGAAAGCCACCTTCGGGCAAAGGAAACATCTCTGCCAAAGTGGTTGTATGGCGCCCCTTTCCAACTTTTTGATTAACAGCGCCAATTCTGATCTCCCAATCTGGATAGAGAGCTTTGACCAAAGAGGATTTTCCTACCCCGGAATGTCCAGCCAAAACTGAGATTTTGTTTTTCAAAGAGTCTCTGACCTCCTCAATGCCAATTCCTTGCTTTGCGCTGATTCCCATAACTTTGTAGCCCAATTCACTGTAAAGGCTTCGAATCAATAAAAACTCAGCTTCTGAACCCAGATCAGTTTTGTTCAATATCAGGATTGGTTCTAAGTCTCCTCGAAGGGCTGCAACTAAAAGTCGATCAACAACACCATTACGAAAATCTGGTTTTTTCAGGGAAGCTACGATCAGGATTTGATCCGCATTCGCTACGATCACCTGTTCCAGATGTCGTTCAGGAATATTTCTCGATAGCCGACTTTTTCTAGGAAGGATTTTGTGGATCCAACCGGCGTCTTCGGAAGCATCCAAATCAATCTCAACCAGGTCCCCCACTGCAATCTTCTCGTCATAGCGACTTTCTTGGAACAAGTTCCCTTTCACACGACAAAGTCTTGTATCACCTTCACAATCTACATAATAGAAACTTCTAGTTCGTTTACGAACAATTCCTTTTTGCAGCATTGGTTACATCATCATTGAATTAACAACCACAAAAAAAACCCACAGCAAATTAGCACTAGCACCTTATTGAACATCTGAAATTTTGTTTGAAACCATGTTGAGTTGAAGAAACAAAAATCATTCGAGACGGAAAACCTTACTGTGATTTTGAGCGGCCTAATCATTCAGTAAGTATGTGTTGAAATATTGATCTGAAGTCTTCAGGAGCTACTCTTAATTCACTCGTTGAATTTTCCAAACTTGATGAATCTTGGGGTTGCGAACAAAGTCGGGTGGTAGAAGCTCACTACTCAAGTCTAGAAAAAGCTGATTCGGCAAGCTGTCCTGATCCAGCTTGAACTTCCGATTGTTGGTGGAGAATAACAAGACTCCATTCTTCTCCAACAAACGTGAGACCTGATTTAGCATTTCTGCGTAATCTCTCTGAACATCCCAGGTCCCCTTCATTGATTTCGAGTTTGAAAAGGTAGGTGGATCGAGAAAGATTAGATCGAAAGTTCCTTTTTGATTAGTAATCCATTCCCTGCAATCGGCTTTAACTAATAAATGCTTTCTTAAATCCAGACTGTTCAGGCTGAAATTATCTTTAGCCCAGCCTAAATAATTTCCTGACAGATCTACGGAAACACTACTTTTAGCTCCTCCAGCTGCCGCATAAACAGTCCCTGTGCCCGTGTAGCAAAATAGATTTAAGAACCTTTTATTCTCAGCCATTTCACGAATCAAAGACCTGGTGGGACGATGATCCAGAAATATACCTGTATCTAAGTAATCTAGTAAATTAACCCAGAATTTGAGTCCTCCCTCCTCAATAACCAGTCTTTCTTGGGTCTGCGCAAGCCGGTCATATTGGTTTAGCCCAGCCTGTCGTTTGCGCTTTTTCAATATCAGTGATTCAGATTTACAGTTCATCACCTCAGGAATGACTTGCAAGACCTCCAACAGACGTCTTTCTGCAGCAAGCAGATTTATGTTCTTCGGAGGATCGTATTCTTGAATTTGAATTTGTTGACCGTAGACATCTACTGCTACTCCATATTCTGGAATATCTTTGTCATAGAGGCGGTAACACTGAATTTTCTCCTTTTTCAACCAGGGCTGAAGGCGCCTCAAATTTTTCTTCAATCTCTGGGCAAATGCAGAATCATTCACTGAAACTGAGCCAATTGAATGCTTTTGGCTGTTCGATTCAGAAAGAGGCCCAGGAAGCATCCTGAATAGCTGGCATGGTAGTGCTCCATTAAGAAAGGGATATCGCTTGTCATATCGCAAATGAAGTTCTTCCCATGGAGATTCTTCAGCCAGGATCACAGAGAATTCCCAATTCAGAAATCTTTGCTGACGTAATTGCCCAAGTGTTCTGTAAATTTTCTTGATCTCAGAAGTTTGTCCAGTTCGCTCACCATATGGGGGATCACAGAGCAAAAGCCCCCTATCCTGATTCGGTGCCCACAAAGCTAGTTCCTTGGATTCCAATTGAACGTGATCAAGAATACCAATTCTTTGCAGGTTGTTTTTTGTTTGTTCGATTGCTTGGTCAGCATGGTCTCCTCCAATAATCGGTGGCAAGCCCTCCAGCCCATCAGCCCTTCGCTCTATTGCTTCTTGTCGTAACCTTTTCCAGGTTCCAGCTTCAAATCCCGACCAAGATTGAAAGCCAAAATCCTTTCTGATCAGTCCTGGCGCCCAGTCAGCGGCCATTAAAAGTCCTTCCGCAAGTATCGTTCCGGATCCACACATCGGATCCAAAAGCGCAGCACCGTTCTTAGCCTTTATCGGCCACCCACATTGCCAAAGTAGCGCAGCTGCTAAATTCTCTTTTAGTGAAGTAGGACCCTGCTTTTGCCGATATCCCCGTTGATGCAAACTCACTCCAGAAAAATCCAAAGACAGCTTCAATTGATTAGCCTCTAAATGGGCCCAGAAACTCACATCAGGATTTTTGGGGTCAACATTGGGCCGAATCCCTATTGAATCCCTAAAATGATCTACTAAGGCGTCCTTCAGGCGTTGCGATCCATAATGGGAATGACGAATATATTCATTGGTCCCGTGAAAACTAATTGCAAAAGTTTGATTGGGTCGTAGATGCTCATACCAGGGGAATTCACGGGCATTCTGATAGATCAAATCTCCATCTTTTCCATCCCATTCCCCAAGTTGGAGCAGAACTCGGTTTGCCAGTCGAGACCATAAACAGATGTGAAAACCTGCTTCTAAGGGAGCTTGAAGTAAGATTTTTCCAGCTGAAGGCTTTAAATCCTTGTAGCCAAGACTTCGTAATTCTTGGTCTAATAATTTTTCTATATGTAATGGGCAGGTGATGACCCAACGCAAAGCAGAACTCATTGTTGAGTCAACCAAGGAGGGCAAAGGGTTAGTTGCTTTTTAAAAATGGGACAATCTTCGTCATGTGGCGGGCGAAGATAGCCAATACTCATCAGGAATTCTCCAACAATTTCTCCCCCGACAAATTTAAATCCAGATTTCTTGAAGGTAACAACCCATTCAGGCTTCGAGAGTGGGTGTTGTTGTTCAATCCAATTGGCGAATCCACCGTACTCTCGCATCGACCTAATGATGTCACCATTATGTCGAATTGCCTGAATTTTCAGGTTGTTCCGGATGATTTTTGGATTTTCGAGAAGGGATTCAACTTCTGGAGTTTGAAGATCAGCTACACGGTCAATATCAAAGTCAAACAAAGCTTCGTTGATTGCTTTTCTCTTCTTCAGGACAGTGAGCCAACTTAGCCCCGCCTGAAAGATCTCCAATGATAGTCTTTCAAAAAGTTTTTCTTCCTCTTTTACGGGGAAGCCGTATTCGAGGTCATGGTAGGGTCCGTGATATGGATGTCCATAAGCTAATTGGCAGTAGCTCATGTTGCCGAAGAGCTCTTGTTCAATTCTGCAACAGAGGACGCCTCACAACCCTCAACCCATATAGCCTGACCATTTGTAAAGTGTTCTTTTTTCCAGATTGGAACTGACTTTTTAACAGTATCAATAATAAATCTACTGGCAGCATAGGCATCTTTTCGATGTGAACTCGCTACCACAATACCAATAGAACAGTCGGAGATCTGCATCTTGCCAAATCGGTGAACAACTTCAACATGGTGCAGTTCCCAGCGGTTTTTTGCCTCCAAAACAATTTCAGCTATTTGCTTTTGCGCCATGCTTTCATGAGTTTCATATTCCAAAAAATCTACGGCCCTATCTTCACTGTGGTCTCGAACGTCCCCAGAAAATAGTAACACGGCTCCAGCAGAAGCATTTTTCGCTCTAGCCAATAGGCCACTCAAATCAATTTTCTCTCTTGTAACTTGAGATGTCATTCTCACATCCGTTCAGGGGGCTCAATCCCCAACAAATTCAATCCAGTTAATAACGTAGCCGCTACAGCAGAAAACAGGTTTAATCGAGCCAGCTGAAGTTTCTTAGATTCAGCGTGCTTAACAGAACAACTGCTGTAACATCGACTAAAATCCTTACATAATTCAAACAGAGTCCTGGCGAGTAGAGAAGGACGATATTGTTCTGCAGCTTGATGCACAATATCATTGAAATCAAACAATTTGCGTATCAAAGCCTTCTCATGTGAATGCTTCAAAAGTTCAAAATCTATTACAGCTTGGGGATCAAAATTCTCAAATTGGCGCACAATGCTTTGTATGCGAACGTATGCATAGATTAAATAAACGCCTGTATCCCCCTCTGAAACAAGCCAGTCCTTCAGTGAAAATGTAATCTGCTTGTTCGGATCTTGGTTGAGCATTCCATATTTGATTGCTGCAACAGCCACCTTGCGTGTTGTAGATTCGATTTCCTCATCGGACCAACTTTCTCTATGTGATTCGAGATAGTTGTTTCGCACAAAATCACACATTCCCTGCTGTAGTTTTGAAAACAGAATTACGTTACCAGCCCTTGAACTCATCTTGCCTTCTGGCAATACCACTAAGGCATATGGTAGGTGAAAACAACTGCTTGCCTGTTCATACCCGATTTTCTTTAGTGTGGCGAAGATCTGCTTAAAATGAAGAGTTTGTTCAGCACCAACTACATAGATCGAACGTTCTATCCCAAATTCTTCGAACTTCCGTTTGGCAAGAGCCAGATCTTTAGTTGAATAGAGCGTATTGCCATCTGATTTCAGCAATAGGAAAAAACCTAGTTTTTCATCATTTAAATCAACACCGATAGCTCCATCTGATTTTTGAAAAAGACCATTCTCGGCCCATTGGATAACCAACTGCTTGCCCTCTTCATCTACTTCAGATTCATAAAAGACATGATCGAACTCTGTTCCCAGCCATTTATAGATCTGATCAAAATCCTCCAAGGACCAGTTTCTTGTCTCCTTCCAGATCTGAGTTATTTGAGGCTCTTGCTCTTCTAATTTAGCGAGTAAAGCACTAATTTTATTTTGAGTTTCTTCCTTCTCAGATCCAGTTTGCCCTTCCAAGGTCAAGGTTGATGCAGAGTAAAGTTCACCCAGCCATTCTCCCCGATGGACAGATGGTGGACTTTCATTGTTTTTTTCTTGGTAGTACCAGAGGCATTTAGCGATGTGAGTTCCAATATCGCCTATGTAGTTTGCTGCAATGACTTGATAGCCATTGTATCGGAATAACCGAACAAGACTGTCTCCCAGGGCAACATTCCTACAATGGCCGACATGAAAACCCTTGTGGGTATTGGGCTGGGAAAACTCGATCATCACTCGAGTTTTCTGCTCTAAGGAGTTCTTTGAAAACCAATTTCCTTTGTGAACTTCAGGTAGCACCTGCTTAGCCATTTCGGATGAATTAACTTTTACATTCAGATAGGGTCCAAGCGAGGAAAAATTTTCAAAAAGATGAGATTCAGTAAAATCACCTTGAAGAGCCAACATTAATTCTTTGGCAATTTGCGCTGGGGCTTTTCTGAAAACTTTTGCAAGAGTAAAGCATGGGAAAGCGTAGTCACCCATTTCCTGCTGTGGAGGGGTCTCGATGAGTCCAACCAGTGATTGCAAAGAAAATTCATAGTCGGGTTGAAGTTTAAGCAAGGTTTGTTGGATACCCACTCCAAAACTTCGTACAAAAATATTCATGATGGATCGAGGTAGTATTAAGAAATAACAAAAATGATCCAAAAAATTGCAGGAAAAAGGCAAGTTTGATCGAGAGGAAAAAAGGCAAGGCAGGGAGCGGATTGCGCACGTCCAAGAGGCACCCCTCCCCTTTTCCGAGGCAATCCGCTAGAGGTCGCCAACTATAGAGTTGGAGACCAAAGAGCAGGCCAATATCCCGAGGAGCACCCCTCTCCTCACTAGGCTACCCGCCCATAACCGCCTAGATAGGCGGCTTAATCAATATTCAAGCACTAAAATTTTTTCAGTGAAATTTGACTTTTATTGATAATTGCAAGCTAGCTAGAGGTAATTAAATTTAATCTACTTTTGTCGCGCATAAATTGTTTATGTCAATACATTTTTTGAAGCTTTTCGGTGTCTGAAGTGCTTTACATCGAATTAATTATGAGCACAAAGACCTGCTTTTTGAGAATTTTCAATAAATTTGTGCGAAATTTAGACTTGGTTTTTTGGATAGCTTCACAAACTTATGATGCTCATTTGGGAAATTAAATGAATTTAAATAATTTCGAACCTGAACAACTTCCTGGTTTCCAATTTATTGATCATGTAGCAATTGCAGTACTGCAAGGAACTTTAGATGCGCAAGTGAACGCCTATCGAAAGATGGGGTTTCGGGAAGTACATAGAGAGGAGGTTTTAGGGAATGACCAAGTGAGGGAGGTTCTTTTGCAAATAGGTAACAGCCAGAACCTGATTCAGTTGCTGGAGCCTCTAAATGATAGTTCACCGGTACAGAAGATGATTGATCGGCAAAATGGCAAAGGTGGCCTAGCCCATGTTGGACTTAGAGTCAAAAGTGCTCAAGAGGCTTATCATTACTTATATGAAAACCGATTTCATTTGATTGATGCAGGTCCCCGGCCTGGATCTAGAGGTACAAAGGTCTTTTTCGTACACCCAAAATCAAGAGATGATCAGCCTTTTGAAGTTCTTTACGAAATTGTCGAAGATCCGAATGATAATCTAGAACAAAATTAAATTTATGAGAATTCTTGTTGTAGGTGGAGCTGGTTATATTGGCAGTCACGTAACAAAATCTTTGTTGGAAGCCGGCCACCAGCCCGTAGTTGTCGACAATCTGCAAACTGGTAAAGCAGAAAATCTATTACCTGGAGTACCCTTCGTACATGCTGATTTGAGAATTCCAGAAACTCTGCAGGGAGTCCTAAATGGATGTGAGGGATTAGTACATCTTGCTGCATTAAAAGCAGCTGGAGATTCAATGACTCAGCCTGAAAAATACGCTAATCAAAATATCTCAGGGACAATACAGCTTCTCAATGCAGCTACCGAATCAGGCGTTCGTTTTGTTATTTTTTCCTCAACCGCTGCAGTTTATGGGAATCCTCAATACACTCCGATGGATGAAGAACATCCCACAGAACCTAGCAACTTTTATGGTTACACAAAACTGGCAATTGAAGAATTGTTGGGTTGGTATGAACAGTTGAAAGGGATAAGGTATGCTTCGCTTCGCTATTTCAATGCTGCTGGCTACGATCTTGACGGTAAGATCAAGGGATTGGAAACCGAACCAAATAACTTATTACCTATCGTGATGGAGGCTGTAATTGGCAAAAGACCATATGTTGAAGTCTTTGGAACAGACTACGAAACTCTAGATGGGAGTTGTATTAGAGATTACATTCACGTCAACGATTTGGCTGACGGGCATGTGAGGGCTCTGGAATATTTGACAAGAGAAACTAATAATCCCATTCTGAATCTCGGAACGTCAAAGGGGATTAGTGTGCTTGAGATTCTTGAGCACACCAAAAACCTTTCTCATACAAACTTTGATGTTAGGTTTGGTTCTAGAAGACTTGGAGATCCCGCAATTGTTCTTGCTACGGCAGCTAAAGCGAAATCCTTGCTAGGGTGGGAAGCTAAACGAAGCGATCCAAAAACCTTAATAAACTCTATGCTCAATGTTTACAGAGTATCTCGCTAAATTTCTTGTCAAAAGTTGAAAATTCTAAAATAGAGAATTTCGAAATTTCAGTATTAAATGCATAGCATTTTTTCAGAAAACCCGGCCAAACCAAATAGCTTTTCCGATGATATCAAATGATTCACCAAAATCCCCAGAAAGAGTGATGGGTGGATAGTTGAGATTATCACTGATGATTTGAATCAAGCCCTTAGGTTGACGCTGTAGACGTTTCACCATCAACATGTCATCCAAACGAATCACATAGATCCCTTCACGAGCAAACTCTGTTTGCTGTCGGTCGATCAGCAATAAGTCATTTTCCTCAAGGGTCGGTTCCATACTATCTCCCTCCACTGAAACCAATACCATCTGATCCGCAGATTTACCAAGTTGCTGTCTTAACCAACGGTCCTGAAAAGGCATTTGCTCCACAATCGTTTGATCCACAGTCCAACTTCCTCCCCCAGCACTGACTTTGACATCATACCTTGGAATATGTACAACCTCAGTTCCAAAGTCTTTATTTGCAGAATCCAAGTACATTTTTCCAACTCCTAGTAGTAACCAATCCAGACTGATAGAATATTTCTCAGAAAGTTGAATTAGGTAAGGAATGGTTGGGAGAATTCTACCTTTGCAGACATCCGTTGCGAAGGATGGGGCCTTGCCAGTCTCTCTGGAAAACAAACTGCGGTTTCCAGCTGCCACTTCTTCAATAACTTTTTGAAAACGAAATATTAAACCTTCCATAACTTTCTCAAGTAAGTTTAAAAAATTCCCATAATAAGGAAATTTTATAAAATGAAAAGAAATTTTACTAAAATTTCGAAATGAGTTTTGAAATCATCGACATACCTGATGGGGATTTGACCTTTTCAAGAACTTGGCGAAAATCCGAGTCAGTGGATTGGATGGAGCGCTTGAAAAAAGAGATTGAATGGAAGCAACATCGAATCAAAATCTTTGGCAAATGGGTTGATTGCCCAAGATTATCAGCTTGGTATGGTGATCCAGGGGCTGTGTACAGTTATTCAAGTCTGAGTTTGACTCCTATAGCTTGGACACCCACATTGTTGGAAGTCCGTAATCAGTTAGCTGAAACGATTGAGAGGCCATTCAACAGCGTATTGTTGAACTTATATAGGAATGGAAATGATAGCATGGGTTGGCACAGTGATGATGAATGGGAAATGGGCTTAAATCCTGTGATTGCATCAATCAGTCTTGGAGGTTCCCGGATGATGAAATTTCGACATCGCTCTGATTCTGAAGTGTCAAACTTTGTACTTGAGCTCTCACCTGGATCACTTCTGATCATGGCGGGAACTACACAAAAATTCTGGCAACATGAAATTCCTAAAACAAAAAAATCAGTCGGTGAACGGTTGAATCTAACATTTCGGTTTGTTCAATGCAGGTAAATCATTTTGATTGGACTGATGCCTAGCCTAAGTGATCCACGACTATTTCAGCCTCTATGTATTGATCTGCAACCCATTAAGACCCACCATCAGAATCCATGGTTCACTTTGAAATCAAGAGGAGACTTCTTTACGATTTAACCAAGCTTTGGTGTGGTACTGATTCTGCCGATTGTTGAGGGTAGCTCGATTGTGCTGGTTGAAGTATAGCGACCCATCCTAAATGATATGCATTCCATAGAAATTCCGGCTGGCGATCTTGAAAGAGGTGAGTCTCCGCAGGAGGGAGCCTTGAGAGAATTACATAAAGAGAGACAGGAATTAAAATTTCTGCAGATCGGCTAAAGCAGCAGAACCTTTTTGCCCTTACTTCAAGAGATCCCTGTTTAGCTTACATTTATGAAGCAGAAATCAGTATGGATGAATTTTTGGCGAGAGCTCAACACGATGAGGAAATCAGTCAGGTAGGACTCTTTGATTTTGAAGAGGTTTAAGGACTGCTGGTTAGTGGTGAAATATATCTGGCTGGGGTTGTGGGGCTGTTAAGTCGGGTCTTGTTGAAAAATCTATTTGTTCTAACCAGTTTAACCTAAAACAATCTTTATATTATATTGTATTTTCATTGCACCTAATTCTTATTAGGCAAACCTTGAATTTCTTAAATACCTTTACATCTTGAGTTCCACATAAAAGGTAAATCTCATGGACAAATTTTCATTTCTAGGCAACGGAGACATTGGCAATTTCGACCATCTTTTTGAACAATTCCGTCAGGATCCTGAATCAGTTGATAAAAGTTGGCGTCAGTTTTTTGAAGGTTTTGAGTTTGCAGGAGCAAATTACGACCCAGAAGGTATTGACGGTGCGATACCTGAAGCTTTCCAGAAAGAAGTCAATGTGCTCAATCTGATTGGAGCATATCGTCAAAGAGGCCATCTCTTCGCAAAGACAAATCCCATCAGACCAAGGAGGATGCATGAACAACCGATTCTTTTAGAAAACTTCAATCTTAGCGAAGGTGATTTTGAAACCGTCTTCCAAGCTGGCAGCAGAATTGGACTAGGGCCCGCTACATTGCGAAAAATTATCGATTTTCTTGAAGAAGCTTATTGTGGCTCTATTGGCGCTGAATATAAGTATGTTCGTACTCCACACATAGTCGATTGGATTCAGTCAAGAGTTGAGCAGAATCGTAATCATACCATCTTCAACAAAGAAGAAAAGAAACACATTTATGAAAAATTGATGAGGGCAGTCGATTTTGAAGCCTTTCTTCATACGAAATTCGTAGGTCAAAAACGATTCTCACTTGAGGGAGCAGAAGCTATCATTCCAGCTCTGGAAACACTTGTTGAGGAAGGAGCTGCTCTTGGAGTTAAAGAATTTGTCATTGGGATGGCCCATCGCGGACGCCTAAATGTATTAGCAAATATTCTGAACAAGAATTACGAAAATATTTTTGTAGAATTTGAAGGAAAATCTTTTGGAGATTCCATTTTTGAAGGAGATGTAAAATATCACATGGGTTATTCGAGTGACCGCATTGCCCACAATGGTGAGAAGGTCCACCTGAGCCTTGCACCAAATCCTTCTCACCTCGAAGCTGTCAACCCTGTTGTTGAGGGAATGGCTAGGGCCAAAATTGAAAAGCGCTACTCTGGGGATGAGAAGAAACTGGTCCCCATTCTAATTCACGGGGATGCATCAATTGCAGGGCAAGGAATCATTTATGAGGTACTCCAAATGTCCCAGTTGGAGGGCTACAAGACAGGTGGAACAGTACATGTTGTTCTCAACAATCAAGTCGGCTTTACGACAGACTACATTGAAAGTCGTTCAAGCACCTACTGTACTGATATTGCCAAAACGACGCTCTCACCGGTCTTCCATGTTAACGGAGATGATATTGAGGCTGTAGTTCATACAATCGAAATGGCCCTGGAATTCCGTCAGCAGTTTCATCGGGACGTTTTTGTAGATATACTTGCATATCGTAAACACGGGCACAACGAAGGGGACGAACCACGCTTTACACAACCTACTCTTTACAAGTTAATTGGTAAGCACCCCAACCCAAAGTTAATTTACAGAAATCGATTGATTGATGAAGGTACCTACAGTGGAGCTGAACTGGACGAAATTGACCGTAATTTCAGAGAACAAATGAACTCTTCGCTAGAACTTTCACACAAGAGAGAACAACTGGAGCCCACCTCTTTCTTCGAAGGAGATTGGCAAGGGCTAAGGTTAGCTCAACAGGAAGAACACCAGAAATCACCTGATACAGGTGTCAATCTTCCAAAACTCCAGGAATTAGCCAAAAAACTGACAGCGCTACCTGATGATTGGAAGATTTTCCCAAAAATCCGAAACCTCTACAAAGATCGATTAAAGATGGTGAATGAAAGAGAGATTCTTGATTGGGGTATGGGTGAACAATTGGCTTATGCTTCTCTACTTGATGAGGGAACTGGAATTAGAATCAGTGGTCAGGATGTTCGAAGGGGCACCTTCTCACATCGACACGCTGTTGTGGTGGAAGAAGACGACACTAAGCATGTTCCTCTCATGCATCTCAGTGATTCTCAGGGATTACTGAGTATTTATAATTCACATCTTTCTGAATATGGAGTCCTTGGCTTCGAATATGGTTATGCCGTGTCATCACCGAAAGATCTGGTGATTTGGGAAGCCCAATTTGGTGATTTTGCTAATGGTGCTCAAATAATCATTGATCAATTTATTGCTTCTGCAGAAACAAAGTGGCAGCGGATGAATGGTTTGGTCCTCCAGCTACCTCATGGTTACGAAGGCCAAGGTCCAGAACACTCCTCAGCGAGAATTGAAAGATTCATGACCTTGTGTGCCGACAACAACATGTACATTCTAAATTGTACAACCCCGGCCAATCTCTTTCATGCTCTTAGAAGACAGACTGCACGACCATTTCGAAAACCTTTGGTGATCTTCACCCCAAAAAGTCTGCTGCGTCATCCAAAGTGTGTAAGTTCTCTAAATGATTTTGGAAAGGGTACATTTTTTCAAGAAGTTATTGATGATAACTTTGCTGATCCAGCAAAGGTGAAAAGAGTTTTGTTTTGTAATGGAAAAATCTACTACGACCTGGTGGGAAAGCAGCAACTCGAAGAACGTAAAGATGTCGCTGTTGTGCGCCTGGAACAACTCTATCCGATAGCAACAGATCAGATCAAGGAAGTCCGTAACCGTTACCCACAAATGAAGGAGTGCTTTTGGGTTCAGGAGGAGCCCGAAAATATGGGTGCAGCAGGATTCGTGATGCGGAAATTCCCTGATCTAGGATGTTCCATTAAGTTGGTTTCGCGCAAAGGAAGTAGTAGCCCTTCTACTGGGTTTTCTGTAATGCACAAAAAGCAACAAGAAGAACTGATTCATCAAGCGTTTGCTTAAAACCCCAAAATCATAACTCTAAGCTCAGAGATAAAGTATGCCCGTTGTTGAGATAAAGATCCCTAGCCCTGGGGAATCAATCACAGAAGTTACTATTGAAACCTGGCACAAGGCAGATGGGGAATTCGTCCAGATTGACGAAATTTTATGTGAAATTGAAACTGACAAAGCAACGTTACCTATGCCCGCAGAGGTTGCGGGAACAGTCCAAATCATATTGAAAGAGGGAGCTGACGCAAAAGTAGGAGACGTTCTTTGTAAAATTGACACGGCTGGGATACTAAATGCTGATTCAAGTGGGGCAACTACTGAACTTTCAAACAATGCTATTTCCAAGAAGGTGGAGCCTTCCAGCGTCGGTTATGCGGCTGGACATCCATCGCCTGCAGCACTTAAATTAATGAACGAAGCAGAGATCTATGCTGACAAGATTCAAGGTTCTGGTCCCGGCAATCGGATTACAAAGCAGGATGTCGAAATAGCTAAAAATCAGATGCCTTCGCCCGCTAAAATTGAGTCAACAGCCCAGCCAGCTTCAGGTCAATCTGAATCTGATGGAGATGCAGTTCCTAAATCTTCCAGCAGGGAGCAGCGACGTGAGAAAATGTCCCGGCTTCGGATCAAACTCTCAGAACGCCTAGTTGCTGTAAAAAATGAAACCGCTATGCTGACAACCTTTAACGAGGTTGACATGAGTGCGATCTTCGCAATACGAAGGGATTACAAGGAAAAATTTGAAAAAAAGTATGGCCGGCGCCTTGGTTTTATGGGTTTTTTCACAAAAGCCGTGAGCGAGGCAGTACAAGATTTTCCGGCAGTGAATGCAATGATTGATGGCAATGAAATTGTTTACAGTGATTACGTCGACATAGGCATCGCTGTAAGCGCTCCGAAAGGACTAGTGGTTCCTGTCGTTCGTAATGCAGAAAGTCTGACTATACCACAAATTGAACTGGAGATTGGGAGACTGGCCAAGCGAGCAAGGGATAACAAGTTAAGTGTAGAAGAGATGACGGGAGGTACCTTTTCGATCACTAATGGTGGTGTCTTCGGATCCTTGCTTTCAACACCAATCATCAACCCCCCTCAAAGCGCCATTTTGGGGATGCATAACGTGGTGGAAAGACCAGCAGCATCAAATGGCCAGGTTGTGATTCGTCCGGTTATGTACTTGGCTCTCAGTTACGATCACCGAGTCATTGATGGCCGTGAATCCGTTAGCTTTCTGTTTAAAGTGAAAGAATATCTTGAAAATCCTGCAAGGATACTTCTCGGAGTATGAAGCTAAACGAAGAATTATTTAACAAACAGACAGTCGGTACTTGTGGAGAAGTACCGATACTCAGGCTGTTAATTTGTTGGGGGATGCACCTCACCCTCTCTCCGGAATTGAGCCAAACGATCCGCTTGTGGTAGAGAAGCGAGATGTGCATAAATTGCAGGAAGCGCGTTGCTCTTTCGCAACTTAAGAAAATCGTTGTCACCAAGCTTGTTAAGATTTTCCTCGTTCACGAGATATAAGCCAGTAATCTGCTGGGTTTTGCCCATGTTTTGGAAGTTCAGATTCATTGAGGTAAAAAGGTTCATGTCTGTCAATTCTTTGCAAACCTGATGTGTGAACTGTTCCATTTGGTGTAGCTCAGTCAGATATTTCCTGACATGTTCCATAGTCTCGCTTAGTTCTCCTTCGGGTGTGAACAAGGGGTTACCCTCTTCGGTTCCAACCAATTCACTTTCTTCATCAACACAAATTAAAAATTGATTGGGATCTTGAGTAGGTGCAAGGGTAAACGGATACCTACGAATAGCTGCAGGAACATAGGGTACTAACCATTTTCCTTGATCATCAATATAAAGGTTCTCTCCTTGCTGTAGCCCTAGCAAAGCAACAGGCCTAAACTCTTTTGTACTGGGTTCTTCTAAAAAGATAATCGGATAGTAAGCAGCAGCTCGGAAAAATTCTTTAAGAGCAATAGGAGCAAAATGAAAATCTTTTGCAAAAAGGAAATTGTCTGTTCCCTTGACAAATAGATGACTGTGATTTTCTTTTGTTACGGGTACAACTTTCTTAAACATGCGACTCCTGTGCATGGTTGGAACTGGTTCAAAAAGACTCAGCCTTTCAATGGCTAGTCAAATCCTAAGTATCTTAGCCTGAAGTCTTTAAACGTTACACTCAAGTCCACAATGCAAAATCATTCAGGAATGGTTCAAATTGACTGCTGATGGCATAATTCTTTGAAAAAGTGAAAAGTCATCCATGTGGAAAAGACCCAAAGGTTGGATTCGCAAAGGAGAGGATTCAGCATGGCTCGCAGAGCTCGACAAGAGTTGTTTCAAAAAAGCTTGGCGAGAAGAGTCATTCAGCAGATTGATGAAAAAATCGTGGTTCCGTGCTTGGACATGGCATGCTGAAGCCAATTCAAAAGCTTTAGCATTTTTGGTTGTCGAGGATCTACCTGATTTGTTCTCAATCCTCAGAGTTGGTGTAGTTCCAGAATGCCAACGGCAGGGAATTGGAAAAGAAATGATAGACTTCTTGATTCAGCTAGCTAGGAATGAGCAGGTCCCCAATATCTTACTGGAAGTTCATGAGTGCAATCTTGCAGCTCAGCATCTATACTTTGCCTCAGGTTTTCGTCAAATTCATCGAAAGAAAGGCTATTACCACGATCCCTCAGGCAATGCCCTAGTGTTGATCAAAGCAATTTCTTAATTGGTTATCACGATGAATGATACGCCAGAAGCTCTACCCTAGCTCATCGGAGAAGCCCAAATTTCCTGTCGATTACTTTAATTCACCTAATTGCATATCTTTTAAAGTCAATATTTTTAACTCTTTAACTGGTTCAACTGCTTTATCTTATTTTCAAAAAAATGCTCTATACATTGCTCTGGCTAATTTAAGATTTACAAAACTTGTTATTGCGATGAAAGCGAACGCCATCATTTTATGTTTTCGATTCTTCCTGAGCATATAGATAATATCATTTCACAAACTAGCTCATAAAAATATGGCCTAAATCTGACCGTGGCATCCTTCGATTCTCCAAGCCTATACTTATAAAAGAAGATCTGAATCTTGTGACATAGATACCAATTGCTCCATTAGTGCGTCCAAGCTTAAAACTTCGGCATATAATGCAGAACAACCAATAAAAGCAATCCTCTCACATCTTCAGAAGCTGGAAGAGTGACTTTACAATGTTGAACCTTCAGCATCATCAAGGTGAATTAGAAGTCAAAGTGTATTCCCAAATGGGCTGAAAACTGAGATTCAGTGTTCTTGCTTTGATCTCCGCAGAACATTTTTATATCACGTCTTCATTTGACAGATCCTTTATTAACGTAACGTGCATTATCAGTAGTTAGGTTCATAACTGAGATATTTGCAAATCGGCATATATGATATCAATGGCTTCACGTTTTCTTTCCAAAATTTTGCCAAGAATAAATACTCCAACGGCAGTTTTTGTTATATGAGTTAACTTACCGCAACTCGTAATAGTCAACGTCATTGACAAAACAACTGAAGATTAGCTAACAACATTGAAAACAAAAGCAGGTATTAAAATGAAGTAGTCATAGCGAGTCTTTTTTTATGCCTTGAGTAAATGCAATAGGCCTTCGCAATAACCAAGTGCTACTAGTCCAAACACCAGCAGAAACTATCCAAAAAATGAGAAAATACCCAAAGACAAAATCATCTCCAGCACAAATATCAATGTGATGAAAGCCCTAGGAACATTCTTTGAAAAGTGAACGTGTATTTTTGATAGTGGGTTTTTCGACACGCTAAGTTAAGACATGAATTCATATGATATTTATTGATTTTAATTACTGAATAGTTTGCCAAATATAAAATGAGAAGGACTTTTCAATTGTTTTCTCATTGGATTAAGTTCGCTTTTGTAGAAGTATACCCTTCAGATATTCACCTTCAGGAAAAGATAGTAATTGTGGATGATCTTGATCTGCAGAAAAGGTATCGATAATCAAAAAGTCATGTCTGGCATCCTCTGCGCTACTTGCCAAAATCTTTCTGAACAGTTCGGGGCTGATTGCACCTGAACAACTAAATGACGCCAATAGTCCTCCTAAATTCAAGAGTTTCATTGCGAGCAAATTGATATCTTTGTAAGCTCGTGCAGCTTTTTCAACATTTTGCTTTGTTGGCGCAAACTTTGGTGGGTCAAGTATAACAAGGTCAAAATTTCGTCCTTGATCTCGAAATTTTCTGAGGGATGCAAATACATCCGCTTCCATCCACGTAGTTTTCTCTTCTTGTAACCCATTCATCTTTGTGTTCAATTTTGCCATTTTCAAAGCTTGACCAGAACTATCGATGGAAGTTACAAACTTTGCCCCGCCGCGCAATGCATTAAGACTGAATCCACCCGTATAACAAAAACAATTTAGGACCTCTCTGTTGTTTGAGATTTCTTGGATTTTGGCTCGGTTAGCTCGTTGATCAAGGTAAAATCCTGTTTTTTGCCCATTTTTAACATCAATGTAGTACTCTAATCCATGTTCCTTGATTACAAAATTAGGGGGTAGTTCTCCTAGGATTGATCCACATTGTCTTTCAAGTCCTTCCAACCTACGAACCTCAGTATCAGACCTTTCAAAAACACACTCTAATCTCGTCAAATCTATCAATTGTCTAATCAAGACCTCCCTCCAATATTCCATGCCGACAGATAAGAATTGTAGCACCAATACCTGATTATATTGATCGATGATGAGTCCTGGAAAACCATCAGCTTCGCCATGAACAAGACGTTTTGCATTGCTGGCCATATTGCTTGAACTACGATAGGAGAGGGCCTTCTGCAATCTAGAATAGAAAAAATTTTCATCAATTTTATCCCGTTCGTTAAAGCTCCAAAAACGTAATCGAATTTGAGATTTTGGACTCCATGCAGCATATCCTAGGAATTTTCCAGATGATGATTCTACCCTGACGGTTTGACCAGGTTGGTTTGCATCCGCTTCGGATTCTACAGCACCAGAGAAAACCCATGGGTGTCTCCTATGAACAGATTTTTCACGGCCTGGTTTTAGACGAAAAATAGGAATGATAGTTGATTGAAGTTTCATAATTTTTTGAAAAGTTAACGTCGTTTGCTTTTATCAGGGACAAATCTCCAAAAATTGCACCTGCACAATAAATAAAAATTTATAGTTAGTAGTTGGATTTGGACGACCCGGCGAATTGAAAAATTATATGCTTGAACCACCTGAAATCTTCACGCATTGATGACGCAAGTTTGGAATGGATCCCCAACGTAAGCGATATTATTGGATTGGAGCAATCCTATTAACCCTCTGGTTAGCTGTTTTGCTAACAGCCACTCTGGTCTGGAACCGATTTGATGCAGACAGAGTGATTATACGTCAGATTTGGTCACCAGAAACAGGATGGTCACTTGGCGATGACCAGCCATGGCGTTTTCTCTATGAATTCGGAACAATTCCAGCGTTTGCACTTACCTTTATTAGCCTACTCGCTTGGTATCGATCCCTCCAATCACCGAAATGGATCCGCTTTAGGCGTTATTTTCTGCTCTACAGTTTGACCTCAATAGTGGGCGCAGGCCTAATCGTAAACGCCCTTTTAAAAGAATATACCGGGAGACCTCGTCCTAGAGAGGTTGTGGAATTTGGTGGTAATTGGGAATATCGGGCTGCTTTGGAACTGGGAATTCCAGGTCAGGGTCAGTCCTTTCCATGTGGGCATTGCACAATGGGATTTATTTTTGCCTCCGGTGTAATGTTCTGGAACTACTCCCCTCCATTAGCAATTGGATCTTTGGTACTCGGGTTAGGGTATGGCACACTGATGAGTACAGCCAGACTTGTCCAAGGTGCACACTACGTTAGTGATGCTTTTTGGTCTTTGGGGGTCATGGGTGCCACGTTTATCTGTTTTTACTTTTTTGTACTTCAGCCCCCACTATCCGATAGTGTTCTGGTTCGAAAAATTAGTAATCGAACAAAATGGCGCTTAAGAATTGGGATTGCTGCTTGCCTAATTTTGATAACGGTCCTCTACTCAACACGTCGTCCCTTTTTCAAGGAACACCAAAGAATTGTTAGTTTATCGCTTGAAGCTCTGCACATTGAGCTTGTCACGAATGTTCCAGCTGAAAATTGGGACGTTGAATTTACAAATGTTGATCATCTGATCATGGATCTTCAGGTGAATGGCTTTGCTTTTCCTGCATCAAAACATGATCTTGATGTTGACACAGAGCTGTCTTCTAAGGGAATCATGCAGATCCTTGTGAACAGTAAAACGTTTGGTTACTTTCCTGAGTTGCACGAAGGAGTGACCTTGAGAGTCCCCATGCGTTTTCAACACCGTTTATCTCTAACCCCTCTGCCCCCTTAATGCGTCGACTCATCCAAATCCTGATAGTTGATTCGATCCGTGACCTGATTCGCTACAAATCTTTTTTTCTCCTCGTGGGACTTCTCCTTGTAGCAGATAGACTCCTGCGGAGATATGTAAAGATTCGACCAGATGGCTTTGAATTGCCAAGTTCGAGGGAACTTGGGATGGCTGCTAGGTGGCTGTTTCTTGAAGCCCCAAATGTAATTAGTGAATGGCTTTTGGACTGGCGAATTCTATTTGTGGGTGGATGCCTATTTGCTGCCAAACAATTGACATCAATGTGGCCAACCATGGACATGCGCAAAATGCATCGTTCCGAAGGAGGATCTTGGCGTATCTTGAAATCACTACAAAGCTTACGTTGGTCCCAGTTTGCCTGGGATGCATGTGCTGTTGGAATGGTAGTTTGTATTGGAGGAGTTTGGGCTGCAACTAGCTGGGTAATTGGTCGGGAAATTTGGATTCAAAGCAGCTCAGTTTACAGCCTTTTGTTTCCAATAGGAATGATAGGATCGGCTTGGCCCATAGGAATGGCCGGATTTTCATATTCCTCCAAGCTCGCCGTTTTGAACAATTGCTTTACAACCAAATTAAAACTTTTTTCAGAACTGCTAAAGAATAGAAGAGTTTTTTGGTACTCTTGGCTATTTTATCTTGCAAGAATCCTAGTCTCTCTACTTTTCGTTTTATTGATTCCAATTCTTTCACTCCTAACTCTTGAAAACTTCTTTCTTCGAATTTTGATAGCCTCCATTTCCGCAGCCCCCGCTTACTCCTATGTAAAAATGGCTTCATTCAAATTCTTCCTTGAAGTCTACCGTCCTTACTCTGAAGTGGTTGCAGAATATCAAAGCTACTATTCTCGACACTTTTAATGAAGAACTACTTATTAAAATTATTTCCTCGTTTAACAAAACTTTTTCTGTTGAAAAAGAGGTTTCTCTCTGCTTGTTGGGCTTTTGGGTTTCCCATTCAAAGACCATGATTCATCAATTGGTTTTATCAATAAATTCACCTAAAAATTCATTTAAATTTTCAGATTCAGCCATCTTGCTGTTTTTTTAGAAAACTATAAGTTGAAAACGCTAGGAATTAGCCGCTTTCTGTAGACTAAAACTGTGACATCACCCTATATGATCAGGATTTCGAATGCTTCGCAGTACCAATGAGTGGCAGAGTCTTGATTCCCGCCACTTCATGCATCCCTTTACAGACTCAAAGGATCTTGGGCGCAATGGAACCAGGATCATAACTAAGGCCGAAGGAGTATATCTTTGGGATTCAGAAGGAAATCAGATCATTGATGGTATGGCTGGCTTGTGGTGTGTGAACGTTGGATACGGCCGAGAAGAGCTCGCAAAAGCTGCTTATAAACAACTGCAGCAACTTCCTTACTACAATAGCTTCTTTCAATGTACCCACCCTCCAGCAATTGAACTATCAGAGAAGCTAGCACAAATCAGCCCCACTCAGTTCAATCATGTCTTTTATGTCAACTCCGGATCTGAGGCCAATGACACTGTCCTGCGAATGGTTCGCAATTATTGGAAGCTTTTGGGACAGCCCCAGAAGCGCGTTCTGATTAGCAGAATCAATGGATATCACGGAAGCACAGTCGCTGGAGCGAGCCTAGGCGGTCAAAAATTCATTCATGACATTGATGATCTACCTATTCCTGACATTGTCCACATTGACCAACCATACTGGTACCAAAACGGTGGTGACAGCTCTCCATCAGAATATGGAATTTTGGCTGCCCAGGAACTTGAGAAGAAAATCAATGAACTTGGTATTGAGAGTGTAGCCGCTTTCATCGGAGAACCAATTCAAGGTGCTGGGGGTGTGATCGTTCCACCAGAGACTTATTGGCCTGAAATACAGCGTATTTGTGACAAGTACGAAATTCTGCTAATTGCTGATGAAGTGATCTGTGGTTTTGGCAGAACAGGACATTGGTTTGGTTCAGAATATTTTAATATTCGACCAGACCTGATGCCAATTGCCAAAGGTCTTTCCTCTGGATATCTTCCTATAGGAGGCGTCATGATTGCTGACCGAATTGCTGATGTTATCATTGGGAAAGGCAAGGAATTCGCCCATGGCTTCACATATTCTGGACATCCTGCGGCATGCGTTGTGGCTTCAAGAAACCTTGAAATCATCAAACGAGAGGGTCTAGTAGAAAAAGTTCGGAATGAAACTGGGCCCTATCTTCGTAAACTGTTGGAGCAATTCAATGAACACCCTTTGGTGGGGGAAGTTAGGAATGTAGGTTTGCTCGGGGCAATTGAATTAGTTAATGACAAGTCATCAAGGAGTTTTTTTCCTGAACGTGGGAAAGTTGGTGAAAGATGCAGGGATCTTTGTATCAGGAACGGTTTAGTGATGAGAGCGGTTAAAGATACTATGATTCTTTCTCCACCCCTTGTTGCTTCGAGAGATCACTTGGATGAGATTTACAAGAAAGCTCTCAAATCACTCAATCAGTTGGCAGAAGAACTAGGACGTTGCTGATTGTTTTTTTCCATAGAGCTAAATTTTTCAATGTAAAGGACGGTTTTATTCCATTTGCACCGCACAAGAGTTCATTCTCTGATGGCGCATTTTTACAGAACCCAAGGCTGGAGAATTTAAATGAAAATGAATCCAAAAAATCACTCTCAACTTTCAAGACGTTACTTCTTGCGGGGCCTCGGTGCTGTAGCAGCAGGGCTCACTTTCTCACCAGGTAAAGGTTGGAGTTCCGAAGAGAAGCGGCTCAACTTTTACAATTGGGATACCTATATTGGTGAAACAACTTTGGATGATTTCCGTACTGCCACTGGAATAGAAGTAAGTATGGATCTGTTTGCCGATAATGATGAATTATTTTCCAAGCTCAAAGAAGGTAACCCTGGCTATGATGTGATCGTTCCATCAAATGACTTTGTCGAACGCATGATCCGAGCAAATATGCTAGTCAAGCTAGATCACTCCAAAATTCCAAACTTCAATAACTTGGACAAAGCTTTTCAGGACGCAGCATTTGATCCGAAGCGAGCTTACAGTATGCCTTATATGTGGGGAACCGTTGGAATCGGATATCGCAAATCAAAGGTATCGAAAGTACCAGACAGTTGGGCGAGTCTGTTTGCATCAAGTGAATACTCGGGAAGGATCGCTTTGCTTAACAGCCCATCAGAGACAATTCCTATTGCCATGAAGTACCTCGGTCATTCAATAAACACTGCCGATTCTGAAGTTGTTCAGACTGTCGAAGATCTGATGATCAAGCAGAAGAAACACATCAAGGTCTTTGCTGAGGACAATGGACAAGATTTGCTGCTCTCTGGAGAGGTTGATCTAACGATGGAGTACAACGGCGACATTATTCAAGTGCAGGAGGAAGATGATGATATCGCCTATATCGTTCCCAAGGAGGGAACACTCCTATGGGAAGATTGCCTATGCATCCCCAAAGGAGCCCCACACTCTGAAAACGCTCACGCATTTATGAACTACCTGCTGGACGGAGATGCTGGAGCACTAATCGCCGATTTCATCCAGTATGCGACACCAAATGCAGCCGCGAAAGCAAAGCTCAGTGATGAATATCGAAACAATCCAGCTATCTTCCCAACTGATGAGGTTCTGGGACGAAGTGAGTCTTCAAAATACCGTGGAGAAGCAATGCAACAACTTTTTGACGAGGCATGGACACGTATATCTGCAGCGTAGAGCCCTTCCCAAAGGCCTGGATAAAACTGGGCCTATATTATCCAAACTAACACTTTTACACATAAGTGGATTACTGGCGGAAATCAAACAAGGTTTTTTTGTCCTTTGGGATACCCCCCACAATCTGGCTATTTGCCTTCTTTCTTGGGCCCCTTTTTCTGGTTTGGGGTCTTAGCTTTGGTGAGAAACAAGGCATCATTAGGGTGGCTATCACAGGTACACTTGAAAACTATTTAAGAGCTTTACAGCCTCTTTACTTGCAAATATTTCTCAAATCTTTCTGGTATGCAGGCCTAACTACTTTCTTCTGTCTAGTGATTTCTTTTCCAGTTGCCCTGGCAATCACCTTTGTATCAGACCGCTGGAAGCCAATTTTACTGCTACTTATAATTCTGCCATTCTGGACAAATCTGCTGATCCGTACGTACGCGTTGATTGCTGTTCTGAGAACAAACGGATACCTAAATGATTTGTTGGAATTGATTTGGCAGTCTGCTGATAGTGGACTTAGAATACTTGGATTGGGAGATTGGAATCTATTAGGAGAAAGATTCCATCGTTTTGAGCTGCTTTATAATAACTTCGCAGTTGTCTATGGATTGGTCTATGTTCACCTACCATTTATGGTTTTACCTCTTTATGCAGCGCTCGATCGGATGGATAGAAGTTATATTGAGGTGAGCCTTGACCTAGGTGCTAGTCAATGGCGGACTTTTCTTTCCGTGATTGTACCTCTTGCATTGCCTGGAATCGTCTCGGGTGTGATTATTACCTTCATTCCTGCTTTAGGAACATACCTCACTCCGGACCTATTGGGGGGCACAGACAGTCAAATGATAGCAAATGTGATCGAGCGCCAGTTTAAATCTGCCAACGATTGGCCTTTTGGGGCTGCACTCTCGTTTTTGCTAATGTATCTAACATTTTTCGCACTTTCTGTAAGGGCTCTTCTAACAAATCATGATGAAAAAGGGCTTGCGTGAGTTTTCGTTCAAACAACCCAATTGGCCCGTTAGATTACTCTCGACGCACATGGATGAAGTTGATTTTGCTTGGAACCTTCGTTTTTTTATACGCTCCGATCATCACACTTGTAGCCTTTAGCTTTAACGACAGCCGTCGCAACATTGTCTGGCGAGGATTCACTTTCAAATATTATGAAAAAGCGTGGAACAACTCCTCCTTGGTGGAAGCGTTTGCAAATTCCCTGACAATTGCTTTATTGAGCACCCTCATCAGTGTAGTTCTCGGATCTATGACTGCGATATTGCTTTGGCGATTCCGATTTCCTGGAAAAGCGGGGTACGAAGGGCTCATGTCCTTACCAATTGTAATCCCCGAAATTTGTCTGGGCGTTGCTATGATGGCTTTCTTTTCACGTATTGGCTGGCCGTCTGGTCTCCATTGGCCACTCAATCTAGGGGCAATCACAATTGCACACATCTCCTTCAGTTTCCCATTTGTGACAGTGGTAGTTCGTGCTCGATTGGCAAGCTTCAATCGTGAATTGGAAGAGGCAGCGAAAGACTTAGGAGCTGGAGAGTGGCAAGCGTTTAACGATATCCTCATCCCTCATATACGGCCAGGTCTCATTGCCGCAGCCCTATTGGCATTTACTCTCTCACTGGATGATTTTGTTATCACTTTTTTCACTTCTGGGCCGGACACTATTACCTTGCCAATCAAGATCTACTCGATGATTCGCTTCTCTGTGACGCCTGAAGTTAATGCTGCCTCAGCAGTCTTGATTGCCATTACCCTCATCATGACCTCCTTTGCTCTATGGTTTCAAGGCCGCAATGGAAATCAACCAGAAGGCACATTTCATGGCTGATCGGCCAGTGATCCTTCAAATTCAGAAAGTCGTCAAGCGCTTCGGAAATATCCATGCTGTCAATGGGGTGAACCTGACTATTCATGAAGGGGAGTTTTTTGCCCTGCTGGGGCCTTCAGGTTGTGGTAAGACGACACTGCTAAGGATGCTTGCGGGCTTCGAGTTTCCCAATGAAGGTAGTATCAAGATTGATGGAGAAGAGACCAAAGACATTCCACCAAACCAGCGTCCCGTCAATATGGTATTTCAGTCATATGCAGTGTTTCCACACATGACTGTCTTTGACAATGTGGCTTATGGACTAAGAGTAGTAAATGTGCCCCGTGAGGAAATTAAGGAGCGAGTGAAGGACGCCTTGGCGTTAGTGAGATTGGATGGTTATAACTCGCGCAAACCAGATCAGTTGTCAGGTGGACAGCGTCAACGTGTTGCATTAGCCCGTGCTCTAGTAAAGCGCCCCAGAGTTCTTCTGCTTGATGAACCTCTTTCTGCACTTGATGCAAAGCTTAGAGAAGCAATGCAATTGGAGTTGGTGAAATTGCAGAAAGCCGTAGGTATCACATTTTTAATCGTCACTCACGATCAAGATGAAGCTCTTTCGATGGCTGACAGAATTGCTGTAATGGAAAACGGGGTAGTGAGACAGGTGGCACATCCAAGAGAACTATATGAGTCTCCAAACTGCAAGTTTGTTGCAGACTTTATTGGCCGGATGAACTTGTTTTCAGGAATTGTTGAAGGTCATGAAGATGGCGGCCGACTGAAAGTCAAGACCGAGCTTCTTGGCAAACTGACTATTTCTTACAATGAGAAACTAAGTGGTGAGCTGCACCTCGCCGTTCGCCCAGAGAAGCTTAGAATCTCAAGCGAGATTCTTCCACCATCTCATTTTTCTTTCCCCGGGGAAATTGATGCGGTGGTATACCATGGCAGCGAGACCCATGTCTACCTGAAGACTGATGCTGGTCCTTTGTTATGTGCAACACTCACTAACATCAGCCGAAGTTCCATCCGTCCGAAACGGGGCGATCGACTTTGGGTTGGTTGGGCCCCTGAAGATACTCTCGTTCTCTCAGAGTGAGCCTTAAGTTGAGGCAACTTGTTTATCAAATCAATTTGGATTTATGTGATCCAAAAGCTCTTTTCTGTAAAGCAACCCACCTAGATATACTGTTTTACATAGCTAAACTGTAGAATAATCAGAAAAGTGGAATGCTAATGTAGACTTAAGATTTACCAATTCGCCAGTCACCAGAGTAAACGTTCACAGAACATTCTCGTTGAAATCCAAGCAAGGTCATATCAAATTCTTGAGCTAATTCAATTGCGAGGGAGCTTGGAGCTCCAATTCCAACTAAGTTTGGAATTCCCAACAGAAGTGCCTTCTGCACTAGTTCGAAACTAATTCTACCACTCACCAACAAAATCATGTCCTCAGTTGGGGTGTTTTTGTGATTTAGACTCCAGCCAACAACTTTATCAAGGGCGTTGTGCCGGCCAACATCCTCTCTTAAACAAATCAAATTTCCATCGTAATCGAAAAGCCCAGATGCGTGGACACCTCCAGTTTTACGAAACATTTCTTGTGAGCTGGAAAGTTTCTTCGAAAAAGTTCCCAAAGAGAGATCACTTGGCCAGATGGCTCCTTTAGGCCTGTTAATTTCAAGATTCCTGAGGCTTTGAAGAGACTGACGCCCGCAGATTCCACAACTAGATTGCACATCTACTTTTCGATTCAGGCGGCTCCAGTCAACTTGAGTTCCTGAAGACAGCTCTACAACAATTACATTTTCTGAAACTTCTATCCGCGGATCTAAAGATCTTTTCACAGATTGAACAGAATCTATATCTCTAATTACTCCTTCCGACCAAAGGAAACCTAGAGCCAATTCTTTGTCATGACCTGGGGTGCGCATCGTTGTAGCTACGCGAAGTGTAAAGCCTTGTACAGACAATCTGATTTCAAGCGGTTCTTCAACAGCTACGACATCAAGAAGGGAGTACCTGGAACCATCCTTTCGCAGAACTTTGACTTTGATTTTGTGGATGGACTTCACAGATTTGGATAAAAGAAGTGAAATGAAAATGACAGAGATGGATCTTCTAAGATCACCAATTCAGGCGCAGACCGACTGCACCCTGGATTTCCCCATAGCTAGTCCCCGGAAGAAATAACTGGGCAACGTCTAAACCGAAAAACCAAACCAAATTGGTTGGGATTGCCTTCATAGATCCATTCCACCCCATGTGAAAAATGGTCGTCGAGGCAGGTTCACCCATTTCCTTCTTAGCTTTGGCCACCTCAGTCCATCTCAAATGCCTGAGTGAAATTTGAGCTCCTTTTCCAACAGGATCACGCCATTGGTCATGTAGGACTATTTCAAGGCCTTGTCCAGATGATAACAAGAAATGATCTCCAAGTTTGCTTTCAGTAACCAGACTGGCCTGTGGAACAAACAACACCAAACTTTGCAGATATCGTTGTGGCCCACTATCATCACGGTCCATCAGATATATTCCGACACCTGTGGCAATGCTTGTGTAGGAACTGCCACGATTTCCAAAAGTTTGAAAAGTGTAAAGTTCTGGTTGGACTGAACTCTGTGCACAAACATTTGTCGGGGGACACCCTAAAAGGATCAGGCCGCAACAAAATCCAAATATTTTTATCCTCATTGCCAATAAATCATCTTCCATGGGGTAAAGGATGGACATCCCAAATTTGGGTTGCGTATTCCCTAATAGTACGATCACTTGAAAATTTTCCAACTTTGGCAGTATTTGCAATCGACATCTGAGTCCAGGTAGGAACATCTTGATAAGTTTTTCCAACTAATTCTTGACAAGCAGCATAAGCATCAAAATCTGCAAGAAGTAAGTAATGATCATTGTGAACCAGAGAATCGACAAGGCCCCTATATCTTTGAGGCTCTTCGGGATTGAAAAGGCCAGATCCGACAAGATCTAAAACATTCTTTACTCGAGAATTTTCATTATAGATTTGCTGGGAATCATAACCATTTGCTCTCAAATGCTGAACATCTTTCGCCTTCATTCCAAAAGTAAAAATATTCTCTGATCCAACTTGCTCTCCAATTTCGATTGTTGCACCATCATGGGTCCCTAATAGTATACAACCGTTCAAAGAAAACTTCATGTTACTGGTACCGGAAGCCTCAGTCCCTGCTGTAGAAATATGCTCTGAGATTTCGCTGGCTGCGATGATCTTTTCCGAACTTGATACACCATAATTGGTCACAAATAGAACACGAAGCCTGTCCTCAATCTCAACATCCTTATTAACTATTGCTGACACATCATTGATCAAACGAATAATTTGCTTTGCCATGTAGTAACCCGGAGCAGCTTTTCCTCCAAATATAAAGGTTCGTTTAGGAACAATCATTTTTGGATTTTTTTTCAAGTGATCATAGAGATGTACCACATGCAGGATATTGAGCAACTGACGCTTATATTCATGAATGCGTTTAACCTGGACATCGAACAGAGAATCAACCGACAATTCAACTTTGTGGGTTGCACGAACCCATTCACAAAGTTGCTGTTTTTTCAATCTTTTTATTTCTTTCCATTGATTTTGAAAATTCTTTTTTGTAGCAAAATCCAACAAGTTCTCTAGCCTTTCCAGATCTGTAATCCAATCATTTCCAATATGATCACTAATTAGCTCTGCTAATTCAGGATTCGCACAACGTAACCAAAGCCTCGGAGTAATTCCATTGGTCTTGTTTTGAAACCGCTCTGGGAACAAATTGTAAAAGTCCTTAAAGATTGTCTCCTTAAGGAGGTCAGTGTGCAGAGCAGCTACTCCATTTGTTGTGTGGCTACCAACAATTGATAGAAAAGGCATCCGTACTTGCTTTTCCCAACCTTCTTCAATCATCGATACTCTGGAGAGTAAGCCTGGATCTCGTAGATTTTGATGTCTGACTTCATGAAGAAATCGATCATTTATCTGATAAATTAACTCCATGTGTCTAGGTAGCAAATTGTTGAGCAATGCAACGGACCAACGCTCAAGAGCTTCTGGCAATACCGTATGATTTGTGTAAGCAAAGGTTTGACGACAAATTTGCCAAGCCTCATCCCATTCCAATGCCTCCTCATCAATCAACAACCGCATCAGTTCTGGAATCGCTATTGAAGGGTGTGTATCGTTAAGTTGAATTGCCATATATTCGGGGAAGGCCATCCAAGGACGATTACGGGTCTTGAACCTAACAATCATGTCTTGTAGTGAAGCTGAAACAAAGAAATATTGCTGCTTCAGCCTAAGTTCCTTTCCACTGAATGCCTGGTCATTCGGATACAAAACCTTGGAAATTGTTTCTACTCGCTGTTTATCCATCACAGCTTGTAAATAATCTCCCCGATTGAAGCTCGCCAAATCAAAATCACGAACAGCCCTTGCAGACCAAAGTCGCAGGGTATTGACAGTCTCATTGGAATAGCCACTGATTGGAACATCAAAAGCTACCGCTCTTGCTTGTTCGGCTTCCACCCAACGACGCTTTGATCCACCCTTCTCCTCGGGTTCATCAATCACCCTGCCATAAAATCGAACCGGGTAATTGATATGTGATCGACGAATTTCCCAGGGATATCCACTTTGCAACCAGCCATCAGGAAATTCGATCTGTTGTCCATTCTCAAATTTTTGCTGAAAGATGCCATACTCATAGCGAATACCGTAACCAAAAGCAGGCAGCTGCAAGGTTGCCATGGAATCGAGAAAACAAGCTGCTAGCCTACCAAGACCTCCATTCCCCAAACCTGCATCTCGCTCACACTCCTCTATTTCTCTCAGATCCATACCCAGCTGTTCCATCGCATCTTGGCAAACATCATAGATCCCCATGTTGACAAGGTTGTTCCGAAGACTCCGACCGATCAGATATTCAAGGGACAAATAGTTGACTTGTTTGGTGTCAGATTTTTCATATCGCTGTTCGGTTTCGTTAAGTTGCAGGATCAGCCTGTCCCGAACGGTTCGAGCCAAAGCCTCAAACAAATCTTTCTTAGATGCTCGCTCTGGAATCTTGCAAATCACGAATTGAAGATTTTTTACAAGAGACTCTAAAAAAATGTTTGAATCA
>JACLAC010013122.1_pt1 | contig 38518 bp, 36 predicted proteins | sample 8027881 | NCBI WGS metagenome assembly JACLAC01 (sample SAMN15725517, study PRJNA655200) | protist metagenome | isolation source: fluorescence activated cell sorting (FACS) single amplified genomes of... | place: Spain: Blaines Bay Microbial Observatory, Mediterranean Sea | collected 2016-01-19 | reverse complement strand
CATCACAATGAAAAAGTTTCTAGCCGTTCTTGCCGCTGCAATCATCAATACTCCTGTGTTATTTGCAGGAGCGCATGTCAATATCCCAATTGATCATCTTGTGGACGGAATGCCTGTTATTTTTATGGTCACCGGGCAAAAGATCACCCCACAGCAACACTCTGAATTCAAGACAGCTGTTGACGAATGGTATGCATCAGACTGCTTCATGTCTCAGCAGCACTCAGTTGATATCGTAGTCGATGCTGATGGATCCGTTACCCACGTTGTACGATGGGCCACTAAGGAAGCATTTCTACGTGATCAAGGAATTCAGTGTGAAGCATTTGAGTCTATGTTTGGCAAGATTGCTCAGATTGGTGGTGCTGATCTGAAAATGTCTGCAACCACATCGATTGCACCTTCACCGAGATAATTTTATTCAGAATCCTATCTGCTTTTTGTTAGCCATAGACCGACAGCCCAAATTGGTCAAATGACACTCGCCCTAAAAGTTTTAAATTCAAGGACTCACAAATGCTCAATACAATGGTGATCATAAAAATGGGTAATTGCACTTTTGATGATTGGAAAAAGGCTTTTGATGCTGACTCCGAAACCGATGCTCAATTCATGAAGGATATCATTGTCGGCAAAGTGGATGAACATACTGCAATTGTCAGTGCGGATGTGTTTGCTCCAGAAAAAATGGAAGCAATGATGTCCGATCCAGAATTTCAAAAAATTGAGGCTGAAATGGGTTTGAAGCACACTGTCTATCAGGTAACCCCAGCCTCAGCTTAAGAAGTGTCTTCCCAAGCGTGCCATGTCAGGACACTAAATTTACCTTGAGTATGTTTTCACACCCCTACATTGGAGACCTCATGAAAGCTTACAAACTTGTAACTACACTAGTATTTTCACTTGTGATATCTGCTTTTGCTTTTGCTTCTGAACCGATACCTGACACAGGTTGGGGGGCAGTTCTAAAAGTTCCAGTAGCAGAAGTTGAACGAGTGGAGCAAGGCTTGATCGAGTGGTCAAATTGGATAAGGGATACTCATCCTATGGGTAAAGAAGAAAATGGTTTAGAAAGCCTGACCATTACGAAGAGTTATGCATCTGAAAATCACGTTTTCTACGTTATTGTGGAGCGTTACCGAGATAATGCTGGATTAAAAAATCATCAGCAACTTTTCCAGAGAGACGTAAGAGGTGCTTATGCAAATATGTTCGCCAAACTCTCTTTCTTCCGGCAGTACAGAATAGCGGGCTCGGAACAGAATCAGACTCTGTACAGTCTGATTCCATCTGTAGGAAAATAAACAGTTTCAGTTAGAACTTCTCCCAAGCTAATGACAACTGTTGGTGTTATTTGAAGCCTATCCGGCCAAATAACAGCCCTAATATATCGGTTTGTTGGTGGATCAAATTTGATCGAGAATGATTCAGCTACAATAATTGTTAACGGGAATGTTTGAACGTAATACCTAGTAATTGTTGCAGATCTATTGATTGGTGGTGGAGGATACTTCAGAATTGTGGATATCCTGAACTTTTTTTAATTGGTGGAGGTGGTAACACTTGAACTTTGTAGTATGCTCGGAATTACCAGGTTTTTTGAAGACTCGTGTCGCTGTTGAAAATCATTCTCGACTTCACAGTCTAGGGATAAAGGAGAATTTGCTCTCAGATATCTAGCGTGCCTTCTGCTACTTGGATGCAATTCCCACCAATCCAAGTGGTGGTTACCACACCATTTTGCTTGCTTGCCCGGGCTCTCAGTTCACTTGGTCTACCCATTTCAACTCCCTGGGCAATCCTCCAACCATAATCTCTGTCCACCCCGTCATCCAGGTGAGCGAGTAATCCAGCTAAGGCGCAATTGGCACTTCCGGTTGCAGGATCTTCGGTCACCCCATCCAACGGAGCGAACATCCGAGTTCGCAGATCAAATTCATCCTCAGAGCGCACATAGAGATGCGTCATCGCTACACCCTGCGCCTGGAGTACTGGAAAAGCGTCTAGATTTGGCCTCGCTTTCTCTAGTGCCTCTCGATCCTTCAATTCGACCATCAAGAAAGGCAGACCCACAGAGGCAAGCTGTGGTCTGTGTCTATCCGCACGAATCGCTGAGCTTGGAAGATTCAGCGCTTGGCTGACCGATTCCAAGCTGATCTCCGCTCCAAGCGAGAGGGGCGTGGGAGCCTGTAGTTCAAAGAAGGGATGACCGTCATTCGGATTCGTTATGGTGACTGGGACCAAACCAGCCTTTTCCTCAAAGACAACCTGCAGCGGAGGCTGGGCATCCCCAAGATATCCGTTGTGATAGAGCGTGAAGGCAGTGCCCAGATTGGGGTGACCTGCAAACGGTACTTCCGAGGTAGGCGTGAAGATCCTCACTTGTTTGGTCTGGCCTTGTTCAGGAGGAAGGACAAAAGTCGTTTCGGAGAAATTGAATTCACGGGCGATCTGCTGCATTTGTTCATCGTTCAGACCACTGGCTTCCGGAACGACTGCGAGCTGATTCCCTTGAAAAGCTTGTTTGGTGAAGACGTCACAGATAAAGAATTGATAGGTCATCAAAGGAATAGGTCTTTCAGTAACAGGAAGCTTTGGCACCCGTCAGCTGCCAGCAGGATTCAACGTATTTTGAGTGAGCGCAATGAGAGCTTTACATCGATAGATCTCAAGTAGCAGAGACGACTCAGTTGGACCAAACGGCGCAATTACACCATCTCCCATTTGTCTCTGCTTCTCTCCTTACACAGGAATGGCGGTGCCAGCGGCATTTCTGGCAACATAATTTTGTGGAACTCCCGGAAATATTTCTTTAAATAGGCTCAACATGTTCATCGTAGAACGTCGATCCGAGCTTAAATGCAAATGCCCAGGAGACCCTAGTGTGGGGGGCAGCGCAAATCCGTGAGGGGTCCCTGAGTGATCATGAAAATTCCAATCAACTCCAGCCTCATTCATTTCAGCATAGAATCTTTCCTTGCTTTCATTTGTCACTAGATAATCAGCTGCACCGTTCTCAATCAAAACGACGGCTTTTGTGTTGTAATGGTTTTCACATAATTTCAGCGGTGGTATTGCGGCACCATATTTTGCTGCATTCGGATCCTCTCCGGTTTGCAACAGACCATGGAAAGAAACCACTCCCCCAACATCCAAGCCACCTCGGATACACTCCAGCACCGCCATTCCCCCAAAACAGTAGCCGATCGCAGCTGGGGCAAACGCTTTGTCAACAAAAGGACTCTCCAAGCCTTTTTCCAACCAAATCTTCAGCAAAGCTCTGAATTTTTCATGATCGTGATCCAGGGAAACGAGACCCTCAAAACACCGCTTCCTGAAAGCGGGCATAAGCTGCTCATCTTCTGGACATAATCTTTGATCAGGTGGCACGAGATCCCCATAAAGATCTGCCGCTAGTCCAACATACCCCAATTTTGCCAGGTACTCCGCAACATCCAGTTCGAAGAACTTGAGTCCTTGAAAGTTGTGAAAAATCAACACGAGTGGGCGTGGACCTTGTTCCGCACTCGGCGCCACAAGATATCCTTTGTAGTTGTTGTCTCTGAAAGAAAAATTGATTTCTGATCTTTGGAGATCCGAACCACTGGGGGAATTTTCTTTTGATTGATTCATGGCTACCAACCGGAAATTGTTGTTGATTGATGATGGTTCAAACCAAGATTTTCTTGGCTGTTACGACATACAAAGGATCAAAGTTGCTGTTTTCACGGACAAGCTGCTCAGACTGAATTTCACGAAACCCTCCCGCCTTCTCAAAGTACCAGGAAACGAGTCGACAGTGATCCTCGCCGCTAAACATTCTCCAAGCCAGGATTGCTTTGGTTGGGAACATCCTGTTTGAAAAACTCACACAACAGGTCCCATTCGGCTTCAAGACTCTGTAAATCTCTCTAAAGACCGGTACCGGAGAGGTTAAGTATTGAACTGATACGGCAATCGTACAAAGGTCAAATTCTTCATCACCATATGGCAACTGCTGCTCCGTGTTTAGGTTCTGAATATGGAAATCAGTGAGCTGCGTATTGTTTTGCAGTTCAATTTGATTCATTCCATGACCCGAAACCCTAGAGTAGTGCTTGTGATCAGGCAGGTGCGAAACCCAGCTCGACATCAAATCGAGCACGGCATCGCCATCTTTCAGTAACTGATCATAGTAGTTTCTCAGAACTTGACAGGCATTTTCGTCAATGTGTTTAACTAGCCTTGGGCTCGCATAAAAAAGACGGTCATCATTGGAGTCTTCCTTGGTAAACAACTGTTCTGGAATCATCTGTTATCCTGAAGAAAAGGTCAGCTCGTCCAGGTGGCAAATCGTGATGAAGCAGGTAGGACAGAAGACTGATTCGATGCAGCACAGATGTCAACTGGTTGATGAGCGGGATTTGCTGAATATCCAATCTGACGATCCAGAGACGGATTCATTTAGAAGACGGATGTTGTGGGTGTCACGATAGGTGCCACTCAGCCAGTTTGTATGGACGGAATAAGTGAATTTGACTGGAGGAAAAACCGAGGAATCGTTAGTTGTTTCAGGGAAGAAGAGGAAGAAGTTGTGATTAAATTCGAAAAAATGGTGGAGGTGGCGAGAGTCGAACTTGTGATCCAATTCAGAAATGACTCTTTGAAAACTAAACCAGTATTATGAAACCGATGGTGTTCTCAAGGCCTAGCCAATGAGCTAGCCTAAAATTCCGTTGGATTGATTTTTAACCTTTTGTTTTATAAATATTGACAGAGTATAACTTAGTTACTTTAGCCAAGTCACTTAAGTCGTCGCTTACGAAAATACTATTAAACCTCTGTTTTCTGATGATTACAAATGGTTATCGAAACAACAAACTTCGGTTTTTCTTCGGCTTCTAAGAAGAGCCAAGTTTGGGTAGGTACTGGTTGGAAGATGAACATGTTGCTTGATGAAGCTGTGGTCTACAGCCGTACGTTGCGCTCCTATCTTCAGGAAAATCCATTTCCTGGCAATATTTTTTTAGTTCCCCCTTTCACTGCCTTGTCAACAGTTTGCAAGACTGTGGCTGAGTCTCAGATTCTTGTTGGAGCCCAAAATGCCCACTGGGAACAGGGTGGTGCATTTACAGGAGAAATCTCTTGTCCAATGATTGCTGATTGTGGTGCGACAATTGTTGAAATAGGCCATTCGGAGAGGAGAAGAGATTTTGGAGAAACAGACCTGACAGTTAATTTGAAGGTATTGGCTGCAATTCGCAACAACCTCTGTCCTCTGATATGTATTGGTGATAGTGCGGTAGAGAAATCGAAAGGTGACGCAAAAAATGTGATCAAAAACCAAGTTTTGAGCGCTGTTAAAGGTATTTCTCCATCGGAATCTAGTTCAATTATTTTTGCATATGAACCAGTATGGGCTATCGGTGAGGGTGCGCAACCAGCATCTGTCGAAGTCGTGGGTGAAATCACTAGTTTTGTAAGGCAACTTCTTAAAAATTTTTTTGGCAGCCACTACAGCGGGCAAATTCCAGTGCTTTACGGTGGTAGTGTCAATATCGAGAATGCTGTCAGTTACTTACTTCATAGCGAAGTTGATGGCCTTTTCATCGGTCGCGCTGCTTGGAAAGTCGAAGGTTTTATAAAAATCATCCATGCGCTCGAAGGTGTAATTGAAAAATAAGTAATGCAAAGGCGAGGTCTATAGAATGAAAAAGATCGCGATAGGTAGTGATCCTAATGCTACCGTCCTAAAGAACATATTAAAGTCTCATCTTTTAGGACAAGGATATTTTGTTGAAGACTTTGGCAAAGACGATCCAGTCTATGCGAATGTTGCTATTGAGGTAGCTGAAAAAGTTGCTGCAGGGCAATTTGAGCGTGGTGTTCTGTTATGTGGTACTGGCATTGGAGTTAACCTTGCTGCTAACAAAGTGGCTGGCGCTTACGCCGTCGTAGCTTCAGATGCTTACTCAGTCGAACGATCCATCAAAAGCAACAATGCCAACATTCTCACGTTTGGTTCCTTGGTCACTGGACCAGAGGCAGCTAAGACATTGATAGATATTTGGTTTGGGTCTAGTTATGAGCCAGGCGGCCGTTCTGCACCAAAGATTCAGCGCATTTACGATTATGCAGGGGACAAAAAGCTACAGGGTTAGACATTTATTAACGTCAAGTAGATTTGGAAAGATTCCTTATAAAATAGAATGTAAGTGTAAAATCATCTTTAGTTATTCTACTCTCCCCCAAAATCGAGGACTAATTCAGTAGCAGGAAAATCAACATGAGTTATGATGCTAGCTTTGTCGGGTTAACTATCTTAGACATATCAGGTCGACCAGTAAAGGAAATTCCTGTGGGTGGCAATGTCGAATTTATTGAAGAAATTAAATTGAATCCCGCAGGTACTGCGTCAGGTTCTCTCATAAATGCAGCTAAATTAGGACTAAATTGTCTGTCTGTTGCTAGTGTAGGTTCAGACGAAAAAGGTGATTTCATTTTAGATTACTATAAACGGCTAGGTATCGACTGTTCGATGATGCAGATAACAGATGCTGCCCAAACTTCGGCAACAATTTTGCCAATCCGCTCTAACGGGGAAAGACCTGCTTTGCATTGCCGTGGGGCTTCGGATCATCTTTTTGTGAAGGAAGATGACTTTGATAAAGTCTGCGATGCAAAGGTCTTGCACCATGGTGGTACTGGTCTGTTAAATGCTATGGATCGTGGTCAAAGTGCAAAGCTGTTGAAATACGCTAAAGCAAAGGGATTAACCGTAACCTTCGACCTAATCGCACCGGATACGGAAACGGTAGAACTGCTGAAACCAATTCTTCCGCATGTAGATTACTTCATGCCTTCTATGGAAGAAGCTGAAATTCTATCTGGTGAGAGCGAGCCATCCGATATTGTAAAATTTTTCATGGATCTTGGTGTTGGAACTTGTGTACTCAAGTGGGGACCGAAAGGGTCTTACGTTGCTAATGTAGATTGTCATTTTCGTGTGCCAGCATACGAAGTAGAGGTTTCTGATACTACCGGCTGTGGCGACAGCTATTGCGGTGGCTTTATTGCTGGATTGGTCAAAGGGTTTGATCTTGAAAAATCGTGTCGTTTAGGAACCGCCGCATCAGCACTAGTTGCGACAGCGCTGAGCTCAGATGCCGGAGTCATTGACTTTGAGCAGACTATAAAGTTTATGCAATCAGGACGGATCTTGGAATGAAAGGTGTCGGCGATCAGATCTAATTCGAATTTAAGATAATTTTTCCAGAGTTGCTTCTGCCATTGCCTCAAGAATGATAGCAGTCGAAACAGCTCCTGGATCTGAAACGCCGATAGAGCGTTCGCCCAAGCGCGACGAGCGGCCCTTAGTAGCCTTCATAGGCTTTGTTGATTCTGCACCTTTTCGGGCTGCAGCCGCTGCAGAGTGTAGTACACCATGTATGCTCAATTCTGATGAAGCTACCGCAGCCTCAGCTGCAGGCACCCATGCATCGAGCATTGTTTTTTCTCCAATTTCGGCTTTACCTCTATCACGTATTCCCTGAGCCATTGCTGGGACAATCTTACGCATGTCCTCGACACCAACAACATTCTGGCCCTTTACGAGGGAGCCTGCTCGCATGAAAGCGGTTGCATACAATGGCCCTGCTGACCCCCCAACTGCTGACAGGAACGATTTTGCGGCTTGATTGAAGACCACTGTTGGATTGATCGTTTCAGGATCAAGTTCAGTCAAAGCCTCCCGAACCGCTGTGAATCCAATGCTCATAGTTACACCGTGATCACCATCACCGATTTCACCGTCAAGACGTGAAAGTTCGGCTTTTTGAAGCTCTAGGGCATCTGCTACCCTCTCGAGCATATTAATCAAGTCGGTGCCCGTTAAAATCTGTGTCATTGTTCACTCTAACTTATCTGAATTCTGTAAACTGGTTTTCCAAAATTGGAATTAATTATTCCTGAACATAGCGCAGTCGCAAGGATGATCCAAGAGGTCAGTCAGTTCGCTATCCAGATGAACTAGTGTTACTGATGCACCTGCCATTTCTAGTGAGGTACAATAATGCCCTACCCAAGTTGCATGGGTTTTGATGCTGACATTTTCAAGTCGCTGCTTTACACGTCGATTCATAATGTACAACTCCATCAATGGTGTGGATCCCAGAGAGTTTACCAGTACCCCCACTCGATCTCCCTTTGATGCATTGAGTTCTACAAAGATGCGGTCTATCAATTCATCTGTTACTTCGTCAGCTGTTTTGATTGGTCCCCGTTGAACACCTGGCTCACCGTGTATGCCTAGGCCTATTTCCATATCTTCTGGGCCAAGCTCGAAATTGGGCTTCCTCGTCTGCGGTAATGAGCACGCTGAAAGACCTACACCCATTGTGAGAGTGTGCTCGTTAGCCTTTCTTGCAATTCTTTCGACTTCATCCAGAGACATCCCTCTATCTGCAGCAGCACCGGCCATCTTGAAAATAAAAAAGTTACCAGCAATTCCACGACGCTTCTCTTTCTCATTCAGCGGAGCTGATGCCACATCGTCAGTGGTCAAAACTGTCCGAACCTCCACATCATCCATAGCAGCCATCTCGACTGCCATATCGAAATTCATGACATCACCGGCGTAGTTCCCGTACATGAAGAGAACACCGGCTCCACCATCGACTGCCTTGGCACATTCGTATATGGGATCCGGCGGCGGTGACGCGAAAACATTACCAATTACGGCTGCGTCAGCGAGACCCTTGCCAACAAATCCAACAAATGTGGGTTCGTGTCCAGAACCACCACCAATAACAAAACCTACTTTGCCCCGACGGGGGCCGTCTGCAGCAATGATAGATCTTGGAGAATTCTGCAACTGGCGTAAATGTTTGGGGTGTGCCGCAATCATCCCATCAAGCATCTCCTCAATTACATTGGCCGGATCGTTAATTAATTTTTTTGAAAGCATAGTAACCTCTAAATTAATATTTAACTAAACTGTTGGATCGTTGAGAAGTCCTACAGGTTGTCAAATTTGGAAATCTACCCTTTTCCCGTCCGCAAAAAGTAACAATTTTTCCCTAAGAAATCGAAGGCCGATAGTCCCCCCAATTTCTACACCAACAGGCTTTTTGGATTTCAATTTGACTTCCTGATCACCAATCCGAGCACGAATTAAGCGATATCCAGCAATTCCAATTGACTGGTCAATTAGTTTTGCAACGACGACATCAGGACTGTTATGCTCTGAAATCTGAATTGATTCAGGTCTTACTCCAATCATAACTCTTTTATTCCCAAGATCACCTTCTACTCGAACCGAATCATCCAGAATTGTGGCCTGCAAAAATCCACTCTGAATCTTAGCTGGGATGAAATTCATACCAGGGTTTCCGATAAACCATCCACCAAATTCTGTAGATGGATTTTGGTAAATCTCTTGCGGCGAATCATACTGGACTATATGTCCATCCTTCATCAGCGCGATGCGGTCCGCTAGCGTCATGGCTTCCGTCTGATCGTGAGTCACGTAGACAGTTGTTTGTTTAAACTGTCGACTAACTTCCTTGAAGGCGCGAATGAGCTGAAGTTTGGCCTGAACTTCAACATTGGTTGTTGGTTCGTCAAATAACAAAACTTCAGAACGTCTTATCACCGCACGTCCAACAGCCACTTTTTGACGATCACCAGCACTCAGTTCTTCAATGAAAGCTCTGGCTTGGTCTTTGAGATCAAGGATTTCTAGAACTTCATCTACACGCTGTTCAATATTGGAGCTGCTCAAAGATTGTTTGTGCTTCAAAGGAATGGATATATTTTCACGAACTGACAATGTGGGATACATAACTGGATATTGAAAAACCATCCCAACTTCTCGTTTCCGTGCCGGCCAGGCAGTTACGTCTTTGTCGCCGAAGAACACACGTCCTAAGGTGGGTGATTCAAGTCCAGCAACGATACGCATTAAGGTTGTCTTCCCACAGCCAGATGGTCCAAGCAAACAAGAAAGTTGCCCATGCTCAAATACAATTTTCAAATCGCTAACAGCTTTGAAGTCGCCAAATTTTTTCGTGATATTTTCAATTACAATATCAACCATCAGTTCCGTCCTTTTCCCAGGCAGAGACCAGATAAACGATCGAATACGAAGATATCCTTAGGCTTAGCTGAAATGTTGACAGACGAGCCGTATTCGAGCATTTCATGGTCTGCAACTGAAAATGCTGTCGTCAGTGAATTTGTATTTGTTTCTAAATGTACAACACATTCTCCACCTAAATTCTCCACCAGACGCACCTTCGCCGGGAAAGTCAATTCACCAGTTGCATCAAGTTGAATGGACTCTGGACGCAGTCCAACCCATAAATCGCAATCCTCCGCCTCACCATCAAGCTTGAACATGAACGGACCTGCTGCAACTTCACCATCTGTGAGCCTTCCTTCAATTACATTAGCCGGAGGGAATCCTAGAAGCTTTAGGGTCTGGGCGTGTTTTGGATTTTGATAAACCTTCTCTACTTCTCCCCCCTGAACAAATTCACCTTTGTCAATTAAAATTAGCTCCTGCGCCATTATTAAAGCTTCCAGGGGGTCTGTTGTCGCATAAATAAAAGTAGCCCCCAACTCTGAACGAAGGTTTTTCAGTTCGTCCATTAGTTGCTCACGCAGTTTATAGTCCAATCCAACTAGCGGATCATCCAGTACGAAAATTTTGGCATCTTTCAGAAGACCACGTGCTACAGCCGTGCGCTGTTTTTCTCCACCTGAGAGCTGGTCCGGTGTCTTGTAGAGAAGGTGATCAATAGAAAGCATCGTAGCTGCCTTTTGAACCTTTTCGTTGATCTCAACTTTCGATCTGCCGGCTAGTGCAAGAGGATAGCTGATATTGTCGTGAACATTTAGATGGGGATAAAGTGCAAAATTTTGTGGAACGTAACCGATTTGACGATTTAATGGAGGCTGGTGGGTTATGTCCAAATCGTTGACTAAAATCTGTCCTTGTTCTGGAAATTCGAGCCCTACTAAAAGCCGGAATAATACCGATTTTCCACTACCAGGAGGTCCAAAAATTACAGTGAAACTGCCAGATCGGACTTCGATATTCAAATTATTTATCGCAACAACGTTTCCGTAGTGTTTGGAAAGATTTATGAATTTTAAGGCCAAAGTTAACTTCCCAACTGGCTAAGAACTGGAACGAGAAGAATACCCACCAAAAAAATAGTGGCTACAATCCCCAGATAGAAGAGGATTAAGAGCAGACTCTTTTTGATAGAAGCATCTCTAGGCAAATTGCCAACAGCAATTTGAAGCAATGTAGCGGAAATAATGGTCACAAGACCTACTCGGTAAACCTCAATGCTGATACGCTGGATAACACAGGCAATACCGACTAGAAGCGCGATCATTAGAATTCGTTCGGTAATTTCTGGAAAAGTCAGGCGATAATCTCTAGGAAACATAGCCTACACCTCCCCTCTTACTGTCCCGAAAGTCATGCCAACGAGTAGATATTTCTGAAAGATATAGATTGCGATCACTGGAGGTATCAGGTAGACGGTTGTCATTGATGCGATGAAGGTCCAGTTCAAGCCACCATCTGAATAGGTTCCAACAGCTAGCGCGTAAGGAATATTTTGGGTTGAAACCCCGCCAATAATAAAATTAAAGAGAAATTCATTCCACACAAAGATCATGTTAAAAATAAATGCTGCAACTAACCCTGGCTTAATCTGTGGTAACACAACTCTAAAAATCACGTGGAACCAAGACCCACCGTTAACTCTGCCTGTTTCATCAAACCTTAAAGATACCCCATCAAGAAATCCTTTCAGAATCCAAACAGAAAATGGGATTGAGAACATAGCGTAAAACATGATCATTGCTAAATGACTGTCTTTCCATCCAAATGCAGCGTACATCAGAAAAACTGGTAAAATAACAGCAGGTCCTGGTAACATTCGGATTGATAAAAGCAGAAACATTAAGAAATTTGTTACCTTGGGCTGAAAACGTGAAAAACAGTAGGCTGCTAGGAAAGAAAATATCACGGCGATAATGACAGCTGTTACTGAAATTACGACCGAGTTAAGCATCTGCTGAAACACAGATGCATTAGTTTTAAATAGGTCAAAATAGTTTTCGAGCGTAGGTGTAAAAACCAACTTTGGTGGCACAGCTAGTATGTCGTTTCTTATCTTGAAAGAAGACATGATTATCCAAGCTACTGGCGAGAAGAAAAATAGGGCAACTAGCCAAAGTAAACTGAAGTATAGCTTTTCACGTAAAGACTCAATCATCGTTAAACTCTCTTGCGCCGCAACTTGAGCACAAATACAAATAGAGATGTCATCGCTATTGAAATTAGCAAAAGTATGACAGCATAGGAGGAAGACCAGCCCATGTTGAAACTCTCAAACGCTTGTTTGTTTAACTCTACAGCAACTAGTCGAGTCTGAACACCGGGTCCTCCCTTAGTCATAGGGATGACTAAATCAAGGGTTTTGAAACTATCGATCGTACGCAACAGAACACCTAGCATCAGAATGAATTTGCCATGGTGCAGGATGATCAAACGGAGTCTTTGGGACCAAGAAAGTCCGTCGATTTCAGCAGCCTCTAGTTCAGCTTTTGGTACTGAGCCTAGCGCAGCAAGAGTCATCAACGTCATAAAGGGAGTCCACATCCAAGTGTCTACAGCCAGCACAGACCAAAATGCAAAGCTTGGGTCACCAAGAAAATCTACAGTGTTTCCACCAAATCCACGGATGATAGCGTTGAGTGCGCCAAATGTAGGATCGTAGATAAAACGGAAGAAAGTACCTGTTGCAACTGGTGTAAGAACCATCGGAGTAAATAGTAGAGTTAGCGCTATTCGCCTACCTGGCATGCCCTTTGATCCCCAAAACAAGAACCCAAGCGCAACCCCTAAGCCCGTCTGAATGCTTACACCAACGGTTACAAACGTAAAAGTACGTGATAGATCCCCCCAAAAATCATTGCGACCGAAATAGAGTTGAATGAAATTTCGGAATCCTATGAAATCTGGGGCCATGCCGCTAGTTAGCGAGAAGTTGTGAAAACTCAATCCGAGCAGCCACAAAAGTGGAATTGTATTAAACACAAAAAATAATGTTAATACCGGCAACAGAAGTGTAGGAATCAGCCAGCGTTTATCATCGAGAGGTTTATTTTTGGCTGCTGATGCTGAATTTTGGTTATTGATTATCGCAGCCATGGCAAGCTTCAGGAAGTATTATGCGGTAGAATTGGGGAGAATCTCCTCCCCAACTTCTTTTTAAGTTTAGCGAGATCCTCCTAAAGAGACGTGGTGTAGCACATATTTGGAACAGCTTCGGCGAACCCGGCGTCATTCAAGATCTGCTGCTGGCCACAGGCAATGTAGTCCAAAACAGCCCTTGCATCTTGGGAAGTACCGGTCATGTAGGACGTGAAACCTTCCTGTTGAAGCGCTAACATTTCGGCATACTTAGGATTATGCCAAAAATCGCGAGAACGGCCGCCATCCAGCATAAATTTATAGGCTCGGTTCCAAGGATTTAGATCATCGAAGGCTGGATTGCTCAGGGTCGCTGCGTCACAAGGATTACCTCCCCGCTTTGCAAATTCAAGTGCTGTATCAGGCTGGTACCACCATTTTAAGAAGTCAATTGCTACCCGCATGTGGGCATCATCGTTGTACGCATTAACAACCCATGGTTGACCACCCATTGTATAGACGCGTCTAGCATCGGCGCCCTTACCGTGTTTAGGTGGTGCCACAACCATAACCTTGTCTTTCATGTCATCAGGGATCATGACAAGACCAACAGCAGCCCATTGGAAAGCAGAGAATACCTTATTTTGAGTAAAGACATCGATCTCCTCTGCGATACCAAAGTTGACAGCACCCGGTGGCTGGTATTTTAACCAAGACTTCATCTGCTCCATAGCCTTGGCGTTGATATCAGAATTAAGTATATCGACAATTTGGCCGGTATTTTGGTTCCAAATCTCACCTCCCTGGCTGAACATGAATGGATACAGATAGCAACTGACAAAATCGTAGACTCGGCTGTACTGCATTGCAGTACCGTAAAGTCCTTGGTCAGGCCGCGTGAAAAACTCTGCAACTTTCTCGAAATCGTCCATGGTCAGATCTTCGAAATCTTCAAAAGTCTGCGGAAGTTTCATGTTGTATTTCTGTTGAAAAGCACTCTTCTCTTTCTCATCCTGTAACATGTCTTTTCTTACAAAAAGCGCTATGGTGTCACCCTCTTGTGGTAATCCCCAAATATTTTTGGTCCCATCTGGATAGGTCATGTATGTGTCGACCACAACCTGAGAGTACCAGTCGATGTTTAACTCTGGATTATTAGCAACAAGATCATTCATCTTGAGAATCCATCCAGGCTGAGCAAGGGCACCAATCCACTGACTGTCGGAGATAATGATGTTGTATTCTTGGCTTTTGGTGGCTAACGATGTCGCCGCTTTTTGGAAGAGATCTGAGAAGGGCGCCTCTGCAAAGCTGAATGAAACGTCGTAGTTGAAACGGTCTTTGACATAATCGGCAAACAGCGGTGACATCTGCACGCCGAGAGAGGACGGAAGCCATCCCGCAATGCCAAGAATATTCATTTCAATCTTTTGCCCAGCTAGAGGATGGGGCTCGGCTGCCTTCAGCTTGTTAATGAATGGGGCACCGATGGCGGCTGTCATTGCCAATGCGCCTGCCCCTTTGAGGACTTGGCGTCTCGGTATTGACTTGAGAACAGTGTTTTGATTGCCTTTTGATTCATGAAAAAAGCGGTTGCTCATGAGAATTCTCCTTTTTTTCTGAAGCCAAAAACAAAAATTGTAGGCTTCAGAATGATTGATTCTGAGTTGCTACTCATCCAATTCAGTTGCGCCAGATTCATTGAATGAATCTAATCAACGCTTTATACTAGATATCAAAAAGATTTGTCAAACAGTAAGCATAAGCTTCTTAAAAAAAACTTTTTAAGCAGTCTATATCTAACATACCTGGCGCTTAAGAATTTTTTGTTTATAGATGAGCAATCTTGAAGAGATTTCCAGTATTTTTTGAATGTGGTGTAGCAAAGAGTTCCGGCATGCAATCTAACTAGGCAATCCCTCAGTCGAGGGTTAAGTGATACGATTTGGGTTTCAAGACACTTAACCTTGGTGGATTAAAACTGATGGGATCAAGTGTTCGTAGGCTCTAAAAGTTTCTGATCGACTCTGCAGAATTTCCTCTGTAAGACATTTTCATCATTCCACCGATGCACAGAGGAAACGCTTCTCATATAGTAATGAAGCAAGTAGGGCGCAGGACTGATTCAATGCTCTGACGATATCAACTGATTGGTGAGCGAGATTTGCTGACCCTTAGAATAGATGATCCTGAGCAAGATTCAGCTAAAAGGAGCGTATTTTAGGTGTCACTATAGGTGTCAGTCAGCCGATTTACATGAATGAACTACAGTGAATTCGAGGAGAGAAAAATTGAAGAAATAACGAGATTATTCTATGAAATAGTTAACTATTTTATTGTTTGAGTGAAGAAGAGTGAGAAGCAGTTAATTGCAATTAAACTAGCAAAAATGGTGGAGGTGGCGAGAGTCGAACTCGCTACGATAGCTCTTATTAACTGAGAATTTTTACTACACGTGTCCATATACGTGTCCACCATTCCAAAATTGACAACCTGAAGACAAAGGAGAATTTGCTCTCAGAGATGTAGATTACCCTCTGCTACCTGGATACAATTTCCGCCGATCCAGGTGGCGATGATTACCCTAGTGTTTATGGACTTTGTTATTCACCGGTTGAATCGATAACCTGTCGTTCCTCTGATACCCGTTTGAGCAAAATCGCCTATGCCAGGTTCTGCATCCACCCAGAAAAGCTTCAGCACCATCAAAGGACTGTGATTCCATTTAACTGATGAACTGATGCGGCCAGAGAAGGTGAAGATTCACAGCCGCTTCAGAGAAAACAATCTAGTGCTTTGACCAACCTCAGTTGTTCTTCTTCCAGATTTTCACTCCAGAGCCATCATTGGCAAAGAGATGTAATTTCCCATTGATACTGAAGAGCTTGGGATTGGAACCACCTGAGCCTGTTCGGAAGTCTTTGGCTTTTAGGGTGGCAGCTGCCGTGCCGTTGGTGACCCAGAGTTCTTCCCCATTGATTCCATCGTTGGCTGCAAAATAGAGTAGGTTGCCAATAACTTTGTATTCAAAATTAGTGGCAATTCCACTCGAATTTCCTGCGTAGATATCACGTAACATCAAGGTTCCAGCTGCCGTACCATTGGTGACCCAGAGTTCCTTGCCATGGGTGCCGTCATTGGCCGTAAAGAGCCACTTCCCATTGGGTAGCTGAGCTACGAAAGTAATCTTGGGTGAATCGCTATGATAGTGGTAACGATTACTTAAGCCAATTGTCGCGAGCAGAGTCTGATTATCAGAGCCAGTTGAACGAGTGGACCACAACTGATTGGGATCATAAGAACTGCAACAACCACCACCAGTGTAGTTGTTTTTGGTATAGAGCAAATGTTCATTTTGTTCATACAGGTTAGCGGCATCCATTTGGTACCCAGCCAAAATTTTTGTTGTCCCACTGGAGGTGCCATCGGATTTCCACCACTGGTATCGCTCATTGGAATTCATGGAAGAATTATAAATCCTGAAATAAAGCTTCCCGTTTGCCTTCATTGCTCCTTGAAGTTGTGCAGAATTGTAATTGTTGTTGCTTGTTCCAACTGAAGCAATTCGACTCGGATTCCCAGTCCAGGTCGCATTATCGACAACAGTTCCATTGTCATTGCTTTGGCCAGGCTGAAGTAAGCGGACGGTGCTGAGGGGAAGTTGCCAGATTTCACTGTTTTGAGTGAAGTAGATCGTATTGCCCAGTTTACTACCTTGGGAAACAGCCGTGTAAGCGACATTGTTCAGTTCTGTCGTAGTGTTATCTCCATCGGTGACATAGATTTTTTGATTATTTCCGCAACAAGAGTAGTTGCCGTACTGGTCGTATTGACTAATGAATAAAAGTCGGGAGACGTTATCCGCTTCACTAGACAGGGTAATATCCTGAAGATTATTTGGCTCCCAAATGGCTGTTGATTCGTTATCAAACGTTGCATTGTCAGATCCATCCAACTTTACTCGATTGAGTCGGTTTTGCCATTGACCGCGGTAGCTGTTGTAGGTCCTGGCAGTGAAGAAGACCTTGTTACCGCTCTGAACAAAATTGTACGGATAACTACTATTATAGCCTAGATAGAGATCTCCAAGCATTCTTATACCTGTGCGATCAGCAACTACTGGTTCATAGCCGTAGGAATAATTGGTTGCATTGTCGTAGACCCTGGCTTGGAAATAAATTCTGTCGTTTGAACCATTGTCCAAGGAGACGCTTAAACCTTGGGAAATATTGTATTGAAGATTATCTAACCTGATTGCCGTAACATTACCACTTCCGTTGTCATAGGTGGCTGCAAGTTGATAAGCAGAGGTGCTGTTGTCAAAGATCCAGAGACTGTTGCCTGAACTGAAAAAGAGATTGCCAGACTTTTTCAGAACCCCTGTATCATTATCAATCTGATCTCCTCCGCTGAGATGATCAATACTGCTGACTGTCGAGTTATTGTCACCGACTAGGCTAGTCACCAAAGTGAAAGTACCAACTATCTGTTTATCGACGACCAAGCCTTTGGGGAACTGTCCCTGCTTAACCTGGTAGGTGATCTGGGTGCTTGATCCGGTGCCGTTATCATCAGTCACCGTCACCTGCAGGGTACCGCTGATCGCCGGGTCATAGTTGACCATCGTTGCAGGATTCACCGTCGTATTATCGAAGCTTGGCGTTGTCAAACCTGAATTATTATCACTGTCGCGGGTGAAACTCCACTGATAGCGAATCTGATCCAACGGCTTGTCATCACTGACATCGGCCGTCCAAAGGATCGTGTTGCTCTCATTGTCGCGCCAACCGACTAAGGAGGTAACCACGGGGGAGAATTGGATACCTGCGATGTTGGGATTGCTCACCGTGCTCACCGCAATGCTGAAGCTGGACTTAACCCCAATTCCCTGACTGTTTGTCACCTGAACTGTATTTTTCCGTATTCCAGCTGAAATGGGTGCTGTGTAATTGGAGGTGAGTGTTGCCGAGGTGCCTAGTAAATTTACGGAGCCCACAGCTGGATTAAAAGAACCACCTTCTGGAGCAGCAAAGCTGTAGTTGAGCTTCGAGCCACTTGAACCTTCGACTTCGACCTGGACAGAATCTGTCATCTCCGTGCCGATGCTCGAAGGTGCCATGATCCTGGTAATCCTTGGTATCGCCAGCACCGTCTGATCGGCTACTGGGTCCATGCGCAGGTTTAGCGTGTTGGTGCCGTTGTCCAGGGACTGCTGGGTCGTGCCACTGAAGATCATCAGGCTCTTGTTGTCATAAGCTCGACCGTCAAACTGGTAGACCTGGCCGATGTTGATGTTGTAGACCTTGCCGTTCCAACTTCCACCCACCTGACTGAGGAAGACCGACTGCAGGGTGGAGCCGCTGGTGGCGTTCTTGACATCAATGCTGATGTTATCAATGTCGCTGTAGCCACCAAGATAGCGCTGCTTGCTGCGGCCTTGCTGGATGGTGTTGCCTTCGGAGAGCAGGACCTCCAGGGTCACCTCTTCAGAGTTGCTCCCAACAGGAATGATATCTATGGCTTCCGGAATTGATGTGGTCTCTGGTGCGTGAGCAGCAGGGATTTGAGTTTTCTCGGGTTCAGTCGCACAGCCAGCCAACAGGGTGACCAGCAGTAGAGTCAGGACAGAGTGGATGAACTTGTACATGACTTCTCCTATGGAGCGGAGTAAGGAAATTCCCCGAGACTCAGGGGGCGGGTTAATAGTGCACTGCGACCGGAGCCATTTTCATCAGTTACCCTTAGGGTAATTGTGCCGGTTAGATTATCATGATATCCCAGCAATACGGTTGGATTGCCGGTTGGCTCCGAAAATACAGATCCCTCCATGGACCATTGGTAACGTAGCTGGCTGAGTGGACCGTCATCGCTGATGGTCGCTTTAAGGGTCAACTGGTCTGTTGAGTTCCGAGTTAGTTGCAACTCTTCGATCACTGGAGTAAAGGTCAACCCAATATCTATGGCTTTGCTGACGACTTGCTCCACTTCCTCAACAGTTTCAGCGACACTCTCTTCAATTGCCTCAACAATCTCCGATTCGACGATTGGCTCCTCGCTGTCCGGGACCGCTTGGGCAACAACGGCAACACTGTTTTCAATCCCAGCAAGAACCTGCTCTAAGGAACCAGCCTGCTCCAGCCGCGAAGGAGCCACCAGATTTGGATCGTTAAGGACTGCATTGGCAGAATTACTGGCCAACTCGGTCAAAGCGGCATCGGAGCTGATGTCCTCAACTTCTGTCATTGTCTCTGCCACCTTGTTCAGAGCCGCCAACTGAGCAGCTGTTGAATCCAATAGAGGGCTCTCTCCACCACTGAGCACCTGTAGCACTGTCTCCACTGTTTTGGCTACACGCAATAGGCTTCCGGGTGAGCCAGCAGGGTCGGCGATATCAGTATTCCAGCCACCGATCTCATCGAGCTTGGCTTTGAGTTCTGGTTGAGTGGTAACCAGTGTCGTCAATGGGGTGATGTTGATGGCCTGCTGGCCAGCTTCCGGCATTGGGGCCAACATTGGTAGTGCAGGGACTTCTTCTCCGTTTGCGTTAGTTATCGTGCCGCCCTGAGAGAAAAAGACAAAGCCACTGTAGCCGCTGCTCAAAGTGTAACCACCACCAGTATCAGAAACAGCAGTTACCTCCCCAGGATCCTGTTGCAGGTTACCAATTTCAGAGTCGGTGCGGATAATGTCAGCAACTACTGTTGCCCCTTTGACATAGTCCTGAGCCAGTTTCCCGCTAAAAGCAGTGAGGTTGTCCCGTACAGGTACCTCGACTTCAACTTCAACAATCACAATCTCAGGCTCAGGTATTTTTACTTCTGGAAAAGATGGCTCAGTAAAGGACTTGCTTTCACTTTCTCCATCACCACCAGAGCAGGCCACTATCAAAAACGTCAGGCCGACAAAGATTCGATTGCTCCATGAATACATGAGCGTCATTAGCGGTATTCGATCCAGATCTGCCAAGCCGGCTTGCTGAGAATTTCAGCATTGGTGCCGTCTCCATAGCGGATCTGCAGCGAGTCCATACGTTGCTGCCAGCGAGTCCCCAGCAGCCAGTTTTCGGCAATCTGAAACACAGGAGAGAGCTCATAGCCCCAAAGGAATTGACCATTGCCGATGGTCTCAGAATACTGGACTTCTCCTGAAACTTTCTGGTGTCGGTAGCTGAGCCGGTCTTCCTGCCAGCCCAGCAGGACCATTAACTGCAGCCGCAACCAGTATTGATGGCCAAGCTCTACCCCACCGTTGAAACCAAATTGCCACTGCTCACGCTCTAGCTTTCCATCTACATCACCAATCTGGGCCTTGCCCTCTTCACGCAGCCAGTGCTGCTGAAGTCCGTAGACTGTACCCCAGGGACCGCCCTGTTGATAACGAGCGCCCAGAGATTGACCTTGAAGTACTACCTCATAACCGCGCTCTGCATAGTTAGCTTCAGTAGAACCCGCAGAGACTTGCCAACCCGCTTCGGCTTTCTGTTTAAGGATTGTCTTCTCAGGTGTCTTCTTGGTGGTTTTCTGCTGAGTAGCAGGCTCAACAGCGTTCAACTCAATTTGCTTACTCTTAGCTTTGATCTCCGGTGGTTCTACCAACTGGATCTCTGGCTCTATCGGTCTCTGCTCTGCAACAGGTTCAGATGATTCTTGCTCAACTAACGATTCTTTTTTCTCTTCTTTCTGTATGGGCTGAGTGTGAACAGTTTCTTCTTCCCCGTTCTTTTTCCGTCTGACAACAGGTTCAGATGATTCTTGCCCAACTAACGATTCTTTTTTCTCTTCTTTCTGTATGGGCTGGAGGTGAACATTCTCTTCCTCAAATTCTTCAAGTCCAGGTTTTGGGTCAGGCTGATTGAGCTCTCTATCTTCGTTTTCTTCTAGCTCTTTTCCAGATAAGTCCGATTTTCCTGATTGCGGGCTTTGTCGATACACAATTGGAGGTTGAAGCAGCCAACGACAAAAACCCGGAATATGTCTGAGCGGTTGGCCAGCCAATTCGAATTGCTTTTGCAGGGTTGGCCGGCCTGGTTCATTACACAATTCCTCTGCTGTCGACGGTGATGAATCGGCATGGCTGCTTTGAGCAGAAAACAGCACTAGACCAAGCCCACAGATAAGGCAATAGAGTAGTCTCGAATTTTTGATACAAATCGACATGCACCTTTACATCAGTGAAAGCGTATCTAGTTGTCGTAATCCGATTACTCTGAAAATGTCTTATCAAGTGACGGCCTGTCTAAGATTTATGCCTTATTTATTCCAATCTACTTATATATGTCTAACAATATATTAATTCATAATTAATAAATTAATAATTTGCAAAGTACAAATTAACTTAATAGATGGTGTAATTTAAAAATTATAATCAGAGGCAAAAAGATAATTCTGAGAATGGATTGATTGTTAGTAAGCCCAATAGAAAGGCTCTGGGCGTTGAGTTTGGAATGCCGGCTGAAGTTCAAAATTTTCGATGGGGCGTAATCACTCAATGTCAGATGGATGGCTCTAAAATTGGTGGTAAAGAAAGTCCCTTTTATTGTTATTAATATTAATATATAAATAATATGATATAAATTTTATTTTTTGCCCTGCAACACATAGGTCCATAAGATAATAATAACCTTTTAACCACTGTTTCAATTGAGTTGGTGTCACCGCGTGAAATTCTGTTGAGAGTATTTGTGCTTCGTCATCTGAAACAGGTAAATCCTCAGTTAGGTCTTCTAAACCTAACCCGTGACAATCTTCATTTTTTCCTTTTTAGCTCGAGCTATCAGCACATCCAATTTGCCCATTTCGATACCCTACTTAGTTACCTGCCACCTGACCCCTCCTGCCAAAGTTGCCTCCGCTAACCAAGCTGATCGGATTGCGGCTATCTTGCCTGTAACTTGGGACCTCACAAGGAATCTCTTATTTTCGAACCCACGCCCTACCCCCGGGGGGAGCGAAGCGGATTCTGTATTTTTAGTAATTGGAGTCTCATACAATAGCTTTCTGAACACAGCATCTTCGTAAATTTAGACGCCTACTATGAAATCACGGCCATAATCCTAGGGAATTTCTCGACTGCTAAGCTTGATGATTAAAATGTCTGATTTTCCTGGATAGCTGTTATTGAAAAGAATTTGGGCAAGAATAAATACGGGTTGGTCACGCGCTTGGACAGTCACGCCAAGGCACGCTTGAGTGGGGATCAGTTCAATGTGTATGTGGCAAATCGGCTAGTGATACCTGGATTGGAGCCAAGCCGGTTGGCTAGGTTTACAGATGGAAGCCTGACACTGGATCTGCTGACACGACAATACATCCATCAGTATTTTCAGTATCAGTACCTGATTGTTGATCACAGCAAAGAGGCTTTTACCCTAGAGAAAAAGTGCCAGGGTGGAGAGATCTTTGGACAGAAGCCGTTGCTTAATCCACTTTGAACTAAGTACTGAGATTTAAGGGCACTTGCAGACGTTGGTAGACCCAGCGATTAAGGCGTTCCTTACTTTTCCTTTTCTTTTCAGCTTTGCGCTGAGCCTTTTCCACAGCCAATTGTTGTTCAAATTCTACAGCTTCTTCCGGGGTGTCAAAGAACTTGGTGCGCCACCGGCCATCGCTTAGAGAATCACGGTATCGGCGAGTTCGAAAACTCAGCTCAACGCTATATTCACGATAAATACTAGCACACCTACGCCCATAAAAACCCTCTTTCTCAATAGGCTCTGGAGGAGGTAGCCCTTTCTTCTCTGCAAGCAGGTGGTCCAAATCGTTTAACATGCGAGCCTCTGCCTCCAGCATCCTGTTGCAAAGCCAGATCACTGTATTGTATTGCTCCACCAGTGCTTCATGGCTGCGCTCGAACTCGGCCACTAACCTTTGTGCTTCCGGAGATTTGCGATAGTTCGCTATTCGGGCCTGCTCACGATAAAAACGCTTCCACTCCTTGGTATTGCCTCCCATATTGCCTCCATGCAAAAGTTCTCAAGGGTCTGCCTCAAGCTCTCAGAAATGCAAGCTGCTTGCTCAATCAACTGATGGAATAGCAGCCAAAAGTAATTGGCCTGTGGCCAAGACCAATAGGATCGATGTACATTTCGGCATCTGTATATCTCAACAATCACGCTAATTATATTGCTCGCTCGAGGGCTTAAAGTGAGTTTGCAAAAAGGCTAATGTCGTTCTTTTGATAAGCGTATTCAAATGCTTTTTCTGGCTTTGCTTTATGCGGAGTTTTCTTGTCGCTCATGACAAGCTCACATCTTGGTCGATAGGATAAATTGGTCGGCGTAAGTGCTCATATTCGTAAGCATTGAAATCGGGGCGATGAATTCCGGGTGTATCTGCATCGAAAATGCGGGATGCCACATCTCCAAAGTCGGCTCGAAAATGAACAGCGCTCTTGAGAACTAAAAGACGATAGTCTGATAGTTCTATACCGGCAACTCTCAGCATCTCTCTGTCCAGGCACTGACGACGCCCAGATGAAACCACTACCTCGACTCCCCCAACAACGAGGGTAGCTGTTGGTCCAAGACTGTCCTCGACACCCTGAAACATTGGTCCCCGATAGGTAAATACACCGTCGCTGAGTGTTTTGACAAGGGCCTTTCCTTGTACTGGATCACCATGCCGGTTGTCCGTTTTGCCGCCCAATCGCACCTGAATCGTGTTGCCAACCCCTGCAGCATGAGCTTGCCTAGCAGTTTCTGGATCGAAAAGAACACCGACCAAGCCGCCTTTGAAGTTGGCATCAATCATTGCTTGCAGCGCGACGGTTCCATCACATGGTGCTCCACCACCGGGGTTATCCGAACCGTCTGCGAAGATTGTAAGTCCCTCGTCAGGATGCTGGGTGACGAAATCCATAACGTATTCGATCTTGACTAGCTGAGGCTGCAGATCTTCCCGGAGGTTCCATACCATACTAGCGAGTTCGTCTGCCTTGACGCCGGCCAGCTCTTGATCACCGTCTGCAGTTACCAGTACAGACACGCCTGCTTGATGAATATCAGCGAAGGGGAATCCCATTGCAACGGTCGCAGTCAGAATGTCTGGTGTGGCTTCAAGTTGATGGACTTGCTGCATCAAGGACTGCATTGGCTCTCGGAGGGTGCACTGCATTGGTGGCATCGTAATCAGTGGCAGTTTCCGAAATGCCTGTCTTGGTACAACCTCACTGCGAACGATACGTGCTAAGAGTTCAATCGCCTCTTGACCCCTCTCGTTCATATCAACATGCGGATAAGTGTCATAGCCGATGATCACATCTGCTAAGTCAGCCATCTTCTCTGTGATGTTTGCGTGCAAATCGAGAGTGACGACAATCGGCATATCTTGACCGACAAGCTTACGAACGGCATCAATGAATTCACCCTCGGCGTCCTGATAGCACTCAGTCACCATTGCCCCGTGGAGGTCAAGCAGAACTCCGTCGACTGGTAGCACCTTTTCAAACCGCTCTAGAAACCACCCCAGCATCGTATCGAAAGCCTGCTGGGCAATGATGCCGGAAGGACATGCTGTGGCAGTCAACAAAGGTAGCAGTTCTATGCCGGCAGCTTGGGCTCCGTCAATGTAACCACCGTGAATGGAGCCTGTGCCAGCATATCGCTCAACGATGGCATTTCCACCATTCAACTGGGGTCCCAATTGGCTATATCGAATAAAGTCTGCCAGGGTCGTCGGCGTGGTGGAGAATGTGTTGGTTTCGTGCTGAACACCGCCACTGGCAAGGCGCATGATTACCTCCTTTCTAATTTGTTTTCTTGGCAATATTGCCCAACATAAGACAAGAAGTTGATAAATGCAGCAGGGATTAAAATCATTTCCTATCGCTTGCCACAGCTACATCACTTATTTTATTCGAAACATTTGTATCTGGCATTCTGCCCTTATCATCAACTTTGAATTTACAAGCCAAGCCAGTGAATCAAACGCCCTGAAAAGGCTAAAACAGGGGGTTGCAAAAAGCCACTTGCTGTCATAAACAGCCTCCAAATTGGTCGAGATAGAAAGCCTGAGTCCAATTTCTAAAAGATTCTTTGGACTTATTGTGGGGTTGCGTCCAACTATTTATGGTAAAAAATGCTAGACAGCCAGGAGCAGTAACTCTGCTGAAAAGTAGTCATTGACAGGTCTCAAGCGGAAAAGATTGGTTATAGTGGAGGGTCCTTTTCGCGAGACAAAAGGGTCAAATTACTACCATAAGCCGGAATGCCGCGCCGCGACCTGGTACTCAGTAGACCATGTAGCGATCTCCTGCCAGAATCGCAGCAATCCCGTACCGCTGCCGCACATTGGTGATGGCTCTAATTCTCTCAATGATTTCAGGAGTAGTGAGCGGGGCTTCTGCTCTCAAGCAATCGCCTAGTTTCCTGGTAAAGGTTTCGCCAAAAAGCAGGTAAATTTGGCGGGCAATCTTTTGAGGGTCAGAGTCAAAGCCAACACTCAACGAAGGAGGTAGCTTTGAGAGTTCATCGGCATGGGCAAGCACGTGACCTACAGTTGATTTTGCGCAACCGACCTTATTGGCAATCGCTCGAATCGAGAGGCCTTCCTCACGCAGTCTCAAGATCTCCTGGTTCCGTCTAAATTTTTGCTCACTAATCATAACAGAGCCTTATATATGCAGATTAAGCGTAGTAAGCGTAGTAAGATTTATTTAGAATACTGAAATTAAATAATAAAAATTCATATCTCAAACGTAGTATTTGTGTAGTAGATGCGTAGTGAATACTACGGTTAGTGAAAAAGCCACTACGGTTTTACTACGGTAAAACTACGTTTAACCTAATTGCCTCCAGCTCGCTATTTCTAATGGCTAGAGGAATGTTTACTACGCTTACTACGGTTGATATCAATATAAGAGTGGTTTGAGTTGAAGATAGCCCTAGACAGTTCCAAACAAACGATTCTTCAGGAGTTTCATTACTCGAATGCTTTTACCCTCCTCTGCTGGAATCTGGTGGGGCTGAAAATTTTCCCCATTTTGTGGAATGAGAACCCCCTTGCTTCTCAGTAATTTCCAAAGTGATCGCTCACCAACTGGGAAATGGGCATTCTCGCGTTGAAAGTAAGTCTGAAGGATATGCCAAACTGTCTTACCCTGAGCGTAAACATGTTCCTGAGTTTCCCACCCAAAAAAATCCTTACCATGCTGTGCATCAGAGTTTTCAAAATGCCATTTTTTTAGCCAGAGTTTGTCGGAGCTTTTGAGCGATTGAATGACTTCAAGAAATTGCTCTACGGGCGTTGAACTGTGGATACGATCCTGAAGCAAAAATGCATTTTGAATGAATATTTCTTCAGCATCGCTATGTAGTTGCTCTGCTTGTTCATTTGTAAGTATTTTTCGGTCAATTAGCCAATGACAAAGAACCTCAATTAATTTGGTCCAAATTGCTATTTGCTTGGGTAAACGACCATGTAATTTTGTATGCTCTCTGTGGAATTTGGTTTCCAATTCTTTGTTTGCAAAGATTGCCTGTGCAAAATCACGTTGATCTCTCCACCAACGAAGCCAGTCAGCCATTGCATGGGGTAACTGGGGATGTTTCTTCTGCAGTACAGATAGCCGATCAGTGTTGACGTCGCCTGATTCCAATTCTACCAGAGTTAGCCTCGCCAATGCTGAGGAAGCTCCGACAAGATCCTCACCTGTAAACCATATCATTCCTCTTGGATAAAACGTCTTTCGAAGGCTCAAATCAGCGTTCATTCTACCTCGACCACTTCGATTGCCTGAGTTCCGTGCTAGTGCTTCAAAGGTAGAAATCATGCGCTGCTGATCGCGCTTTATGGTAGTTGGATAGAAATCATCGACTAACATCGGAGCATCCCTGAGAATAAAAGCTGCCTTTTCCAACGAGTTAGCGGTGTCATTGAACGTAAACAGTTCTTCTGGAGTAAAAGCTCCATGGTGGCATAGGGCGCTGATCGCTAATGTTGTTTTTCTGCAACCAGATGGGCCCAGCAGAAAAAGGCTTGGAAAGTGATCCTCTAACTCGCTAATGATAGTTGCGCCATAGGCAGCAGCCCAGAGTGGGTAGGTGATGCGCCTAGGCGCAATATCTATAAAGGATAGTGATGTTTTGAGTGCCTGATCTCTTTCTTCAAGTGTGGATTGGGCTGGGAGCCAGTAGCGTTTGAGTTGATGTTGGGCATCAGTGTCCAGCCGTACTTCAACACCAGGCAGATCCAAAGCTCCTCCACCATGTAGATAGGTGAGTTGTCCCTCGATTTCTCTGAATCCTGTGTGCCGAAAGACTCGAGTTCGGGGGACATTTTCTCCGCTAGCAACTTGAATCGCATGACGAAGATAGTCCTTAGTGCCTAATCCAGGGAAGATCTGTGCACGAACTCCATAACTCCTTGCTACAAATTCCAGCGATGGAAATTTTTCAGCTCGGACAACTTCTTCTGGAAGAGGCTTTCCTCCACACTTAGCTTCGATCCGATAATGTGACTCTGAATTATCCCCATCATCCAATATTTGCTCCTCAACAATCTTAGCAGTGAAGTTGGCCAAGGGAATTGGGTCTTTGCCATGCTGGGTCTTTTTCCAACGAGTGGTCCCCTCTGGACCATAGGTGTACATGGAAGACCAGGATGATGTATCATCAGCAGATTGCTTTGACCCCCCTTTGAAACCCTTGTTCTCAAGTTGAATGGGATCTAATTTTCCATGCTCAAATCCCGCACGAATTGATTCCTCTGCTTTCTTTGGATTATCTGTGTTTTCCAATGCTGCGGCAATCAGCTTTTCCAGTGCCTCAGATTCATCCAAAGCGCCCGAAGCCACATAACCTCCGATCAAGCGAGCTTGATTTCGCCGCGTCTGGTGGCGCTCTCCATCAAGTGCATTGCGGATTTGTGAAGCTGCCCTACCCAAAATCTGCTCAGCGGATGTGTCAACTGTCTTTTGTGAAGAATTTTTGCCATCTGTAGTTCTAGGAAGCCAGTCCTCAATATTCAATGGCTTTTTTGGGCTATTGGCAATGTAGGCGTTTGGATCAAATGTCATGAACATCAAGCGAGTGATGTCCCGACAGCTTGAATCTAGCTTCTGATTGTAGCGTTGCTCAATATAGTTCTGGACTGCATCAAACGCTTTGTGTTGTTCTACATTTGTTTTGCAGGGAGGGATAAGAATACTCCCTTTCAAGCCGTCGCCTGACGGGGAGATTGCAGCAAATTCGATATGTGGGTCCTTAGAGATCTGCCCTCCTAGCTGAGGGGCTACTTCTGGACCAAGATCATCAAAATCCAACTGCAGTCGCCCACTGTGAGTTTCAAAGTGATCTTGTTTGCGTATCCCATCTTTGACTGTTCCTGAAGCAATGAAACAAATTAGTCCATTCTTGAGTTTAGTTGCCTGCTCTTTTTTCTTTACAACTGTAAGTCGGCGTATTTCCTCAATTTGCCTCTTTAAGTCAATTTTATTACCACGATCATCCTTGAAAACACCGCTACGCATTGAGTTGTAAAGGGCATAAAGCTCTTGGTGGTGATGTCCAATGAAATGTACCCCTCTACCTACAGACACCGGCACACTTTGAAGATCAGACATTTTGACCTCCAAATTCATTCTTCGAGAAACTAGGTGATTGCCTCTCAGCGGCAAGATCTAATAGTGCTTTGTATTCTGGGCCTTTGAGACGCTCTCTATTGCGTTGAGCATCAAACTCCCCAACTGCCCAAATTAAGCTTTCAGGTGTTATTTCAGCTTTAGCCCTGTTACTAATGATCAATGAAATAATATGAAGACGAATTTCTTCGCTCATAACCAACTCCTTGTTTTTTTTACAGTAAGGAGCAGGAGCGTCTTGAAAATACCACTTTTTCAGCTAATCTAGTATTGCTTCAAACTTTTTCAGACGCTCCGTGCTTTGGAAAAGTTGTCGCTGCCGGTTGCCCCCGGCGGCGATCTCACAGAATAGACAATCCTTTTGAACGCCGCTCAGCTTTCTCCCCAATCCCTTTCTTCCCTTGAAGTGTTCGATTGAGCATTCCCTCAATCTCCTCTCTAGCCAAGAAAGTTCGACCACCGACTTTCAGACGCTGGATTCGACCCTGGCTCATCCAATTGTTGAGCGTGTACCTGCTAAGCCTAAGAATTTCCGCAGCTTCATTAACTGTGATTAGGGGGTGGGAATTGTTTTGATCTTTCACAAAATTCTCCTTGATGAAATATATAAATAAGCTTATGTTGCTAACTAGCAATTTTTATTGCTAACTACGATCTACCGTAGCTAATAAATAATTTCAAGCACAAATTTTTTGTATATGTCCCGACCAAAAACTAAAGCAGGACCAGAATTGCCTCCAGCAACGCTTAGACTTGATGAGGTGATAAAAGAACTGAAGCTTTCCAGAGCTAAATTTGCAGAGAAATTGGGGATGTCTTCCTCTGGGATAAATGCTCTTTTTCTGAAGAAGGGAGCAAAAATTTCTGTTGTGCAGGCTAAGGCGATCGAGTTGGAATTTGGTGTCAGTTATCACTGGTTACTGGAGGGTATCGGTTCTAAGTGGCTTGTGCAGTATGAACTCAGACCTAGTGATTACTGGTTACTCGAGCATGGTTCACCAGAAGCCTACCCATCAATGGCAACCATGGTTGAGATTCCTATGACACTTGCGGTCCTGTTTTTTCAGAGACAGCTCATGCACTTGATTGGAAAAATGGTATTAAATGATCTTGGAACTGATCCTCTGTGTAAGAGGCTCTTCGACTGGCAAAACAAAATCTTTGTTCACTTCCAAAATGAATGGAAAGAACTCAGAGAACATCTGCTAGTAGACGTTAGCGACAGAGAATTATTGGCAGGATATGCTGGTGGGTCTATGCCTGCAGATCAAATGAAGCTTTGGCAGACGGCCAGATACTTTTTTATGGATGTAGCCGTAATCGGTGATCAACCGCGCCCATCGGTTGAGGCGCTAGAACTGGAAATTGAGATTGACCAGGAATGGATTGATGAGCATCGTGAGAGAATTCACAAGATTTGGTCTGAACTGCTGGGTGAGGTAGCTAATGCCATAAGCAAAGCTGCACCAAATATATTGGGAAAACAGGGAAAAAATTAGAGAAGACGGGAGGTTTATGGGTCTACAGGTCGAATGTCCAGAATGTGGGCACCGCAATCCAGAGGGAGAAGCCAGGTGTAAGGGAAAGTTTCGGTACGGTGAACAGCAGGGGGAGAGATGTGAATTTTCACGCCTGACCAAGACATCCGGTAAAATCTACTGGATTGAATACCGAGAACATGGAAAGCGGAAACGGGAACGCATTGGACCGAGCAAGGCCGCTGCAGAAGCAAGATTGCTGGAAGTTCAGAAGGCTCTGGTTGAAAGTCGTCATATTGAGCGGGACAAGAACACCATTGTAACCTTAGACAAACTGTTCGATTGGTTTCTGAATCTGCAAGAGGTACAAGCGCTAGACAGTTTTGTGCGGATGACGCAGCAGGTTAAAGCGCTAAGGCGACTTATGAATGTTGAGCAGGTGATTAGGGATTTGACAGTCTCTCAGCTGGAGGAATATGTTCACCTGCGCTTGCAGGAGGCGTCTTCTTCTAAGAGAGGTCAGAAGATCGCACCCAAGACCGTCAAGGAAGAACTGAATCTGTTGCGCAACATTCTCAATCGGGCATTGCGGTATGAATTTATCAGTAAGATTCCTGTCTCGAGATATCCTGTGGTCAAGATTGACAACGTTAGAAAGCGTGTGTTCAGTAAGGTAGAATATCAACAACTATTGGAGGTATGCCCTCTTTGGTTGAGACGTATTGTCATCATGGCTCGTGGAACCGGAATGCGCCAAAGTGAGATTCTCAAACTCCAGTGGAGTGATGTAGACCTGCAGACAGGCTTTGTCCGCTTGAAGGCTTCAATGACCAAAACAGACGAAGCTCGTTCAGTGAGATTACTTCCAGAGGTTATAGCCATGCTCCGTGAAACTCCAAGGGCACTACATACTCAACAAGTCTTTTTATCTGCTACGAACAAGCCCATCCCTTACTGGACAACATATGTCCAGAAGACCTGGAAGCAATCACTTGAAAAAGCTGGGATTGAGGGTGCCTGCTTTCACGATCTGCGGCATGACTTTGTGACTCGAGCGATGCGCAGCGGGAATGCCTCTCATGTCGTAATGAAACAGGTAGGTCACAAGACTGATTCGATGCTCAGACGCTACCAGCTAATTGACGAAAGAGATCTTCTGGAACTGCGGATTGACCCATCTGTGGCTCCTCAACACCAGGAAATAGGCTGAAAAACAGCTCTATTTCACGTGTCCATATGCGTGTCCACCAGCCAGATTAGAGAGGGTAAAACAGGGTAAATCTAGGTAAGAGATCGGTGGGTATAAACTGGCTGCTAGACCTTGTTTTTACTGGTCTAGAGGTAAGCTGAAGTAAGATGGAGTAATTACAACTAAAGTTGCGAAATGGTGGAGGTGGCGAGAGTCGAACTCGCGTCCTGATATGCTTTCCCACGAAGCGCTACAAGCTTAGTCGAAACTTGTCGTTTTCACAGTCGGTGTCGGCAATCGACCGCCTCACGACTGTACACTTCCAGTTGATCTCATCTGACCGTCAGAAGCCCAGTCAGACCAGCCCAAGTAAAGGGTTACACCTCAACGGAGGCCCTCGGGCCTACCTCCGCGAGACGCCTACTCAGGCAGCGATTGCTGCGTGAGCCGGAGCGTAGTCGCTGTTGTTTGCAGCTATAATTTTGATGACCGTATTTACGTGGACGTTCATCACCCACGGCTTGCTCTCAGTGAGTTCCACACCCAGTCGAATACCGGGACACCCCCACAACAGACCTTTTAGACTAGCAGCTTTGTGGATTTGTGCCACTGAAATCATTCAGCTTGTGCGGAAGGGAACCGTCCTTGTTCCTTGGTCAGCACTGGAGTGAACCTCGGCTCGAGTGGTGTTGTGCAGGTCACTTTGGGGCCTTGGTGTTCCCAACAGAGCACCACGACTTGTGTAGCAATCGGGGCTAGGAGGCCACCTCCTGCAGCGCCTGCACAACGTACTGGGGCAGGGCGAAAGCTCCCTGGTGAATCGCCGGATTATAGTAGCGAGTCTGCAGTTTTGCAGCTTGGAAGCGCTCTGCCAACGTGCTCAGGGGTACTTGACGATAGGTCGGGTTGTCGCTGCCCCAGGCAAAGGTCATGATGCCCCCGACATAGGTCGGTACTGCTGCGCCATAAAAAGTGGCATCGGCAAAGATGGGCCGTAGGCGCTGGTAAGTGTCACGCACCTCTTGGAGCTGCATGTAGCAGACGCCGTTCTGGGTTGCCAGGATTCCTCCCGGCTTGAGGCAGCGCTGGCAGTTGGCATAGAAACCCTTGGTGAACAAGGCTTCTCCTGGACCCACGGGATCGGTCGAATCGGAGATGATCACGTCAAAACGAAGTGAGGTCTCCTGGACAAACTGCAGGCCATCGGCAATCACGATCTCTACCCGTGGATCCTGAAAGGCCCCCTGAGAATGCTGTGGCAGGAAACGCTCCGACATCTCGATCACGGCCTGGTCGATCTCCACCTGCACGACTCGCTTGACGTTCGGATGCCGCACCACTTCTCGTAACATGCCACCATCTCCCCCACCGATGATCAGCACCTCCGTGGCTTGACCGTGTGCCAATAGTGGCACGTGGGCCATCATCTCGTGATAGATGAACTCGTCAGCCTCGGTTGTCTGGACCACACCATCCAGGGCCAGCACTCGACCGAAGCAGGGATTCTGAAAGATGATCAGGTGCTGGTGCTCTGTGCGTTGTTCAAAGAGCACCTCGGTGATCTCCAAGTGTTGGCTGTAGCCCTTGTAGAGCTTCTCGCTAAATATCTCCATAACTCCCTGTACGTCCTCGCAACAACTCCTGCACCTGGAACTGTCCGGGGTGAAAATGAGTTCGTAGGACCTCGACCGCCAGCTCTGGTTTGGCATCACCGCACATGAAGATGTCGAAAGCCGCAAATTGCCGCTCTGGCCAGGTATGCACGCTGATGTGTGATTCAGCCAGCACAGCCACTCCGGAAATGCCACCGTTGGGCGTGAAGTGGTGCAGGTGAATGTGGAGTAGGGTGGCCTTGGCGGCCTCAACTGCCTCTCGCATCGCACGTTCCATCAGCTCCAGGTCGTCCAGCTGATCTACACCCCAGATATCGACAATCAGGTGAGCACCTGCACAGGAGACACCGTCACGGACAATAAAGTGATCTTGTGCGTCCTGCTCGTCATCCAGGTTATGGTAGGCAGGCCAATTGTTGAGGGTAGAAAGATTTTGTTCCATCAGAAACTCCTTGATGAGTGTGAACCGTTCAGGCAACTGCTTCGAGCAGACCGGGCATCGGGAAAAGCATGGGTCGGCTGAGAGGGATCTCATCCAGTCCGTGCTCGCGGTCGATAAATTTCGACTCCAGCTTGGCGAGACCAAAGTCTCTCTGGAGACGATCAAAAATCAGTTGAGGGTCAAACTCAGCGCAGGAATAAACATCCATCTGCATCAGGGCAGGGGAGACTTCATCCCAAACGTGAACAGCAATGTGTGAGGTTTCGATGATGGTGACACTCGTCAGGCCCTGGTTGCCGGGCATGTCCGAGTAGACTGAGAAGGGCCCCATCAGCACTTTCATGCGGATGTCTTGAACCAGTTGGCGCATCCAGTCGTCCATTGCGCTTGGGTTGCAGGGGGGATAGTGAATTTCAGCACGGACGATCAAGTGCTTGTGTTCCAGTAGCATGGAAACTCCTTTCAGTCAGGGGGTTCGGAATATTTTCTCCGCATTCCGCTACGGCTAGGCAGCGGGCGGTGGTATTTCAGAGGCGTGCAGGCCGGCGGGCAGTTTCTTCTCACTACGGAGCCACTCCGGGGCGCTGCGCTCGGCAACTGCTGCACGCATCAGCAAACGCTGAACGAGCTGGTGCCGATTCATGTCAAAATCACGACAAAGCTTCTTGAGGAGTTGCTTGCTCTCCTTCGATAGTTTGATTTCCACTCTCTCTAATCCCTTCTTACGTAGCTTGAGCCGGTAGGTGCGTTGCCTTTCCGCATTGCTCTGGCACTGTTTTTCGGGATCCATAACTGCTCCAGCATGGGTGAATCATCAGATTGGAGAACCAACTACTCCCAACCTGACGTTATCAGTAACGTTTTTAGGCGCGATGATAACGATTTGAGCGAAAGCTTGCCAGAATTCAATATTCTGTTTGAGAATGCAAGATTTTCGTGAAGAATATTTCTGGACTAGGAATTTTATTCAATTTGGTCAAACTGGAAGAAGCGTTACATGTTTTACCGCTGGACACAAACAACCCATCCTCAGAGGAATAATGGAAGAATTGCGCATTCAGATGTCAGCCAAAGGGCCTTATACAATCAAGGGCTACAAGGTGGTCGTGGTGGATTCCGAAGGAAACGAAATTGAAAAAGAAGGCACAGTGGCTCTCTGTCGCTGTGGACTCTCCAACAAGAAGCCGTTCTGTGATGGTGCCCACCGCAACTGTGAGACCCTCTGAGCTGAATCACTAGCGACCGATGCGCTCTTCCCACTCGCTGACCGTGTGGGCAGCACGACGCACCAGTCGTAATCCTCCCTTGGCGACTAGGCGTCCGGCCTCTCGCGCCTGTTCCCAGCTTTGCTCCCAATTTTGACGAGACTGTAGGTCTGGCAGACAACGCAAGTACTTGTGTCGCAGTGATTCCTCCAGGCTTCCAAGGATGCTGGGAATCAGCGCTTCCTGGACGTTGTAGACTTTCCCGTGCTCCAGACAGACTGGAATAACACTCTCTGTTGGCACTTCCAGATCCTGGGCGACAACTTCCAGCGCTTGACGAATCAACTGGGCCTTGGGACGTACGGCTTGTTCAATGTCGTAGGGTGGTTCCCATTCACGAAGGGGTCGTAGCAGATCGATCTTGCTCAGCACAACGAACAGGACGGGAGAAGGTAGCTTGGATTGGCGGAATTCTTCACGGAGCTGGTCGAGTAATCGTTTATCAGCCTGCCGAGCGGCCTGGTTGGCGGCACAGACCCAGAGTAACACATCGGAACTGCGAGCTGCTTTCCACCAGGCTTTGGGTAGTTTTTCATCTGCATGTAGACCAAAGCCAGCCGAGTCGAGCACAAGCGCCTGGGGGAGTTCATCCTGTTCCAGCAGGTAGGGAGTCAGGCCTTGTTCGACCGGAAGCACATCAGTTGCTGCCTGCAACTTTCCAAACATCGCATTGACCAGACTCGATTTGCCAGAGTTGACCTGTCCGAGGATCAGGATGCGCAAGGGTTCTCGATGCAGCGACTCAGTATGGGATTGCTGTTGTTGCAGATCGGCTGTACTCGAGGAGCTACGATAATTCTGTAGATCCGCTTTTTCGATCATCACCGAGCCACTGTACAATTCAATGGCATAGTAACCCACGCGTTCGAACAAGGCCTCCAGCAACCAACCAGATACTTCCTGCCGGGAAGCCTTCAATAGTTTACTACTGAACCAGCCTTGGATTTCTCGTAAAATTGCCGTCTGTGGTGCCAACCCGAAGGAGAGAGCCCGGTAGAGTGCGTAGAGATCACTACCCAGCAGATACAGTCGTCGAGTGCGCAATAGATCGTGGATCGTCAGCAGGTGCGCTCCGGGCAGATGAGTTTCCAAATCACGTCGGAGATCCAGCGCAGCCCGTTCTACAATACGGAGCAGCGCAGGTAGGGGAACCTCTAGAAGAGCTTTGGAGGAATCCTTGTGAAAGTGAGAGGCAACGCGTTGAATTTCCTTTAGGAGTTGTTCCTGAAGGTGGGCTGGCTGTTGTAGTAACTCCGGCTGCTGAGTGGCCTGACGGGCTTGCTGTTGGATGGCTTCCCAGAGGGACTGGGTGTCGTGAGGCCAGTGCGCGGCAAAGGGCTTGGTCACCGATTTGGGTTTCCAGCCGCGAAGCGACCAGCGGACTCCGATTCCACCGATCAACAAGGTTGCCCCAATCACTCCGGTGCCGTACCAAAGCCACTGACGTTCTTCCAGCCAGAGAAAGCCCAGTCCGATCAGTCCAAGCCATGGCAAGAGCAGGAAAATCACTAGTAAGAGCAGGGCAAGAGACCTTCCTCGAGTATGGTTTGTAGAGGGCGATGGTTCAGGGGTTGGCATGATTTTTGAGGAGTGAAAGGGAACGTGCTTTATTTTTCTTTGGAGGTTGTCTTATGAGTTTTATTTTTGACAGTCACAATAGCGCGTTGCGGTTTCGAAAGATGGTGGAACGGTACTACCAGATCCCCTATGAAGAGGCCCTGAATTCGGCAGATCCACGGGAATTGCGCCGAATTTATCGTTCCTGCCACCCAACGCAGGCTTTATTTAACTATTTTTGAACCAACCCGGTTCTAGGCATTCGACGCCAGAAGAACCAACCAACCGCCAGCAGCAACGTCAGGAAGACAGCCAAGCTAACAAAAGCATAGTTGCGAGAGTCTACCGGGATATTGGAAATCCTGATCTCCAACAGGCTGGCATCACTGGCTTGTGCCCGCCACGCCAGAAAGTCGACATCACCGAAGGTTTGATTCCCCTGGAAGGTCAATTGGGAAGAATTCACGTCCAAGCGTTTGGCTGGAGTGAAGACGCTGACCCGATCCAATGGATGAGCGTAGCGCTTCTGGAGCGAGTGGCTGCCCAGAAAAATAGGAATGGTGTATTGGAAGAGCAGTTGCGTGTCTCCTGGTGGAAAGCCACGAGTCCAGCGCAATTGATTGCCCTCCTGTTGATAGGTTTCCGGACCGTCTTCGAGAACACGAAAGTTTTCATGGGCGTTCGGTAGTTCCATCAACAAGGGAGATTGGGTGCTGAGAATATTGTCCTCGGTCGGATTCTGGACGCTGATGACCTCCGTGACGATAAGTTGATCGATATTGGACTCGAAGAACAACGAGGACTCGCTGAAGACCAGTGCGCTGGTATCGAAGCTGGTGGACGGTAGACGGATGTCCACAGTAATCAGTTGCTGTTCCGGACGCATGAAGAAAACCTCTGAGCTATAGAGGTTCCCTTCAAATCGAGTTCCCAGACGATATCCGGCTCGGTCATCCCGGGGAGGATCCTCAAAGCGAAAGCGACCTGTATCGTCAGTTTTGGTTCGTCCAACTGGACCGGCAGGTACGACTTCACCGCTGGGATCGAGTACGAATTTGATCAGCACTACATCCAGGCCTTCGGAGAGGGTAATTCCCTGGGGAACTTGGACCTGTCCCTCGATTGAGATTGGATTGTTGCTCTCTTCAGCCGCTAGGGAAGTCCAGCTAAGCAGGGAACCAATGATGATCAGGGCTAACAGAAGTTGAACTGTTTGGAGAAATCCGTGATGAATTTTGCAAAGGGGCATCGGTTGAAAAGCTCCGCTAACGTGATCCTTTGTTGGGAGGATAGGAATGCCGTTGTCTGATGATTTGAACCGCACACGACTGAAGCGCCGAATTGACGAACTACATGTCGATGTGCGACGCCTGCAACGTCCACAAGAGCGCCATAAAGCTCTCAAGGAACTGGATCAACTGACCGTGGAATACATCCGTGCACTCTGTACGGAAATGAAATATGTCTTTCAGCAGAGTGCCTTGCTGCAGGAAGAACTGCAACCTGATCCAGAACCTGCATTGGCAACAGAAGATTTGCTGGAACCACTGATACTGCAGGAAACTTACCGAGAGGTGGTTGAGCGCCTGGGCTGGAATCTGCCTGATGAACAACGACCAGAAGTGCCAGTGATCTTGCCTGAACCTGATAAGGAAGAAGAGATCAGCTTCGAATCTCCCCAAGATCTACGTTACTACGTGGAAGTCCAGATCGAGGATTGGGGGAGCAACCGAGACCGCTTCGCCTTGCTTGAAAAAATGACGCTGGAAGTGCCCTTGTGGCAGGAATGGGTCGAAGAATACCGAGCTGAAAAATCACCCAAGGTGCGGCATCCAGGAATCGAGGGACGCTGTACAGTGGAAATCGGTAAGCTCCTTGGCGTGCAGCCAGCACTGATCTCGGTCCAGGTACTCAAGTGTGCAGAGGGCATGCGCTAGGAAGACTGCTTGCGGAGCTCTTGTTTCACCTCTGCTGCCAAACGACCAAGTGGGTAATTTTCCAGATTCACGAAGCGCATCAGTTGGGCTAATCGAGGCTGGACCTCGTGTACTCGCTGGAACATTTGTTGAGCCAGCCAGCGATAATTCTCATGCCCCTGCGGAGTAGTTCGTAACTCCACCAGCCACATCAAGGAGCGCAGGTTGATCTTCAATGACCAGCGTAGCTGATACGCCATCGGCACCACATACTGTGCTTCTTGCGG
>JACLAC010016907.1_pt1 | contig 38530 bp, 30 predicted proteins | sample 8027881 | NCBI WGS metagenome assembly JACLAC01 (sample SAMN15725517, study PRJNA655200) | protist metagenome | isolation source: fluorescence activated cell sorting (FACS) single amplified genomes of... | place: Spain: Blaines Bay Microbial Observatory, Mediterranean Sea | collected 2016-01-19 | reverse complement strand
GCCTTTGCTCTGATCACTATCTTAAAAGCTGTCTCTACGACAAAGCTTTGTTATTAGATAATGATTGTGTTCTTTTATCGAAAACCTATTAGTCTCCTTGGAATCATTGTAGTTTTCCAAGCGGTCTGCTGATGCACTATTACTAACTTCCTACATGTCTACCAAAACCATCATCAAAGTCTGTGGCCTGACCCAAGCAGACGAAGCACTCACCTGTGTCGAATTAGGGGTCCAGTGGCTTGGCTTCAATTGCTACCAAGAATCCAAACGCTATCTACCACCCGAAGCAATTGCGACCATCGTGGAGCAACTGCCTCCAGCAGTACATGCTGTTGGGGTCTTTGTGAATGCTTCAGCAAAAGAAATTAAAGAGATTCTCCAACAGACCGGATTACATGTAGCCCAGCTGCATGGTGATGAAAGCCCAGGCTTTGCTCATGCCCTACAGGTCCCTTGGTTTCGAGCATTTCGGGTCGCTGGTAATCTGGCAGAAGAGGAAATTCGTAGCTACAGTCAAGAGTTGTTTCTGCTGGATGCAGCCCAGGCTGGGCAGTATGGTGGAACTGGACACGCCTTCGACTGGAGTGTAGCCACACGCTTAAGAGATCATGGCAAATTGCTGCTTGCTGGAGGTTTGCGGCCAGACAACGTAGAAGAAGCCATCCTTCAGGTGAGACCGTTCGGCGTGGATGTTGCCAGTGGAGTCGAAAGTGCTCCGGGTCGTAAAGATCCGAAGAAGGTGGTGAATTTTGTCACTGCTGTTGCCCAAGCAGAAGCGTCATGGTAAGGATTCAGCAGTCATAGTAGAATCTGGCATCATTGCTAAGTTCTGTTTTCTTCAATCCAATTCCCATCCTTCAATCAACAACACAGCATGGAAACTTGCGGATTCAGCACCTACCGAGGCATTCCCGTAGAAAAGATCGTTACTCCCTTGGACGCCTCCACGGCACTTAGGCGTATTACAGACCAGATCGACAACCACAAGGGAGCGTTGATGGTCAGTAACTACGAAGTACCTGACCGATATTCCCGCTGGGACATTGGCTTCGTCAATCCCTCCTTGGAGTTGATTGCCCGGGAACGTAGTTTTTCAATCAATGCTCTGAATAAAAACGGTCAGCGCTTGCTGCCCTTACTGCAGGAAGTACTGGAAGACCACCCTCATTTGGAGTCCTTCACAGCCACGCCTAATGCGCTTCAAGGAGTTACAAGTCCAATGACAGGTTGGTTCCCTGAAGAAGAGCGTAGTCGGCAACCCAGCCTCTTCTCCGTCATTCGAGCCATTGCTGACCTGTTTCGCTCCGACGAACCATATCTAGGACTCTATGGTGCCTTCGGCTACGACCTAGTTTTTCAATTTGAGAAGCTGGAGCAACGTCACACACGACCGGAAGATCAGCGGGACTGTCATCTCTTCCTACCCACCGACCTGGTTGTGGTCGACCGCCAGAAGGAGTTGGCCTACAGCATTTGCTACCGCATCTATACCCCAGAAGGCTGGACAGAACCTCACCTGAATACCGGTACTACCTTTCCAATGGCATTTGGCCGGGCAGACGGGGCCGTACAGTGTGATCACAACGAGGGTGAATTTGAAGAGAAAGTGCAACAGATCCGTTCTGGTTGTCAGCGTGGTGACTTCTTTGAGGTTGTGCTCTCGCAGGCTTTTTCCGCTGACTTCGACAGTACCCCACTGACACTCTTTCAGCGTCTTTGTGAGCGCAATCCCAGCCCGTACAGTTTTCTGCTCAACTTTGGTCAGGAACAGTTGGTCGGGGCCTCGCCAGAAATGTATATTCGGGTTAACAACGGACGTTTTGAAACCTGTCCGATTTCAGGAACAGTACCAGTTGGGGAAGATGCAATGGAGACGGCAGAGCGGATCAAGAACCTGATTGGCTCTGCCAAGGAAGAGTCTGAACTCACGATGTGCACAGACGTTGATCGCAACGACATGTCTCGGATTTGTGTGCCAGGCAGTGTAAAGCTGTTGGGACGTCGGCTGATTGAGAAGTATTCACGCCTGATTCACACCGTTGATCATGTGGAAGGACAACTCGCTGAGAGTTTCGATGCAATTGATGCGATTCTAACCCACATGTGGGCTTGTACCGTGACCGGTTCACCCAAGCCAATCGCCATGCAAACGATTGAGAATCTCGAAAAATCCCCACGTCGCTGGTACAGCGGCTGTGTGGGCTTCCTCTGGTTCAACGGCTACGCCAGCACCGGAATGACTCTTCGCACAATTCACCTACAGGAAGGGGTGGCAACGATCCGGGCCGGGGCAACACTGCTCTTCCATTCTGATCCGAAGGCTGAGGAGCAGGAAACTCGAACCAAGGCCTCTGCTTTTCTTGATGCAACTCTTGGCCGGAGCAAAGCACAGGTCAGCAACATCATTGAACCGGTGAACGGGCAAGGTAAGACCGTACTCTTCGTAGATCATCACGATAGCTTCGTTCATACACTCGCAGGGTATGTGCGGCAGACTGGTGCTCGGGTGATTACACTCCGGTCTGGGGTTCCCTTATGAAATGATTGATCAGTTCCAACCAGACCTACTCTTCCTCTCACCAGGACCCAAGACACCTCAAGATCAACAGGTTCCTCAACTGGTTGGAGAGGCTGTACGACGTCAACTGCCCATCTTTGGAGTTTGTCTGGGCCATCAAGGAATTGCTGAGCACTTTGGAGGACGTCTGTTAACATTTACTGAACCTTGTCATGGTCAACCTTCGGAAGTTTATCATGAAGAAACAGGTCTGTTCGCTGGGCTTCCTCAACCTTTCCGGGCTGGACGTTACCACAGTCTCTACGTTGATCCAGAACAGCTACCTGCTGAGTTAGAAGTCACTGCTCGGACAGATTCAGGAGTGATCATGGGACTACAACATCGGCAACTTCCAATTGCTTCTGTACAGTTTCATCCCGAGTCCATTCTCAGCCTACAAAAAACAGGCAGGACTTCACTTGCTAGACAATGCATTGGGATTGTTGTGTGGCCGTTCCTGAAAACACGAGACATCGTACTAGCAGTCTGAAAAAGTTAGAGAGTAGAATTCTAAAAAGTTTGTCTCGGAAGCTGGGGTCTAATTATGAAAATGACTGTGCATAGTAGAATTCTTCTCTTTTTTGTTATTGTCACCTCACTACCCTGCTTATCCTTAGCTCAACAGCGGAATAGGACTGATTCTGGAGATGATTTCTCTAGTAAAGTTTATCGGCAAGCTTTGGTAATAGAAAACACTAGTTATCAGAATACCAAAAGTGTCTCGCAATCTCTGGCCACTAAAAATCAGGTAAGTAACACACTGCAAAGCCTTGGCTTTCGAGTGAGTAACCTTAGTAATGCCAAGCAACGCGAAACAGAGAAGGCAATTCGTCAGTTTGGCAGGTCACTCAGAGATAATAGAGGAGTTGGTGTTTTCTACTACGCTGGCCATGTGGTACAATTTGAAAATGAAAACTACTTGTTACCAATAGATACCAAGCTGACTCGTATTGAAGAGGTGCCTTATAAAACAGTTCCTCTGGGTAAGCTGGTGAGACAGATGAAGTTTGCTGGAAATCAGATCAATATCATCATTCTGGATGCATGCTCACCCAATCCCTTCATCGAAGAATTACATGGCGGCACTCCAGGAATGATGGAAATAAAAATACCTAAAAACATGATCATTTCCTATGCGTGTTCTCCGCGTACACTTACTAAAAAAACCGATCCTGAAAGGTTATTCACTTCGGCTCTTCTGCAGCATATGAAAACTGTCCAGATCGAATTGAATGAAGTCTTTGAACAGACAAGTACTGATGTTGCACAAAAAAGTGATGGTCGACACGTTCCTTGGTTTTCTTCATCTGTGAGTAAAGAGTTTTTCTTTGCTCCCAACAAAAAATTTTTAGAACAATATGTGCTTAAACCTGTAGTTGTAAAAAATGAAGATTCAAATAAATCAAGAGTGACAGATTCTAGCAATCAAACTGTTGCTGCTAAACAATCAGACAACCAAACAAACCAAAACGCTGAAATTGTCATAACAGAATTAGCAACACCTCCGGATGATCAAAGAATCTTTCGCTTCAAGAGAGCCTATGTCGACCAGCAACTGGCCAATCTCAATGCACTACTCAATAACGCTAGGGTGATTCCAATAGAGCAAGATGGCAAACCCTGGTTTATCTTTGATTTTATTCGTGACGGAAGTATCTACGAAAAATTGGGACTGAAAAACAAAGATGTGATTGTGCAAATCAATGGCTTTACAGTGGACAACCTGCCCAAGGCTCTCAAACTTTTTGAGGCCTTACAGCTGGAAGAAAAGATCACCCTACGCATCAAGCGTGAAGGTCAAATAACCGATTTTCAATATTTTATCGACAGCTAATTTCAAGTAGATCTCTTATGCAACTTAACCACTACGATACTCCTTGCCTGTGGGTCGACCTCGACATCATGGAGTCAAACATCCAGCACTTGGCTGTATACTTTAAGTCTCGAGGCTTGGAATGGCGGCCTCACACCAAAGGAATCAAGATCCCTGAAATCGCCAAGCTTGCGATCAATGCCGGAGCCTTTGGAGTCACTTGTGCCAAGTTGAGTGAGGCAGAATTGATGACCGCAGCTGGTGTGCAAAACATTCTGATCGCCAATCAGGTCGTAGGAGAACAGAAGATTGAGCGACTTTGTCAGCTTTCCAGATTCAATGAAATCATCGTGGCGGTTGACCACCTAGAAACCGTGCAGTTGATGAATCAGATTGCTGAGAAGTTTGCTGTAACCCTAAATGTGCTACTAGAGGTCAACACGGGGATGAACCGAGCTGGTCTAGATCCGGGTCAGCCTGTATTGGATTTTTACCGGGCAATCAGTGAGTTGAAGCTCATCCGAAACAGAGGCTTAATGGCATGGGAAGGCCACACAGCAACCATTGCAGATCCTGACGAAAAAGTATACTCGATCTCTGCTTCCATGGAAAAACTGAGCGCAACCGTCTCCCTCTGCAGAGAGCATGGCATTCTTATCGAAATCATCAGTGGTGGGGGCAGTGGAACCTATACCATCTCCTCCAACTTTAAGCTGCTCACTGAAATTCAGGCTGGTGGCGTGATCTTCACTGATGTCGCCTACTCCAAGTGGGGTGCAGAGACTCAGCCTTCACTTTTTCTAAGGAGTCTCGTCACCAGTCGTCCTAGTCCCAAAAGAATCATCACAGATACTGGTTGGAAAACCCTCCCTGGCTGGTCAGTCGCTCCCAAACCACTTGGAGTGGATGCCGTTGGCTCCGTGAGCTTTTCCTCTGAGCACGGGGTGATCCATCTCACCAAAGAAAACACCTCCCTACGTCCAGGAGATCCGCTTGATTACATGGTGGGTTACGGTGACAACACCGTGTTCCTACATGAACGGCTCTATGGAGTGCGAAACGGAGAGGTTGAGACCATCTGGGAAGTCAGGGGAAGAGGAAGGTACACCTGATTGAGTCCATCGGTTATCGACCATGGAAACCTCAGACAATTCCATGTGCCACAGGAATCGGCAGCGCAGAGCGATAACGTAACAAGCATATGATGCTCAGTCGTTCCCTTGTAGCTAGTAGCACCTCATGCTGAATATCTACACTACGAAAAAGCACCAATCGATTTCGGCTCAGTAACAGGTCCTGGAGTCTCTCTGCCAAGTGTAAACACAGTTGACCTCCTTCTTCAGCATGCCAGTCCCAATTGAGGTAGGAGGTGGTAAAAACGGTACGCCCTGGAGCATACTGAAATTGATCCAGGTGTCGTTGATAGCGAGTTTGTGCGGGACATAGTGTATAGTGCGCTTCCTGAGTGACAAAGCTCAAGTATAGATGACGGTTGAGCAGTTCCCGCAGTTCTTCCAGGCAGCGCAGGTATGTCTGTTGGGCAACGGTGACTTGATCTGGATGCCACTAATCGATCTGATCTCCTCGAATCCGCACCTGGCGTTGCTCCTGATGTCCTTTCCCGACTGGTCTGCTATAATCTTCCAGCTTCCCAGCGTTGTCGAGCGTCCTCAGCCAAGGTGGGCACAACTGGACCTTTCAACCAATTCTCACAGACCAACCAGCCTTGTTCCGCCAAACGGTTGGGCACTTACTCCCACTACTCCATTCGTACTCTCTGGAAAATACACACTAGCTGTGAATTCTCGGTGGAGCAGGAAATTCCTGTGAGAAGTCCGTACTGTAACCCTCGAATACAAAACACACTGCCGAAGTCTATGTGCTAATTTCGCAGGAGATTCAAGCTAGATTCAACCTGATTTGGAGGAAACGCATGCCTCAACTCCGCTCCATTCTTTCGGTCCCAGGACACTCTGCCAAAATGCAGGCCAAGGCTCTCCAGAGTACTGCGGACCTAGTGATGTTTGACTTGGAAGACAGTGTCTTGCTTGCAGAGAAAGAGACCGCTCGTCAGCAAATTATTTCTACCCTGAAGAGCCTACCAGAGCACCATCCCCGTTTGGCACTACGCTGCAACGGATTGAAGACCGCCTGGTTCTATCGAGATATGATTGAAGTCTTGGAAATAGCCGTGGATCGAGTTTCCGTTTTGGTCATTCCCAAGATCGAAAACGCAGGGGATGTGGCTTGTTTCACTCACTTACTAGATGGAATTGAACGGCATACTAAAGCCCAGCAGACTATTCGCTTGCATGCTTGCATCGAAAGCCCCGCCGGTTTGGTACAGTCCGAAGCAATTGCAGCAACCTCCTCTCGTCTGGAAGCTTTGGTCTTTGGGATTGCAGACTACTCTCGTGCTATTGGCGCCCCATTGGTTTCCCTCTCAGGTCATGGGGAAAACGAGAAATCAGTTTATTCGGGCCATCGCTGGCACTATGTCCTGAGTCGCCTGGTCGCCGCTGCCAAGTCAGTGGATCTTCAAGCGATTGATGCTCCCTATGGCAACTTTCGAGATGTCATTGGACTGCAACAGTCCGCCACTCAGGCACAGGCTTTAGGCTGTGATGGCAAGTGGGCCATTCATCCTGATCAGCTGGGTATGATTCAACAGGTGTTTTCTCCAAATACAGCGGAACTCGAACTCGCACAAAAAGTTCTAGAGGCCGTACGGGCAGCAGAAAAGCAGGGATTAGGCGCCGTGGCAGTCGATGGTCAAATGATTGACCAAGCCACGGTAAAGTTAGCAAAAAAAGTTTTGGAAGAAGACTGAACAAAAGGCGAGTTGTTACCGGCTTTGTTGCTTCTGGAAAGCTTCAAACTCAGCTTCCAGTTGCTGGCTGAACTCTGAGTAGGTCTGATTCGAGATGTGATCGAACAGCTGGTCATCACGGAAGGGACGAGGCCTCGTCAGCAGTTGTGTTTCCTCCTTGACCTTAGGCGGTGTAGAGACTCCGACCGGAGCTGGTTTCTCTTTTGCGGGAGGAGCTGGCTGGGTCGGTTTTGTGGTGGCTGTGGTTGTAGCTGGCTTTGTTTCTGGAGCAGCTGCTACAGGCTTTTCTGGAGCTGGTGCCAGAGCCAGTCGGTTCACAGACACTGCCATTACCTTGGGCAAGCGGAGTCCTACGGACTGTAACCACTCTCGCGCCACATCACTCTGCACTGCGAAGTTGATTCCCGTGATCGCCAGACCGTCTGCTGCTTTGCGAGCAATGCTGGTGCTCACTCCAATCATCTGCCCATCCTCATTGAGCAGCGGCCCTCCGGAATTGCCTCGATTCAAACTGGCCTCTGTCTGGAAGATGTGATTCCCTCGCACTCCTTTCGCGTTTCGAATCCTTGCCCCAATCCGCCCAGAAGTTAGCGACCAGAGTCCGCCATTTTCTGGATGCCCAATCGCCAGTACTGGATCCCCAATCTGCACACCATCTGCAGGTCCCAAGCTAAGCGGTGTTACCTTGGGTGGAGCTTCCACTTCCAGCAGGGCCAGGTCCAATTTTTCTGAATAGTGGCTCACCTTCGCTTGGCGTCCCTTGCGGAAATTCTGCTCAATCCCGTCGTTGGGATTCTCAAAGCTGTAAAAAACAAGCGTCTTGTCCATCGGGCGTCCACTGTCTCCGAGGACTACGTGAGCGTTGGTCAGCACATGTTGGTTGGTGATCATCGAACCTGTCCCCTTGGAATGGGTCTTCGAGTTGGGTTCCATGCTGACTAGCAGCACCACAGCTGGAACTGCCTCCCGGTAGACCTCTGCTGGAGTTGCAGTCAATCCCTGCTGAATCGAGCTTAGCAACAGAATTCCCCCTAATACCAAAACGGTTCGTAGCTTTTTATTCAATTGCATCAGTTTCTCCAGATGATCAAAGTTGAGATGTTCGATTTCGGGAAAGCTCGGTTTTGTTTTTTGCTTTTCACCATACTGAATTTACATTCATCTAGAATTTTTAATAAGACACCCAAGACTTGTTCAGCAATCTATCCAAATAGCTAATTTACTCTCATCCACGCCAGTCGGCACCTTCTCTCTCATGGAGAAGAAAAATTTGATCGAACGATTATCTGAAAAACTCTCCCCTAACTGGGAGAGTGGGGACCATCACAGATGGTGAGTAAGGGATTGTTTTGAACCAAAAATGTTCTTTTTCTACCCACTCTATCTGGCAGATTCTACCTGGGAAGCAGTCAAATTGATCAACCTAGTCGGGGTCGGGCTGTGAATCTCACAGGCTCAATCGGTTGCTCTTCCAGCAGCTGTAGCATTCGTTGGACGGAGCGTTCCAACTGAGCATCACGTCCCGCGGCATAATCATGGGGGGCGTCTTCGATCACCTCATCCGGTGTCACTCCCTGGTTTTCGACATTCCAACCTGCCTTGTGAAACCAGATTGAGTACTGAGGTTGAGTTGTCGTGGTACCATCGACAAGCTGATAACGGGAGTCAATGCCGATCACTCCACCCCAGGTTCGTTTGCCCAGCAGGGGGCCTATTTTCAACTCGCGGAAGCTGTAGCTGAACATGTCACCATCCGATCCAGCAAACTGATTCGTCAACGCCAACAAATGTCCACGCAGCGTATGGTACGGATAGGACTCCGGAGCACCCCAGCGGCGTACATCATAGCCCAGATGTCGATGAACCAGCTTCTCCAGAATCAGCGGGGAGACCATCCCACCAGCGTTGTAACGCACATCAAGGAGCAGTCCTGCCAAGTGAACCTGGGCAAGAAATCCTCGGTGGAACTCCGCCAAGCCCTGTGTCGACATATCTGGAATGTGAAGATACCCTACTCGTCCTGCGGTCTGCTCGGCTACAAAGCGACGGTTCCCTACCACCCAATCACGATAGCGAGCGGCTCGTTCACTACGCAGGGTACGGACTGTGATAATGCGAGATTTTGCATCTTTCTCTGGATGCTGCAAAGTCAGTGGAACCATTTGTTCAGCCTGGTGTAGTAACAACTCTCCAGGGCTAGTCTGCTCATCAAGGGGAACACCACCAATGGCACAGAGATAATCACCCTCTCGCACATTGAGCCCTGGTTCACAGAGTGGCGAACGAATCTTCGAACGCCAGGGATCACCAGTATATAACCGTCGAATCACGTAGCGTTTGGCAGCCACATCCCAATCCAGATCAACACCGAGTCGCCCGAGTTGATAACGTCGCTTGGGAGGATAATCTCCTCCATATTCGTAGGCATGTGAAGTACCGAGTTCACCCTGCATCTCCCAGATCAAATCCGACAATTCAGCCCGTGACGCTACTCGATCCAACAGCAGACGATATTGTCCTGCAACTTCCTGCCAACGGACCCCTGACATCTCCTCATCCCAGAAGAACTCTCTCTGCAGACGCCAGGCTTCATGGAACATCTGCTGCCACTCTGGACGCAACTCCACAGCAAAGCGCAACCGATCAAGATCTAGCCAGCCGGTCTTGCGGGAAGGTTCCTCAGGAGATCCATCTTCCTCATTCACATTGGCCCCAGCTTCCAGCACCCGCAGGCCCTCTTCGCTGGCATAGGCCATCGTGCGAGCCGAAGGGGTTACTTCCAGATAATCCAGCCCCTGCAGCAATAGCTCTTTCTCCTGTTTTTCGAAGTCATAGGCCCAGAGCAGGCCCTCTGGTTTTCGCTTGCTTGGCTTTTCTTCCTCACTGCCACTACTCAGCGGAAACTCACTGAAAAGCACTCGCTTGCGCAGGCCAAAAACTTGTCCATAGATGCCTTCATTCACCGGAAACTCAATGATCCGCTGGGACAAACCCTCCCAGTCAATACGCAGTGGGGCTGGGTCTTCCTTCTTCTTGTTTTCTTTCTTTTCGGCACTCTTCTCGCTGTTTTCCTCCTCTCGCTCTTCAGGTTCCTCTTCTTCTTTTTCTCCAAGAGCCGCAGGCTGTTCTAAGAAAGGGGAACGCAGGTCACTGCGCAGAGTAATCAGGTAGGGCTTCATGCTGCGGGCAAAGCTCGCTCCAATCTGTACGGTGTCCCAGATCGGTTGGTAGGTGCGTGAAGAGAGAAAATAGAGCCATTGCCCTTCCGGGTCGAAGGCTGGACCAAAGTCATAGCGTACCGGTTCAGTCACTTGTCGTGGTTCAGGTTGATCCACAGAGCAGAAGAAGATGGCGGATTGTTCGGTATTCAGGTGTTTGCTGTAAGCAACCCAATTACCGTCTGGTGAGAAGGTAACATCCTCAATTTCACGGAGGTTGGAAACATCTAGCAGTGTGAGTGTTCCCTTCTCCAGGTTAAGGTACCATAGCTCCAAGCGGCTAGTAGTCAGCAACAAGGCTGGCTGAGTTGGAGATGCGGCCATGGACTGAACACGGCCTTCAGGCAATTCGATCCGATCCAAAGGTGATACTGAAGCCTCTTCTACAAATAGCAGTAGTTCCTCCTGGGAGTTCTGTTCATCGGCAATCGTCGCCAGCCGGCCATCCGCGAGATACGTTGGCAGTCGATAACGAGTTCCCTGTCTTTTGCCATGCTGCTGTACTGCGAGCTCCCAGAGTGGCATTGAGGCTAACCTGCCACGCACCGACAGGGCAACTGAGTGTCCCTTAGGATGCAGAGCGAAGTCCTCCCACTCCTCAGAACCATAGACAAACTTACGCTGTACATGAAACTGTGGGGACGGCAGAGTGATTGGCAGCACCTCACCAGTCTCTTTTCCAGGTTCCCAGCGACATAAGCTGCCTGCCCTGTGGTAAATGACCTTGGACTCACCATAAGCAGGCTGGCGTACGTAGAATCCAATCTCCTTAGTCTCCTGATGCAGATCACTACCATCTGGCTGACATGACCAGAGATTGCCAGTTCGATCAACATCAGAGAGAAAATAGATCCGGCTCTGCCACCAGACTGGAGTGACCGGATTACCCGGATGATCACCGAGGATGCGCTCGAAGGTTCCTTTTCCGCTTGCATCGACCCAGATCTCCCCATGACAACCTCCCCGGTATCGCTTCCAGCGGGAGTTCTGGACTGTATTGCGGCCCAGAACTCGTCTCAATCCAGCAGGCTCTGTTGAAAGAGTTCGAGCAGGACCAAGATCGACTGAATGGATTAGACCACCTTCCAAGGAAACTTCATAAAGTTGAGCGTCTGCGTTGCCATGAATCGAGCGATGCGCTCCACAGAAACGGATTGAGGTGCCGTCAGCGCTCCAACCATCGATATGCAGCACATGCCCCACATAGGTCAACCGTCGCAAGGGACCACCCTCAGCAGGCAGGCAGTAGACCTCCTGCTCACCTTCTTCTGCAGCGACTAGCGCAAGCCAGCGACCACAGGGAGAGAGACGTGGGGTCTGCAGTTCGCTACGGGATTCGGTCAGGCGCTGGGCCCGCCCGCCCATTAGGGAGACTTCCCAGAGGTTGTCTTCAGCCACAAAGTAGAGTTGGTTCCCACCAAAAGTGGGGAAACGGAGATAGCCGAGTACAGGAGAATACATTGCTTCCATCAATCAGGGGAACGACAGTCAACAGAAAAAGGTTATCACGATAGAGGAGGTATTCTGGCGAGGCAAGCGGAGGTGTTGGAAAAATCTTGTTTCAATACTTCTCAATATTCATCATCAACATGGTGCTTTCCAACATATCCATCTTATACTCGTGACTGGCAAGCTTTAAGCAGTTTCCTTATGAAATTCTGAAATCATAGATACGGGCAAACAAAACCTGTTTATGAATGTCTCAACACTTCCCCCGTCATTAGGGTGCCAAGAAAGCCAATCGAAATCTTTAGTAAATCAAATTTGGTGTGATGCTGCTTTTGCGAGTAGAGAGAAATCTGCACAACTCTCATCACCACTCTGCAGTACCCCATTTGAGTAATTTCTCCTGAAAAAGGGGTCCAAATGAAATTCGTCAGTTTGCTCACCTTCCTCCTGATTCCTGGCTTCTGCCTGGCCATTACATGCGACGAGTTACAGTCTCCTACGCAGGTACGAGTATTTCTGGAGCGCTCCAAAGATTCTAATCCCATCTTGCGGCGTAACGTCAGCACTACCCTGGAAATCAGCCCATGTGAAAAAGAAGCCTGCAATTCAAAAAATCGCAAAGAACAGCAAAAGGAAGTACTGCACCTGTTACGTCTTGACGATAACAGCAGAGTTCATTTTCTGAAAGGGTCAAGGTCATCACAGTGTTTGATCCAGCGAGGCGAACGGTTGCTAGGCTGTGCAGCTTGTAGCGAGTTGGCTAACGAAGCTTGCCGAAGCTACCCAGATAGTTCCATTACTCGTTTGCAGGGTACAAACATTGATTCCCGTGACTTTTCTCTGCTGAAATCAGAAAGCAACACATATTCCTGTGATGAGTTAGAAAAAAATCCTGGGTTTTTCAAGTTAGAGATTGGGATTTCTGGGGCAGAGTATGACCAAGTGATTGCTTTTTTCGATGAGACAAGGGAAATCCCTGTCACTCTCAACTTTTTTACAGATGGCATACTACGTAAGGTTTACCGTACCTTTCCCAAATACTACCTGCAGATTGATAAGCAGTGGATTTCTACAGTCTTGAGAGTGCGCTCCACACGAGGAAATGAAAAAGCCTTTGTTGCCGAAACGTTGGTTTATATTCAGCGTGATGGCAACAAGTATAATCTGTACTTAGATCCAAAAAACGATCCAAGGCTGAAAAATATGAGCCCGTCAAATCTCTTTATCACCAACTGAGGCTAGCAAATGCATAGACAGCTGCTCGGAGTCACTTGCCTCTTCAGTTGGATGTTGAGTCTCCCGGTTCTTGCTCAGGATACCCACTACTCTCCAGCACTAACCTCTAGTATCGAAATCACTGAACAGCATAGAATCATTCCAGAAGAATTGAAAAAGTTTATTCCTGAACCAGACCGATTTAAATACCTACCCAAAGAGCTGCAGAACCGGTTGATTGTTCAGCTTAAAGAGATGATTGACGCAGAAAAAGTTTGGGCTCAGCAAATAGCTACACCGACCGAATCCAGTTTTCCTGACCAACAATCTTCACGCTCACAGTTTGAAAAGAATATTGAGCAAATTTCTTCGACTCTCTTGAGCCAATATCCTCTGCACCAGAAATTTGAAAAATTAAGTTCCCACAGAACCAATTTAGAAGCACAGTTTCAAAAAGCAATAGAGCAAGGAGACGCCAAATTAGTTTGGGTATTAGATGCTCAGTTAAGTGGACTAGAAAGCATCCTGTTACTCATGAAGCTGACTCCCTCAATGACAAAGTCAGTGCTGGATACCACAGAATTTTCTGCAAAAAATAGTATCATTAAAGATTTGGAAATGATTCCAGCAGTTGAACCAGATTCGATTGCTGAACAAAAAATTTCCTTACAAGATAAAACTTCGCAAAATGAAGAGATATCCTTGATCCCAAGTCTTACTGAAGATCCACTGGGACTCGATGAAGATCCTTTCGCAGAGGTCGACACTACTGAAGAAGACCTTGGGCTCAACGAAAATCCCTTCACTGATGGGGCAGGCGAAGATCCATTGGGACTCGATGAAGATCCTTTCGCTGTAGCAGAGCCCACTACAGTAATTCTTGAATCTTCGGATACCGAAGGAACTCCTGAAAAGGAGTCACGAGCCTCTGTAACTGAGCAACAACAAGAGGCCAACGATTTTCAAGTTAAAGTTCAATTTTCTCATGCAGTGACTACAACATTCGGAACTGGTGAAATCAGAGGACTATACCAGATTGATCCAGAATTTGAGAACCTCAGCGAGTATACATTTGGAACAACCTATGAGCAAAAAATCCATGTTCAAACATCCCCAAAACTCTACAATTACGCACGCTTGAGCGTCAACTTTACCCAGCACTATGAGCGCAACAAAGAGCAGTTTCTAGATAGCTATTTTACGATTCGAGAGATTTACTCAAATTATCAGGATGAACATCACCAACTGCGTTGGGGGACGCAAATTTTTGAGTTAGGGAAACTGGATTTCGATAGTCCCATTGATGTGTTGCACTTGCAGGAAATCACCGCACTCATCTCATTGGATTTAGAAAACAGCAAGGAAGCCCTGCCTTCCCTGCGATACCGATGGTTGGGACAGGACCAGACGGTAACGTTGATCTTGCTACCCTTGAGGCCCTCAACGTTAGGTATGCGCTTTACTGAGTTGCGGGAAAGTATGGAGGCACAGGAAGATGGTGATCGAGATGATGGCTCCTCACTAAGAGACTACTTTGGACTACAATACCAATGGTTTGCTTCCAGTTATGATCTGCGATTTAGCTACTTCCATTGGTTTGATCAGGATTCTTCAATCACTTTTGATTATGAGCCAACTCAGAAAGTTGTAGTTGAAAACGGTTTCGAAGAGAGACGATCTTCCTTTGAAAAACTGGCAGACAATTACACGGAAAGAGAATCTAAACTAGATTTCTTGACTCTCGAGGGAGATGTAAGCTGGGAAGGTCTGGTCTGGAAATTTGATCTTGGTTATTTTCTGCAGAAAAATCTCTATTCCTATGAAATTGATGAGAATCGAAATCTATATTTTCGTACGGTTCGCTCCCCATACCACGCTTTAGCAACTTCCTTAGAAACTCGCGTAAAGCAGATATTTCTACTTGGAGCATACTCCCTGCGATATTTTACTGATGTTCCAGGAAACACACATGCCGTGCGCTATGAGAACAAAGAAACATTGCAGCAAAATCAACGGCAGTTGGCACGTCATCAAGTCTCTGGAATTGCAGTTATACCTTGGAGTAATGAAATTCAGTTTCGCTTTGTGGCTTATCAAACCTTTCCTTTTGAACAGACAGGTTTACTGCACATGACTGTGTGGGATGAGCCTATCAATAATACACAGTGGTCACTGAAATTTTTACGATACATAACTCCAGTTCAAAAAATGCTGAACTCTGAGGTTACTGCTACCCAAATTTTCATAAGTTACCGTAAACAGTTTCACAGCAATTAATTATAGAGATGTCTTGGTTAAAACAGGTAAATCAATACTCCTGGACTCTGCTTGTAGTAGCTTCTTTGCTCAGTGCTCTGCTCATGATTTTTGGTGGAAGCAGCCTGTTCAATTCTCAAGGCAAACTACAGATTGATTCCACGATTGAACCTTTCATCAGTCGTGACTCGAATGCCTACCAAGATTTTCTGCACACTCGATCTCTATTTGGCAACGAAGAAGTCTTGGTTGTTGCCTTGCAGCCGGTTCCTCCACAATCCTTGGGACTAGCACATCTGGAACTACTGAAATCCCTTCGAAAAACTCTTCAAAACCGATTACCCGGCCTAAGGTCGGTTCAGTCTGTTTTCGATATTCCCCGTCCTGTAGGAGCGTGCTCTGGATACTCTTACTTCCATCAGGAGCAACCGGGCTCCATTTGTGTTTCTCGGTTACAAAGATTACAAGAAGAGTTGGCCTGCCTACAAATTCCTACTCCTCCGACACGAACTCCGAGTGATTTAGCTTTCTCACTAGAAGACGATCCATTGGGAGGGCCAGAAGAGCTTGCCAATGATTTAGCAGATAGTCTGCTGTTGGATCTAGATCCTACTGAGCTACCTCAATTTGATGAGATTTCCTCCGAAATCCTACACTGTCCTTCCAAGGTTTGGCAAAAGACACCAGAAGAGTTAAGGCAAGAAGCCAATCAAGATATCAAACAAATCCTGAACGATTTGGCAGAAAATTCCTTAGCATTAGGAGATTTCGTTTCAGCAGAGGGAACAACCTTGGGGATGGTGCTGCAGTTCAACACTGACTCTCTGCCTTCCTCTGCAGAAACACAAGAACTCTTGCAAGAGATTCTGAAAAGCTTCAGTTCTTCAGAACTACGCATTGCCTACGCCGGTCAACCCAGACAGATCTATACGTCTTCCAAGGTGCTTCAGGAGGATATCGAAAAAATTTTACCCTTAAGTTTTGGTCTAATCATCATTGTATTATTCGCTATTTTTCGAACACCTCGAGTAATCGTCGTAGCTTTTATCAACGTGGTTCTTTCACTAATTTGGACCGGATCTTTCGTTGGCCTGATTGGTCATCGTTTGAATCTGGTAACGATAGCCTTTGCTCCAATCCTGATTTGTGTTGGCAGCGCCTATGTCATCATGGTTTTGGACCAATTTCTGAGTATCAGTAAGAATCTGCCAAAAGCGTCTATTGATAGTCATGTTTCCAAGACTCTCGATAAGGTAGTAGTTCCTGTGAGTGTTACTGCCTTCACCACGGTGGTGGGTTTTGCAGCTCTGACTGTCAGTCCTATTCCTGCAATTCAGCAGTTGGGACTATATTCCTGCGCGGGAATTCTACTAAGTAATCTGTTTGCTCTGACTGTTACTCCCTCCTTACTGAAAATTCTTCGAGTTAAGGCGTCTCATACTCAGTCTGACTCTGTCCACAACTCCTTAAGCTGGTTTAGTAAAGGCAGTGAGTGGTTACAGTACCGGGCTCGGAAAGTTATCGTCTTCTGGCTACTGCTCGCTACAATAGCAGGCCTTGGTGTCCTAAACTTGAAAATTGATAGTAATTCTCAGGCACTCGCACCAGAACATCCTCTTGAGCAAGACCTTAGCCTAATCGAATCTGATCTGGCAGGGACTCAGTCCCTTCGTTTGGTATTTCAGGCCAAGCCTGAAGCTGAAGAAAAATTAGTTTCTGCCGCCACTATTGTCGGCCTAGATAATCTCGAAGTTTGGCTACTGACTCTGAAAACAGAACAATGGCCTGATTCCCTAAAGGGATTGCGTATTGACAAAATCTATTCACCAGCCCAGACACTCTGGGTATATCGGAATGGCTTAGATGATTTGAATGATCTGGAGGTTCAGTATTTTTTTGAGAAATTAGCTGAGCAAGACAGCCCTATATTTCTTAGTCCAGATGGTGAAAACTTACTAGTGACTCTTCGGCTGAAAGCAGATGGATCATCAGAACTGCTTGAACTGCGAGAACGACTGCAACAAAAGCTGCCCGAGTTTGTTCCTCACCTTGATGTTACTTTCACGGGAGGAGCTGTTTTGACAAGTGAATCAGCCAACAACATTGCCTCGGGACAGATTGATAGCGTGTTGCTGGCACTATTTCTGATTTTTGGAGTGATGTGGGGCCTATTTCTCTCCTGGAAGATGGGGGTGATAGCACTTTTTCCGAACATTGCCGCTGTTTTACTTTTCTTCGGAACCCTTGGCTGGTTTGAGATACCGCTCGGAGTAACCATTTCAATCATTGCTTCCATTGCCTTAGGCATTGGGGTCGATGATACAGTCCATTTCTTGACTCGCTATCATGAGCGGGTTAAGCAGGAGCGGGATCGACACAAGGCAGCACAATTAGCACTGCAGCAGATGACCCGACCAATGCTGACAACCACCCTCGCCCTTGGTCTAGGTTTCAGTGTCTTTGCATTTTCTGAACTTGATTCTCTGCAGTTATTTGGGTTGCTAACCGCGTATACCCTACTAGTCTGCCTAGCCACTGATTTGACCTTCCTACCAACCATTGTGATGGAGACTGGCCTGGTTACTGTTTGGGATTATCTTGGTCTCCGCATCAACAAACAGCTGGTTCAGCGTCTAGCAATCTTCCGTGGCCTGAGTGTAAGAGAAGCTAAGATTGCAACACTCCTCGCCTACTCAGAAGATCTGAAAAATCGACAAGTTCTGTTCAAAACTGGAGATCAAGGCCAGGAGATGTTTGTTATACTGTCTGGAAAGATACGAATTCAACAAAATCCAACTGGCGGTGCAACTCTGGCAGAACTAGGGGAAGGAGATACATTTGGGGAAATGGGCTTGTTTCGGAAGGCACAACGTAGCGCAACGGCAATAGCCGTTGATGAGACCCGCCTACTAGTGATCAATCGAGACAGCCTCTATCACCTGATGCAACAGCGTCCGCGCATCGCAACTACTCTTTTTCGCAATCTCGCTCGACAACTCAGGCAGGCAATTTTGCAGACCAGCCAACGGGTGCTGAATCAAGTATCAAAGACTCAGCAGGAAGAAGCACCACCAACTTCTCAGCCTAGGCCTCTGATGCTGAATATCTTTCAGGGCATGACAACCAAAGAACAAGAAAGTCTGAGAGGTTTTGGTGTACTGCGATCTCTTCCCCAGGACGAAAAAATCATGAATCAGGGAGAGCAGGGTAAGGAAGTACTCATCTTGCTACAAGGTCAGCTAAAGGTGCAAATAAACAAAGATAAGGGCTGTGTTGTCCTCGCACTGATTAATCCTGGTAACTTGGTTGGAGAGACCGCTTGGTTAGAAGAAAATCTAGTTCGAACAGCTGATGTAGTCGCCGGCACAGATAGCCTCGGACTATTCTATGATCGTCTTGCACTGGAAAAATTATGCACTCAAGAGAGTCGTCTAGCAGCTCGGTTTGCCTTTAATCTGATCTGCCTGCTTGCGGATCGTCTGGAGGCTGCTAATGAACAGCTAGAACATACAACAGCAAGATCTGGAGTCTAACTCTCATACACAGATCTATTCCTTGTGAATCCATTCTCGCTATCTACACAGCCAAATTTTACCATCTCAATCGAGACCGAATGAATCGCATGCCACAAATCGTAGTCGCACATAGTCAACCGTCCATTTTCCAGAGTCGTCACACAGGGTAGGAGCCAGTTCCTCGTTGACCTCAGTAATCATCTCTTCACGCCCTGCCCCATCTGTAATCAGAAACGAAACCGCGAAGGTCTCCAACCAGCCTCGAAGCTCTCCAGGCAAGACCGTTGGACGTTGAATCAACTGCATCACTGGCACCTGAAAGCCAGCTTCTTCCAGGAGCTGCCGATATTCCTCCACACCGGGAAAGTACCAGGGATTCACAGGTGCTAGGCCTCTGCGCTGACGAGCTTTTGTCAGTGCTGCCAAGACAGAAACCACATTCCCCCGTCCTCCCATTTCTGCGACAAAACGACCGGAAGGCTTCAACGCTCGCTTTACTCCAGCGATGACTTCTTTAGGCTGGGTCATCCAGTGTAGGGCTGCGTTAGAGAACACCGCATCAAAAACGCCTTCGAATTTCAAATGTTGCCCATCTATCACTCGCGCGTTAATGCCTTTTGCCAGGGAGGATGCAACCATCGCAGGGCTGCTATCGACCGCTATTGCATGGCAACCAGCATCCATCAACTTCAGAGTCAGTTCGCCATCTCCACAGCCAAGGTCGAGTACCGTCTCCCCAGGCTTTGGATTCAGTAATTGCAGTACTGGTTCCCCCAAATCACTAACGAACCGTGCATTTTGGTCATACCCAACCGGATCCCAATCCCTAGTGATGTTTTCCTCACTCATTGCTGACTCTCTGAAGCAATCGGCAAAATCGTTTCCAACTCTTCCTTCCAGGCCAAATGATCATGCAGCACTCATTCAGCGGTCTGGGCAATCGAGTGGAAGTAAAGTCTTAGATAAGGAACCAACAAGTCATCAGTAGCAAGCTGACGTCGCAGGCGATCCTGTAGGATCTCATCTAGACGGAGCAGTTCATAGACCGTAAAGCTGGCTATCTGGAGTTCGTTGCCGCAGGTAGCCGTCCTGAGGTCTGCCGCGTACTGCGATGTCCAACCCAGCCTTTAGCTTCAGGTGTGGTAGCAACTGACTGGAGAGCAGAAAACTGGGTTCTGGTAGTGTCTGCCACCATCAATACATAGGCGCCCCAGCAGTTGATCTGGCTGCTGACCAAGTTACAAACGAATGTTGGAAGCACCGTAGCGCAGGGCCACGTTGAACAGTTCCTGCCACTGTCGGGAAACCTCCACTTCCTCCATTGCAGAAGCATCACCACGTCCTTCACGATAGAGTTGGCCAGCCGCACTCGGTTCACCGAACCAAGGTGGAGACTGGGATACTGGAACCGCAAGCGCAGAAGACGTCACCAATCAGCCAGGGAATGCCATCATTACCCACCAGCAGTAACAGGGATTCATGAAAGAGTTATTCCTGCTAGCTCCAAAGGTCCGAAGGATAGACTACAACTAGTTAATCTCCTTTGGCAACGGGGGCAACTGATACCGACGAGCCATGCGTTCCAAGATCACATCTTCCAGTGTGGGTTGTTTCTCGAGGACTCTATATAGCCGAGAAAAGCTAGCTGGTGATTTTTCTGTATTCTCCAGCTGGTAAACCAAATTTCTGGGCAGTATTCCCTCCTGGCGCAACCACTTGAGCAACTACATTCAGCAGCTCCTACGCATGCTGTTGGCCTATGAAATTTTGATGAAAAAGATTTCGCTTTGTCTGGATTCCGTTACCATAATTTTTCTTTAAAAATCTTAACTCAACAGGAGCATTGCTCGATGGTTCGCATCACAAAAGTCTACACTCGTACCGGAGATACTGGCGAGACCGGTCTCGTTGGCGGAACCCGTCTACCCAAGGATCACCCTCGAATCGAAGGTTTCGGCACTATCGACGAACTAAACAGCTGCTTGGGGTTAGCTCGTAGTTTCAATGCCCAAAAGCCACAATCTGAGCGTCGAGACAAGCTCGAGTTGATTCTACAGGCAATCCAACAGAAGCTCTTCGACATTGGTTCCGAACTAGCCACACTGCCAGGCGACGAATACCCCGGACAGATCAAGCTGGAGGAAGCCGATGCCGCTTGGCTGGAAGAAGTGATTGACGCTATGAACACAGAGCTGGAACCATTGAAGAGCTTCATCCTGCCAGGAGGAACTCCACTCAATGCCTTCCTGCATCAGTCTCGCACTACTTGTCGTCGGGCAGAGCGTGCAGTCCTGCATCTACATCGAGTTGAGCCAATTAATCCAGCAATTCTGAAGTATCTCAACCGCCTCTCTGATGCCTTGTTCGTCTTTGGTCGCTGGGTCACAGCCAAGCTGGATGAAACCGAACTGCTCTGGCAACCTGGTAGCACTCGTCCTGACTGGCGCTGGTCAACTGACGACTGAAACCTCATTTCAACCATGCCAGAAAAGCGCTCTCCTGAACAGCTGCTAAAGACACTCTAGTGTCTACCTGTTGCCACAGAGTTTCAGACCACAACCGGTGAACAACTTCGAGTCGAGTTTCCTGGCTGGCTCAATTCTGGAGCTGGTCCAGATTTTCTGGAACCCTGTCTGTGCCTGGGCAATCAACAGCTTTATAGCGCTTGATTTTCATACCCCCACTCGGCTTGGGCAGGTGCATGGGCACTTCGACGATCTCGCATACCACCAGATGATCCTGCACGTGGTACTCTATCACAACCCCCAGCTTCCTCCATTGGTTCGTGAAGACGGACAGATGATCTCAATCGTCAAAATGGCCACCCAATTGCCAAAAAAGTGGGAGCAACTTGTACCTGATGGTGCTGCACTGCTTAAGGAGTACGATCACTTACCTGGACACTGCGGCAGCTTATTGCTTGAAATTAGCTAGCAACGTCTGCACCTGCTTTTGCAGGAGGCTACCGAACAACTCTACTGTAACAAAAGATGCAGCCTATTCAACAGGCTTGGGATACTGCAGAACCAGAGGAACTGCTGCACCACAATTTGTTTGCTGCACTAGGAGTTCCCAACTGGAGCATACCCTTTGCCGATTTGGCACAACGCCTACCTTGGTCAGCACAGGCTTGGGATACTATTTCAATCATGGCTACGTCAACCTCCACGTAGCGCTTGTGCTGAACTGTGTAGCTTGTTTCCAGAGACTCCACCGAATGCTATAATCTGCACCGAAAACACGCCCACTGGTGCCAACTCTGGGAACGCTTGGAGAATAACGATCGCTTGAGTGCTCCACCTCGGGAGAGCCGGTAGCCCCATGGACGCCTGGAACGTCTGCTCTTGGGCAGGTTTCATGACCTTCAACGAGTCACTCTACTCGAGTTGTTGACTTTCTGGCTACAACAATTGAAAACGCTGGAGCCACACCCCTGACTGGGAACCTTGACACAAATGTGCCAGCTTCGCCCAGACCACGGTCTTGCCTGATCAGCATTTGCTGGGAGAACAGCGACAGGTGCTGCTCTGGACAACGGCTTGCTTCCCTTTTTCCTGGCTTATGCTCGACAGCATCAGGAATCTGAACTGGGGCAGCTGCTCGATGCAACAAGGTATGCTGCAGCTTGCCAAGGACTTTTACACCAACTTCCACCAGAGTTGCCAACGCTGTGAGCTGGTCACTCTGCTACAGGAAGGAACTTCATAACCACTACACTGAGACCTCATGTCGGACTGGAAGGAAATAGCTCAATTTGCACAAGAGATCGCTCATGAAGCGGGAAATTTAATTCGCCAGGAACGTGAACAGCAAACCGTTTCACTCAACTACAAGACCCATCAGGAGTTAGTCACTTCTACAGACCTGAAATCGGACCAGCTGATCCGTAGTCGCATTCAACAACGCTTTCCAGAACACCAGATTCTCTCAGAAGAGTTAGCGCCCGATTATTCTTCACCAGGGTTGCTGCAGAGCCAATTGTGGATCATTGATCCGATTGATGGAACTGTCAACTACGCCCGTAATCATCAGATGTGCGCGGTCTCCATCGCTTATGCAGAAGCAGGCCAGGTGAGAGTCGGGGCCGTCTACTGTCCCTTCCTCGAAGAACTCTTTCACGTTATTCAGGGAGAAGGTTCCTATCTCAACGCAAAACGACTGCAAATCACTATGCAGACAGAGTTGCGTAGCGCCTTGATCGGTACCGGTTTTCCCTACAATAGAGAGGAGCGACCCAAGCTGATTCCAAAGTTTCAGAAGATGCTGGAGAGTTGTGGTGACATCCGCCGTATCGGAGCAGCCTCTCTGGATATCTGTTGGATTGCGGCGGGACGGATGGATGGTTTTTTTGAGACGCTCAGTCCCTGGGATTTTGCAGCAGCTCAGCTGGTTGTTCGGGAAGCCGGCGGAAAGATTGGCCATATCGGCGAGGTGCCCCCCAACGTTCCACCAGAACTCTATGGTATGGATCTTATCGTTGGAGCACCTGCGATCTTTGACGAGATGCAGCAGGTGTTGCGCTCTGCCTGATCAGGCAAAGCAGCTGTACATCTTCTGAACCAGCGCCTGATTGTAACCATGGGAGGTCATGTTGGCCACTACCCGACCGCGCAGCGGATAGCCCAGCAGGAACAGGTCACCAATTAAATCAAGGATCTTGTGGCGGACAAACTCGTCCGCAAAGCGCAATTCGGTGTTGATCACCTTGCCGTCATAAATGATGATATGCGAGTTGAGATAGCCACTGCCAACCTTGCCCATCTTCTGGGCCATGTCGATATTCTGGAAGGTGTTGAAGGAGCGGGCTGGCGCAATTTCACTCAGGAAGGAATTCTGCTCTGCGTTGAAGGTCATTTGCTGCTCTAGAATCGGTGGTGGGTAGTTGACCCGCATTGTTACTTCGAAACCATCATAGGGCTCCACGTAGAGATACTTCTGTTCAGGGTCTTCTTCACCAATACTGAGTTTTTCGCAAATCACCGCTTCTGTCACCTCGGCATCCTGATCCACGGTTCCTGCTTCGTCAAGCAATTGGGCAAAATCGAGAGCCGATCCGTCCACATTTGGAATCTCCTCGTCGGCCTTGATTAGCACATTGTCCAGCCCAGCCATCAACAAAGCTGCCATCAGGTGCTCCACCGTGCGGACACGTCGATTCTCCCGAGCCAGCACCGTAGAGTTAGCGGTAAAGCTCTGCTGGCTCTGTGCATGCTGGTAATCTTCTAGGCTGGTAATTCTGCCAGGAATCGCAATACCATCAAGGGTTTGAAACTGAATTCCACTGTTTGGAGTTGCTGGACTGAGGATGATACCTGTGTTGCGACCACTGAGCAGGCCAGTACCGTTGAGGACTACATTGTCGCCAAGAGTACGCTGGGGACGTCCAGATTTGCGTAGCTCCACGGACTGAAGATTGGTTGCTGGCTGGTAGGGGGCTGTCTCGATCCGGATGTCGGAAGGTAGAATCGCTTCTTGGTCCGGTTGAGCGGCTTGTAAGGCACCCGTGATCTTATCTAACAACACATCTAGGTGCAGTGGCTTTTCCAGAAAATCTCGGGCTCCCAGCTTGATTGCGCTGACGGCAGCTTCAATCCCAGCGTGTCCGCTCATCATGATCACAGGCAGCTCAGGCTGTTCGTTTCGTAGGTTCTTGAGGATCGCCATCCCGTCTTCTCCGGGAAGCCAGATGTCCAACAGCACCAGGGACATCGGCTGCTCTTTCAGAACGTCGTAGAGTTCCCGCGCATGTGCGCAGCAGCGTACGGGGTAGCCTTCATCTTCGAGTACAGCGGCCAGACTACTACGGATAGCCGGTTCATCATCAACAACCACGATTGGATTCATGCGACTCCTGCAAGAAAAGATAACAAGACGGATGGAATTGTCGGCTAGTGTGCACTCATCATACCGGGCTTTGGCAGAAATAGGGCAAGAAAATCTGCACATTTTGATCATTTGCTGGAATTACCACACATGAGTGAGCATCACCCTTCACAAGATTCTACCGTACTCCAAGTGGATCAACTGACGCTTGAATTTGGTGGATTGCGTGCTTTGGAGCACCTGAGCTTTCAAGTCCAGTCCCAAGAAATTCTCGCGCTGATTGGTCCCAACGGCGCCGGCAAGACAACCTGCTTTCAGTGTATAACGGGCTTTCTACCTTCAAATCTTGGTGAAATTCACCTGTATCCTCCCAATCATCAAACACAACGACTGAACGGCCTCAAGCCCTACCAGATCGCCCAGCTGGGGGTGGCTCGCACCTTTCAGAGCATCCGACTGTACGAAAAACAGAGTGTGCTGGAGAACGTAATGATGGGACGTCAAATCCGCACCAAGGCTAGTATGTTGGGTGTGCTCCTGCGAGATCGACGTACCAGAGCAGAAGAACAGCATATTCGTGAAGATTCCTTCCAACTACTGCAGCGTCTGGAGCTGGAACAGTATGCTCAGGTAACTGCGGATAGTTTACCCTATGCAGCCCAACGGCGTTTAGAGATTGCTCGGGCGCTGGCTACCGATCCCTTTCTATTGTTGCTTGATGAACCTGCAGCTGGCATGAATCGGCAGGAGACAGAAGAACTGAACGAGCTGCTGGTAGAGCTTCGGAAAGAATTTCAGCTGACTCTCGTGCTGATTGAGCATGACATGCAGCTGGTAATGAAGCTCTCAGACCGAATCATCGTGCTGGATCATGGACGCAAGATCGCAGAAGGCTCACCGCAGGCGATTCGCCAGCATCCTGATGTGATCCGAGCTTATCTTGGGGAACAGGCCACTTCATGATGCTAGATCTGCGCAACTTGGTAAGTGCTTACGGTAACATCCTCGCTCTCCAGGACATCTCTCTTTATGTGAAACAGAGTGAGATCGTGACCATTCTGGGCAGCAATGGCGCTGGCAAGACTACCTTGTTGATGGCCATCGCTGGACTGGTGCCGCCCCGCCAAGGAGAGATTCTGTGGAAAGGAAGATCGATTCAGCAACTGACTCCGGATCAGATCAAAGCACTGGGTATCGGTCTAGTCCCCGAAGGTCGACGCATCTTCCCAGAATTCACCGTGCTGGAAAATCTGAGAATAGGAGCTTATCTGCGCCAGGATCAGGAACATGTCCGAGAGGATTTGGAGCGAATGATGGAACTCTTTCCGATCCTGCACCAACGACAGTCACAGTTCGGAGGCACCCTCAGCGGTGGTGAGCAACAAATGCTGGCTATCGCTCGAGCCCTGATGGGACGCCCCCAACTGCTATTGCTCGATGAACCATCTCTCGGACTGGCTCCCATGATCGTGCAGCAAATTTTCGAGATCCTGTGCCAAATTCATCAGCAGCAACAAATGACGATCCTGCTAGTCGAGCAGAACGCCCACCTAGCTCTCCAACTCGCAGACCGAGGCTATCTACTCAAAAATGGCAAAATTCAAGTGACCGACACATCTGCAAACTTATTGGACAATGAGGCTGTTCAGCGAGTCTATCTTGGTAGGCGAAGATGACAGCAAAACATTAAATGAATTGCTCACTTTTTCAATGAAGACTTCCCAAAAATCTCCTGAAAAAACTCCGATTCCTACACAAATCTAGGGGTCCAGATGAGCCCTCGTCCGTTGACAACGCTAGCATACAAAGGATTGACAACTCCTGAAAAATCCTCGCCCAGCGGGAGAGGAGGGATCATCATAGACAGTGGAGTGATGGCATAAAATAAACACTGTGTGATGCCAATCATCTATCCTGATGGGTACCTTCTCCTCCAAGGAGAGGGAAGAAAGATTCGCGCAGCAACCAGCTCCCAAGAGACCCAACGTGAGTACCTTCCATTTTGACAGAGGACTTGAGCACTTCTCAGAGTAAGGTCTGGTTCTGCGAGTAGTGATCCAGCACCTGCAACGACAACTCCTAGAACCATGAGAAGCCAACTTTGAGTTATTGATCCGCATCATTACTGGACAACAACTCTCCAGCGCTGCAGCCTACACCATCTATCGCAGGTTAAAGCAAAATTTTGAGGATTCCGTCATCGCACCTACCATAATTCTCTGTTCTTTCAGGGAGCAACTACTGGCCTGTGGACTCTCTAACGCCAAGCCGCAGTACATTGCGCTGATCGCCAAGCATTTGATGAACATCCCAACCTGATTGATGAACTGAGAGAAATGTCTTCCAAAGACGTACTGGAGACACTACAAAGATTTAACGGAATTGGTATCTGGAGCACCAGTATCTTTGCGCTGTTTTAACTCCACCATCCAGATGTCTTTTTCTGAGGAGATGTCAGTCTGAAAAAAGCAATCCGACTGCTGTACAAGAAAGAAGATATGAGTGCATTGCAAATGGAGACCATCACCTAACCGTGGCGACCCTATCGCAGCACAGCCCGCCTAGTTCTGTGGAAATGGATTGATGGAGAATCGATTAGGTTTTCGTAGCAACCAAACTGCTGTTGCAGACAACTGAATTCTATCCGATTTATGAAAGGTCCATCACAGGGCGAATGGAACTTTACGGAAGTTGTACCACGCAGATGATGGTCAGGGGTTGGGGAAAGAAAAGTTGAGATGGATTGAAGAAAGGTTGTGTTGTTAGATTGTTTAGAGTAAAGAAAATGTTAGTTGTAATTTAGAAAATATAACCAACATTTAAAAATATTACATATTTTGGGGAATACTTATTTACATCGCTCTCAAAATCCGCCTGACAAGCGCTGTTACATTCCCAATTATTTCCAATTTCATAGTTTATTGATGGCTCACTAGTTATTAATCTTACAAGATTTATTGATGTAGTAAGACTACTATTGAAAATCCAGTTTTTACCAATTCCGAGATTATATCCATCTTCTGGATAATCTACCCTGTAAACGGCCTCTCTTTCACCGCTTCCACTGCTGTCAATCTCCTTCTTCGCTTCCCAATCCCGATTAACCAATCCAGTTTGAAAAAACACACTATCAGCAAGAGCTGCAAGGTAATATCTGATATTCAGATATGAGGTTTGACTGTCAAACCCAGATTTTTCAGTAGTCGAACCATCACTTGAATCTTCAGACATATTTCTAGATAGAGATTGTCCTTCAAAATTAAGCCATAAGTTTTCACTGAATCTATAACTAAAACTAAGCCCAGGGCCTAGATTTGAAAGTACAATCACTTGGATTTGAGCATTCTTGTCGTTTAATGAGGAAGCATTTGAATTTGATGGAATGGTCGTGGAGAAAAATAAAACTCCAATGCTGATACTAAGTGCTCTTATTAACATTCGACTATTCATTTCTCTTATTCTAATTGTTTCCACAACATTAGTATGGTCATTCATACAGCACAGAATTTTATGCTGAATAAATCGCAGAGTCTACAATTTATCAAATTACAGGATCTGTTCTATTGATATCAACAGTTGAATTTCCCTTTGCCCTACAACTTTAGTAATACGTAAAAATAATCCCAGATATTGCTGACAAGGGAGAATGAGCTAAACTGATTTAAAATCCTGCCAGGGCTTAGTCTTTGGAGGAGAACTGGTGAAAAGGAGGAATTTACGAAGGATTGGGTGTTGGAACTGTAATTGATGTGACCAGAGCGCAGGCCCAGATAAATTACGAGCTTGACCATACTTGTGATCGCCCAAGAGAGGGTGTCCACAATGCACCAGTTGCACCCGAATCTGGTGAGAGCGTCCGGTTTCCAATTGGATACGTAGCAGACTCTTATTTGCATGAACGGCAATCCGCTCATAGTGGAGAATCGCTTGCTTGGCTTGAGAAACTCCGGATTCAACGACCCGAACTGTGTTGCTGTGACGATCCTTCTGAAGCCAGTCGGTAAGGGTCCACTCAGGTGGATCGACCACGCCAGCCACTACAGCCAGGTAGGTTTTCTGTAAAGTCCGTTGGCGAACCTGATCTGCCAATCGTGATGCTGCCTTGGAGGTCTTGGCAAAGACCATTACTCCGCCCACAGGGCGATCCAAGCGCTGCACCAGTCCCAAAAATACCTGACCAGGTTTCTGGTCACGTTGCTTGATCCAGTCCTTGAGCAGACTCAGCAGGTCTGGGCTACCGCTGTGATCCGCCTGAGAGAGTAGATTTACCGGTTTTTCAATGACCAGCAAATGGTTGTCTTCAAACAACAGTTGAGGTGTAAAGCTCAAGGAGACCTGCACTTTTTAACAAGAGCGTGAGATATGGAACTGCACACTGATTTTTCACAGCGAGTGATTTTGCATACTGAAAAAATGCCCTGGTCGCCTTCACCAGCTGCTGGAATGGAGCGACGCCAACTGGACCGCCAAGGAAAGGAAGTTGCCAGAGCAACGAGCATTGTGCGTTATGCTTCCGGTAGTTACTTTGCTGTCCACACGCACGGAGGTGGTGAAGAGATTTTTGTGCTGGAGGGCGTCTTCTCCGATGAGCATGGGCACTACCCATCCGGAAGCTACCTGCGCAATCCTCCCGGAACTACTCACACTCCTTTTTCCGAACCAGGCTGCGTTATCTTCGTCAAGCTCTGGCAGTTCAATCCCGGTGACGCACAAACCGTCTGTCAACAAACTGAACAGGGTAGCTGGGAACTCGGACGTCAGGAAGGCATCCAAGTTCAGCTCCTTCATGAATTTCAAGGTGTCCGAACCGTGTTGATGCGTCTGGAGCCTAACCTACAAGCGCAGTTTCACTTTCATGCGGGCGGAGAAGAAATTCTTGTGCTGGAAGGCGACTTTGCCGATGAGCACGGCGAATACTCCAAGGGGAGCTGGCTACGCAGCCCTCCCGGATCCAGCCACTCTCCAAAGATTGGTCCAAACGGAGCCCTGCTCTATCTGAAGTCTGGACAATTGGTGGCTCCAGTGCTGCCGTTGCCAAACTGATTAGCATCGTCTTCTCAAAACAAGCTCAGTTGCTCACCAGGTTGAGGAACTTCCCCAGCGAAATCGTGTAGAGGTGGTAACTCTGGAAGCTGTTCTTGCAGAAAGCCATGAAAATCTCGCGCGAGTTGAGGAGCCAGTACATCGTCTGGGGTGTGCAGAAAAATAAAGGGAGTGAAACCCTGGCGTATCCAATTGGCTACTCGCTGGGCCCAATCTCGTAAAACTGGGTAATTAACCTCATTTCGGGGATCCCCAACAAAGCGTAGCAGCGGCAGTTCATTCGTTGCTGTGAAACGCACAGGCAACCTGGGCTTGCGGCGCTTTGCCTCGATGGTGGTGGAGTCGTTATTCTGAGAAGCCATCAGCTTGTGGGTATCGAAAAGTACCCGAGTCATCTGGCGTTGACGCAAAAACGTATCCAACTCCATCTCCATTTCCTGCTCATCGAAGTAAGCTAGGTTGCGTACCTCAACGGCATAACGAAAGTCTGAAGGCAATTGGAGCAGGAATTGTTGAAGCTGTGGCCAACGGTTGCGACCAAAGTCTGCAGAGAGTTGTAGTTGAATCGGGCCAATCCGTTCCTCCAGGGGAGCAATCCGCTGGAGGAATTCTCTAGTCAACTCTGTTGTATTTTCCAGTTTTCGGTTATGACTGATGCTGCGGGGAAACTTGAAACAGAAGCGGAAGCTGGGCGGAGTTGATTCTTTCCAACGCTCAACGACATCTGGGCGGGGCAGAGCGTAGAAGGTAGTGTTTCCCTCCACCGTGTTAAAGACTCGAGCGTAGCCCGCTAGAAAATCTTTAGATCGGGTTCGTGCTGGCAGTAGGCCGCCCTTCCATTCAGGACGTGACCACTCAGGACATCCGAGGAAATAGTGCATCCAGTGGCTTTTCCAAGAGAAATGCTAGATTTGAAACTTTACACCAGGATGAATGGCAGAGCGATTGCGTGTCTTTGCGGCATCTTAGACGGTGGCATATCAGGGATCAAGCAGTAAGTCGAACAAATTCAAAGCCACTGTATACAGCCGCTTGCTCCCGATTATTTCCTTCGTTAAACTTATGATCTTGAACCGCTACTTGACATGCGGTCAAATACTAATGTTTTCAGGAGATCCAGAATGGCAGATACATTGACACCAGAAATGCGTGAGGGCTTGCCAGAACCGGAAGGATATCGTGTCAACAGCCTACCTGATGAGAACGATATCGTCTTTGGTAAGGGTCCGATCACCGAAGAGACCTCTCGCAATATGATTCTTGATTACCCCGATAGTGTTCTCAAGTTTCTACAGGGGAAAGACTTGGACGAACGACCTCTCTCCCCAGATGTCAGTGGCATTCATGCAATCTGGCGAGAACGTGGTCTGCGGAAGGATATTTTGCAAAAATACTTTTTGCATTTTATGGATTGGCCTGATGGGATTCCTTCGGCAACGATGCTAGACTTGCTGAGTGACGTGCGAGATAAGATTCGCGACCTTGGTAAGGTAAAAAAATAAGTTGCGAGAGAGGGTGCCAGTCCTACGCTGACCCCCGAATGGCGGGCTGATAAATAAGTATCAGCCCGCCTTGGCACCGACTCAGTTGATCGGGATTTGGCGCATCTCAGCCTGCTGTTGCTTGGGTAGACGCAGTTGCAGCACCCCATCCTTCATCTCGGCATGACTACCTTCCATGGCCACTGCCTGTGGCAACTGGATCCGGCGCTGAAAATTGCCGTAATTGCGCTCCACACGCAATACACCTTCTCTATTCTCTTCATGAGAACTCTTTTTTTCTCCCTGAATCGTAAGCACTCGCTCATTTAAGGAAATTTTTACGTCTTCCTTGTTCAACCCGGGCAGTTCTACTTGAAGTTGGTAGGTGGTCTCATCTTCCTGCAAATCTAGCGCAGGTGAGAAACGTCGTGTGCCTTTTTCTCCAAAAGTCTCTGGCCAGGCGGACTCACCAAAGAATTCTTCCATGAGGTTGCGTAACGGAATAGTACTGTTGCGAACGGTGATGGGATACATGATTCTCTCCTAAAAAGAGGAAATATTGTGAGGAGCACTCAAATTATTTTGATGTCCTCAACTATTTGTTAGCACTCAATCTATTTGAGTGCTAACAATCTGTCAAGAGAAAATTTTTACTGGGCGAGCAAACCACTTAATGACTGGTCAATCAACAAGGCGATTGGGATCTTCTTTGGGTCGATTGGGATTGTCTCGGAAGAGCTGACGACGTGTGGTTGGGTTGAGGAAATCTTCCTCGCGCAGGCCTTGCTGGAAGCTGATCTGGGAGACAATTGCCTTGACGAAGGCACGTTGTTCCAACCGCTCTTCCATCTGCCGACGCAGCTTGAGGATATCTCGAACGCTGTATTGACGGTCAGGAATTTCTTCTTCCTCATCGGCAATCGACTGCGTATCTCCCTGCAGTACAAGATGATGATAGCTCTCAAGGAAAATCAGAAAATCACTGAGTAGCGGAGTCGGACGACCCTGGCTACTTTGGATCAGGCTACGGCGCAGCGTCTGTGGTTGAGGAGCATTCTGATTCAGCTGCTGAAAAACGCGACGAATCTTGCGCAACAGTTGTTGTTGGGCCATCTGCACATCCCATTGGGAACGAGTAGCAAAATCAAGAAACTGCTGAAGTCGCGGTCGTGGCGCCAGCTGTGGCCACCAGGAAAGATTTAGACCAAAAAAGCGCTGCAGGACTTGTTCACAGCGTTCCAACTCTGTGAGTTGGCAGTCTTCGAAGAAAAAACCATGCTGATAGAGCAATTGGCAGAGCTGGAGCAGTTGAGAGGTTGCTGCAGGTAGCTGGCGATCCTGCTGATGTTGAAAAATGACACCTGGTTGGGCTGGTCGGCGCAGCATCAGTGATTCCGGAAGGAGCGCAGACTTTCAGGTCTGGGATAGATGAATAGTAGGAATGTAGCAGTGCCCTGATACCATCATTCAATCCCAACCTGGTATGGAGGTCTTGGCTGGGCTACTCCGTACCGGACGTCGAATCGAAGTATTCATTTGTGTGGCTGGCTGTCCAGTCTGTGCTCCTGGATTAGCGTTAATTTTTTGCTGGAGTTGCTGTTTGACTTGCTGAATCATTTCAGGTGGAGGAGTTGACCCAGCCGCAGAGACCAGCCGTTGAGGTACGGATGGAGTTGGCACATCTGTCTCAGCAACCGATTTTGGATCTTCAGGAGACTGCTGCTCGATCAGGATCTGGTAGCGGTTGTAGTGACGGTTGGCTTTGTCACTGTTGCGCATTCGGTAATAGACCAGTGCTGTGTTATAATGGGCGTCTGCTTGATCAGGTTTCATCTCCAGTACATTCTCAAAAGAACCCAGGGCTTGTTCGTAATCTCCTGATTGGAAATAGGCCAATCCTAAGTTGTAATAGAAGCTTGGTGTTTCATCATCCAGCACGATGGCCTGGCGGTAGTTCCAGATGGCTGTTGGATAGTCCCGCTTCTGATAAGCAGTATTGCCATCACGGAAATAATTCAAAGCCGAGCGAGGGGTCGGGGTTTCGAGAGAACTGCAGCCACTGAACAGTATCATCGAGAAGATGGTCCAGCGGAACAAAAGAAGCGGGAATGAGTTTGAGGGCATGACTTGCGTATCCCTTGCATGGTCCGGGAAATTCACTGGCATTTTCGCCGACAGTTTTATTACGATAGGTTCACTTGCTCATGCACAATCCATACTCGAAGGAGGCACGATGAAGTGTGGAAATTGGTTTGTTGCCGCATTATTACTGCTGAGTTGCTTCGTTGCTCTTCCCTCCCCACAGGCCCAAAACATGACAGAGGAAGAGGCTGAAGCAGCCCGCGTTGAACAACGCTTCCTCAACGAGTTGCAGGTCTTGCTAAAGGCTGCGCGCGATGCACAGTTCCCCGAAGAGGAAGTGCGCTCAATTACAGTACAGCGTGAAGGGAAGACGATCAACGCTTTTGAATATCTGGAACAAGCGAAACGTCAACAAGCTCGCAAGGAAAGTCGACGTGTGGTGCTGCGGGATCGCTATCTGACAGTTCAGGATATTATGGGTGAACTGAAATCACAGGAGTCCGGCAAGTTGGACTCGCTGCGGGAAGAACTGGTCTTTATTGGCGCCGAAGAGAAGTGACCCCACTGCTCTGCATAGCTGGCGCCAGAGGAGTGGGCAAGACCTCTGTAGCCGTGGCCCTGGTCTCCCTACTGCAGCAACATCTTGGAAAAGTGATCGCTTGGAAACCACTGGATGTCAATGGTATCGGGTATCAGATTCAGGACAGTGACAGCGATGGGGAACGCCTGCACCAAGCTACTAACATGTCGGAGCATATTAACCTGCTGAATCCCTACCTGTTCAATGAAGACTTGCCCCCACTATTGGCAGCACAACGGGACGGTGTAAAAGTCGATGAGAAAGTACTGAGTCAGCGTTTGGAGTTATTACGAAGACGCTCTGATGTAGTGTTGATGGAGAGCCTTGCTGAGTTGTTATGCCTATGGACCGCTAAGCATAGTGGACTAGAGTTGCTGCAACAATGGCAGGCAAGAATCCTCTGGGTTAGTGGAATCGGGCGTGAGAGTCTGGAGCAAACGCTACAAGCAGTAGCCCTACTTCAGCAGGCTGGGATCTCCTGCCAATTGCTTCTCAATAACACAACCAACGAATTAAACACTGATCTACTACAGCATCAATGGATGATGCTTGAAGAACGACTTGACCTGCGCGTACTGGGCCTGCTTCCATATAAAATCGATGAAAATCGTCGTAATGCAACGTGGTTGTCTGATAACCTAGAAACGGCATTTCTCGATCAATTGCTGCCTCCACAAGTCAGCCCTACTGTCTGAAAACCTCACTTCAGATTCTCTGAAATTTCCCGGCCAGATACAGCCGGCTTGCTCTTGGCAGGACCCTAATGGACGTATTCAAGCGCTATCTGATCATTTTTGTCACCACCAGCACCTTCCTCTACTTCTTTGTCATCTGGTATGAGAGCCAGAATCCAGGAGTAGCGGTTCCCCATAATTTAAGTGAGACTGGGGAAGAATCGATTGCGATCAACCTACAGCCCAACAATGCCTATGAAAAATGTGTACAATTGCAGTCTCGCCAATCTCTGGACTATACTTTCGAAGCTTCAGAGCCACTGGTTTTCAATCTGCACTACCACGTTGGCAAAGAAGACTTCTACCCTGAACAGCAAACCATTGCTACATTGAAAGGCTCGTTTGAAGCCAAGGAGTCCCGAATCTACTGCCTGATGTGGGGTAACTCCAATGACCAGCAGGTTCGCCTACGCTATGAATTTCGTGCCCGGCCGCTAAAGGCCTCCAACTGAGTGTTGCATGTCCGCAATAACCTTTTTCGCAGGAGTCCTCGCTGGGGCTCTGACCTGGAATTTCACAGCCCCACTGCTTGAAAAGAAAGCCTGTTTCAACCCCAATCCAAATCAGGATGGACGCTGGGACGTACAGCCTGAGGCAGAGGAAATTCGCATCCTGCTGCTCGGAGATACTGGCTCCGGTGATAAGCATCAGCAAGATGTGGCCACTGCCAGTGCTCGCACTTGTGACGAGTTGGGCTGTGATTTGGTACTGATGTTGGGAGATAACTTCGTTCAGCATGGCGTCTCCAGTGTTGATGATCCGCAGTGGATCAACAAATTTGAGGAGATGTATACCCAGCAGGTACCTTTCTATCCGATCCTTGGCAACCATGACCTGCAGGGTAAGTGGCGACCTCAGGTAGCCTATACTGAGCGCAGCGAACGCTGGCGCATGCCGAATGTCAATTATTCACTGGTGGCCGGCCCCACTCATATTCAATGCATTAACACCTCCTGTACGCTTTGTGCGCTCTGGACACTATTCAAACACAAAGAACGACCTTGGCGTCTGGTTTGTGGTCATCGTCCATTAGCCACGGGTGGACGACATCGAGGAGTGACCTGGCTTGAGCGCTTATTGATTAAGCGTTCTGGGCCTCAGTTCTTTCTATCTGGGCACAACCATATGCTGGAACACCTCAAGATCGGTGAGATTGACCAGATAGTTGCTGGTGGTGGAGGAAGCCCGCTTAATCACACTGCCAAGAAGCCCAACCCCCACCAGATATTCCTGCATCTCAGTCATGGCTATGCCTGGATGCATCTGACATCGACCCAAGCCACGGTACACTACTTCGACGATCAGGGTCAGGAAGTCTACCAGTTTACGCGAAGCGCCTGAAGCCACCTCTCACTATCTGTCTTGTTGCTGTTGAAGGATTTTTTCATGGACACACCACCAACGATTTTTCCACTTTGGAAACTGCCAATGCTGCCAATTGCTGGTCGAGCCGAGCGGTTTCCCGTTCACCGCATTTTCTGCATCGGCCGCAACTACGCAGAGCATGTACGGGAGATGGGCAACGACCCAGCTGGCAAACCAATTTTTTTCACCAAGCCTTCTTCCAGCTTACGACTCAATGGTGCCCAAATCCCATACCCACTGGCGACAGCAAATTTTCATCACGAGGTAGAGTTGGTTGTCGCCTTGGACAAGGGAGGCACCAACATTCCTATCGAGCAAGCCCAGGATAACATTTATGGCTATGCAGTGGGAGTCGATCTGACTCGACGTGATCTGCAGGAAGTCGCCAAGGACAAGGGCCAGCCCTGGGATGCCAGCAAAGCCTTCGATGACTCCGCACCTTGTTCAGAATTATATGAAGTTGCACAAATAGGGCACCCCAGCCGGGGAGCAATTTGGCTCAGTGTCAACGGTGAAATGCGCCAGCAAGGAGATCTGAACCAGCTGATCTGGAATGTTCCAGAAATCATCAGTGCACTCTCTCAGTTCTTCCATCTGCAGGCAGGCGACCTGATCTTCACAGGTACCCCCTCCGGAGTAGGACCTCTAGAAGTTGGAGATCAAGTAGAAGCTACCGTCGAAGGTATCAGTGTTCTGCGCTTCGAAATCGTAGAAGTAGCGGATGCCTGAACGCGGTGAAGTCGCGATTGTTGGCGGTGGACTAGCTGGATCCGAAGCTGCCTGGCAACTGGCCCAACTCGGTCGGCGAGTAGACCTTTACGAAATGCGACCAAAACGCCCAACTCCAGCCCACAAGACAAGCGACTGTGCCGAACTGGTGTGTAGCAATTCCTTCAAGAGCCGCTCGCTGGAGAATGCACATGGACTTCTCAAAGCGGAACTGAATCAGTTCGGTTCCCTCATCCTGCAGACTGCAAAACGCTTTGCCGTGCCAGCCGGACAGGCCTTGGCGATTGACCGTCAACCCTTCTCTTCCTCAATCAACCAGCAGTTGGCAAATCACTCAAGCATCCACCTGCTACGGGAGGAAGTTGAGAATCTTGGCAAGCTGTTGGATTACTATGCCGCGGTTCTCGTGGCCACTGGTCCACTGACCTCTGATGCACTGAGTGAATCACTGCAGCAGTTGATCGGAATTGGACATCTCTCCTTCTATGATGCAATTGCCCCAGTAGTAACAACTGAATCCATCAACTCTCAATTGGCTTTTCGGGCATCCCGCTACGGCAAGGGAGAGGCTGATTACCTCAACTGTCCCTTCTCTCAGTCACAGTATGAGGATTTTGTGGCAGCCATCCTGGTAGCAGACAAGGTGCCGATGCATAAGTTTGAAGACATACGACCCTTCGAGGGCTGTCTACCGATTGAAATAATGGCCAAGCGAGGTCTCGACACCCTGCGCTTTGGCCCACTGAAGCCAGTAGGGCTACCCCACCCAGAAACTGGAGAGCAGTTTCACGCCGTCGTTCAATTACGCCAGGAAAATGCGTTAGGGACCCTCTATAATCTGGTTGGCTTTCAAACAAAAATGACCTGGACCGCACAACAACAAATTTTTCGGACGATTCCAGGGTTGGAGAAAGCTGAATTTGTTCGCCTAGGTTCGATTCACCGTAATACCTTCCTGAACAGTCCCAAATTGCTGACCAGCCGGCTGCAGTTGCAGCGAGAGCCCAGGCTATTCTTTGCAGGTCAGTTGACGGGAGTAGAGGGTTACACCGAATCAACTTCGATGGGATTGGCTGCAGCCTATTTCCTACACCACGAACTTCAAGGAAACCCACTCCCAGAATTGCCCAGCACCACGATGATGGGAGGCTTGATTCATTATCTAACCACCACAGATCCCAAGCACTTCCAACCAATGAACGCTAATTTTGGCCTGCTAGAGCCTCCAAAGCAGCGCATTCCCAAGCCCCAGCGTAAAGCATGGCTTGCTGAACGAGCCATGAGAGAGCTGCAGCAGTGGCGAGAGTCCTGTAAACTTACGACCCCGTTGAATACCGTATGACTTGGTTGGAAGCTTCGATTTTAGGGCTGGTGCAAGGACTGACAGAATTTTTACCAATCAGTAGCACTGCCCACCTACGGATTGTGCCAGAACTGCTAGGCTGGGCCGATCCCGGTGCGGCCTTCTCAGCAGTGATCCAGCTTGGAACCCTACTAGCTGTCTTGCTGTACTTCCGCAAAGACGTGCTGGAGTTGATCACTGCGGCTTTGCGGAGTCTTTGGAATCGAAACATGATGGAGACTCCTAGCTCCCGTCTTGCTTGGGCGATTGCCGTTGGGAATCTACCAATCATTGTGTTGGGGTTGGGTTTCAAGGATTTTATCGAAACAGATGCCCGGAGCCTCTGGATCATTGGAGGAGCTCTGATTCTACTTGGCTTGGGACTCTATGCCGCAGAGCACTTCGCCTCTGGTAGTCGCGATGCCAGTCAGCTGAGCTTTCGACAAATTCAATGGATCGGACTTTTTCAGGCCTTGGCCTTGATCCCGGGTTGCTCCC